>ERZ773196.1121-NODE-1121-length-15507-cov-4.820541_pt1 | contig 15507 bp, 9 predicted proteins | sample MGYA00581009_ERZ773196 | MGnify/ENA primary metagenome ERZ773196 (study PRJEB29015, sample SAMEA2738162) | human oral metagenome | biome: human oral; feature: human-associated habitat; material: saliva | place: China | collected 2243 ... | reverse complement strand
ATTGCGGACTGTGGATGATATCCTACAAGAAGCTCTTCGTTACAAAGGTTTCTGGGGAAATAAAGGTGGCATCACCGTCAGCGGGGGAGAAGCACTTCTGCAAATCGACTTTTTGATTGCCTTCTTTACTAAGGCTAAAGAGCTGGGGATTCATTGTACGCTGGATACTTGTGCCCTGCCTTTTAGAAATACGCCTCGTTATCTAGAAAAGTTTAATAAACTGATGGCGGTGACGGATTTGGTTTTGCTGGATATCAAGGAAATTGATGAAGCACAGCATAGAATCGTGACCAGCCAGACGAATAAAAACATCTTGGCCTGTGCGAAATACCTATCAGATATTGGGAAGCCAGTGTGGATTCGACACGTTCTGGTGCCAGGTTTGACGGACCGTGATGAGGACTTGATTGAGCTAGGTAAGTTTGTGAAAACACTCAAGAACGTTGATAAGTTTGAAATCCTTCCTTACCATACTATGGGAGAATTCAAGTGGCGGGAGTTGGGCATTCCTTATTCACTGGAAGGGGTGAAGCCACCGACTGCCGAGCGGGTCAAGAATGCCAAGGAACTGATGCATACAGAATCTTACACCGAATACATGAATCGGGTGCATAATAACTAAGTGACATAAATAGGGGAAATGGACTGGAGAGAAACCAGTCCACTTTTCTTAATAAAATACCTGCTAATCCTCCGGTATGGCCTACTTTTATAAGATTTGATAGCATGAAAGCACACATTTAAGTACATTGCAGGTAGTGGTTGTCTGATTTTAAAAGGATGGATATATTAGAAGCGCTTATAGCAAGCTTTCTTCTTTTTGTGTGAGTAGCTTTTATCTCTATTGTAAGGCTAGAAAAGTTAGTTCTAGCTTTCAAGAAGGTGTTTGAATAAAGGCGGAATTTATGGTATAATAAACCCTAATAGCGATTTTTTTAGAGAATTGAATAAGCTTAGTGGGAGTAGTGTTTTGGAAAAGAAAAAAGCCATTGTGGTTTCGGGAGATTACGGGTATATTAGACAGATTGAAACAACAATAAAATCTCTTTGCTGTCATCATAAAAATCTAGATATTTATGTTTTCAATCAGGATATTCCTCAAGAATGGTTTTACTATACGCGTCGGAAGGTAGAAGCAGCTGGCAGTCAGTTGAACGATGTGAAATTGTTTAATGACCAGATTGACGATCAGGTGAAATCGAAATGGGAAGCTGGGACTTACGCTCATATCAACTACATGGCCTATGGGCGCTATTTTATACCGAATTACGTTGCAGCAGATAAAGTTTTATATTTAGATTGTGATATTGTTGTGACACGAAATCTGGACCATCTTTTTGAGATAGATCTGGAGGATTATTATGTAGCAACGACTCGCGCGACATATGGAGTAGGCTTTGGCTTTAATTCTGGAATGATGCTCATCAATAATAAGCGTTGGCGTGAAGAAAACATGGCTCAGCAATTGGTTGAGTTGACAGATAGAGAATTAGCCAATTTTACTGAAGGTGATCAGTCTATCTTGAATTTGATGTTTGAGGGCAAAAAACTTGATTTGGAAGATACTTACAATTTTCAAATCGGTTTTGACATGGGAGCTGCGCTAGATAAGCATGACTGGATTTTCGAAATTCCACTTTCTCCACTACCTGCTGTTTTGCATTATATTTCTGGTCAAAAACCGTGGAACACTGTTTCCAACATGCGTCTGCGTGAAGTATGGTGGTTTTACAATTCTCTTGATTGGTCTACAATTATTGAGACAGATGAATTTGATGTCGAGAAAGCTATTAAACAGAGGGATGAAGGCTTTGCTCTCCACTGTGTAACCTTGACAAACTCAGATAGGTTAGAGGGAATTGAAGATTTGGTGAATGCATTACCAAACTGTCTATTTCATATTGCTGCCTACACACAGATGTCTGATAAGTTACTCAAACTGATGGCTTATGAAAATGTTCGTTTGCACCCTGCAATTTTGCCATATCCTTTGAGAGATTTACTTGCAAGCAGCGACATTTATCTTGATATCAATCACGATCAGAAATTCGATACTGTAATTAGAGAGTTTCAAGAGTCTGGTAAGCCTGTTTATTCCTTTGATAATGTACAAACAGAAGGGATTTCAGAGCAAGTATTCTCACATGAGAACTATCAGGAAATGGTGGAAAAAATTCGATCAGATTTTAACTAAATGACGAATTGTCCTACATTTTGTAATCGAAATAGAGAAAGCAAGTTGATTCCTTATCTATAATTCTATGGAATGGGCTTGCTTTCTTAAGTCTTTGGCTTAAAAGACAAGTTTATGTATGAAAAGAGGACTCTGGGCAAGTCCAAAATACAAATAAAGGATAATAAATGGAGCACTTTGGTCTTAAGATAAAGAAGCGTCAGAATATTTTTAGAAAGAGAATCCTCTTTACACTGTTCATCATTGCAATTTATATATTAGGAAGACATATCTTGCTTCCGGGCTACAATGGCAGTATGGAAGCTTTTCGGATAAAGGAAGACAATCCCTTGGCCGCTTTGTATTTGCTGGCAGGAATTGATGTTTCTCAGATTTCAGTATTTTCTTTGGGCTTAGGACCTTGGATTACGACGATGATTGTATGGCAAGTCATGAACCTAAAGAAAAGCTGGAATATACAAGCTTGGTCTCTTAAAAAAACGGATTTCTTTCAAAAAATCCTAACCTTGTTCTTTGCGATTGTGCAGGGACTCGCCATTATGTACACCGCTTATAGAGGAAATGGTCGCTTTCTACTTCTCGTGGATGATTGGCTCTATAATCTAGCAGTTTTACTCACAGTTGTGACAGGCAGTTTTATCATTATTTGGTTGTCAAGTCTTAATACTCGTAAGGGAGTGGGAGGGTCAACCATTATTATCATTTCAGGTATTTTACTCCAGTTTGCTGACCAATTAATAGTCTTGCTTGGGAAATCCTTGTCTTCTGTCCGAGGAGGAATGATTTTAGTTGTGGCTCTATTGGCCTATCTTCTCTTGACCTTTGTTGCTGTTGTGTGTGAGAAAGCCGAGATACGTCTGCCTCTTAATCGGATCATGTTAAGCAGTCGCTACTATGATAAATCTTATTTGCCAATTAAGTTCATTCCTTCTGGTGGGATGCCCATCATGTATGCAACAAGCGTCTTGATGCTGTTCCAATTATTACTAGACTGGACGGGGAAAGGATTTTCACTAAAATTTGGGAATTTGTTTGACTTTACAAAGCCCTTGGGTCTCTTTGTTTATCTAGTTGCGATTTACTTGTTGGGTATTTTGTTTGCCTATATCAATTTGGAACCGGAAGAGACAGCGAAACGCTTGCAGCGTCAGGGAGAATATTTTGACTATATTCAGCCTGGGAAAGAAACCTTAAAAGTGTTAAAACACTATATTTCTTTGCAATCAAATATAGGAGCTATCTATCTCATCTTGTATGTCGGTCTGCCCTATTTTATTAATTTCTTCTTGCCTTTGCCAAGTTTCTTTTTGACCTTGCCAAGCACACTAGTCATTTTGATCAGCATGCTCTTGCCCTTGCGTGAAGAAATACGAATCTTAAGGATCGGGACTTATTATCATAAAGAACTAGAAGTAAAAGGAGAATAGAGGGATATGTTTTACTTTGTACCTTCTTGGTATAAACAAGATCGAAAATGGTATTCTACTGCCCTACCTTTCTATCTGCAGCCGAAAAATATGATGTTTGACGATGCCGTAAATTTATTACGGATGTTTCAACAATCAGGAGAAGCCAATTCTGTCTTGATTTTGAATTATTCACCTCATATCCGGACTTTCTTTTATCAACAAAGACTTTCATCAGATGAAATGTGGAACCTATTTGATAGCATACAAGGTCTGACAGATGTGCCTGCACGAAAAATTCGTTTGGATGATTTGAAATGGCCGCAAGGAGCAGAAATCTTTTATACTCCTTTTATTGTAGATGTTTACGTCGATCACCTACCTCATGCTCAGATTAATTTTTCACAAATAGGTAATATTTTTGATATTACCTATTTTGAAAATAATCAGATAGATTATCAGCTTGTTTTTGATGACCGTGGCTTTGTCTCCAGTATTATCTATTTTGAGCACAATCAGCCTTATTATCAGGACTATCTGAATGCACAAGGGATATGGCAATTCAGAGAATTTTTGACAGCTGATAACCAGCAGGTCATTATCAATCCTGAGGCACAGGGTACATTTGCCAAGGATGTCTATCAGAATATTGAGGAGCTTGTTAAAGAAAAGCTAGAGCAGCATTTGGCTTCTGTTTTAACCAAGGATGATTCGATTATTGTTTCAGCAGATGTGCAGCATAATCATTTTTTCCAACAGATTAAGAAGGATCATCTTGTTGTTCTGTCCTTCTTTGGCAATCGTTATCCGATTACGAATACAGAACAATTATTCTCTGATTTAAAAGATACCCCATTTTTTGTGGTAGATAGCTTGGATAAAATCGTGAAGATTGCAGAACAAGTGGGGGAAGTAGAAGAAGAGCAACTTCCTGCTTATTATGAGATTCCACCTTATGACACACAGTTGAATCTTGGGCATAGTCAGCGGAAAAAAGAGTTGATCATCTATGTCAATTTCGATACTTTACCAGAACATCATCTTCAATATGTGTTTACTTCCTTGTTTGATATGATGTTGCAACATGAGTGGATTGACTTATTGGTCGGGACGCAGAGTCAGGATTTTGGTCGAGAAGCTTCTATTCGACAGTTTCTTGAGGAATCTTTATCATCAACAAAGTATGCAGAAAAATTGCTCCTTGTTGACAAGGATAAGGCTGCTAAGAGTGGTGATCCACGCTTAGAAGATGATGATAGCCTCAGAGAGCGAATTGATACTGTGGTGATTCATAGTGATACCGATTTGGCAAAGGCTCTGAAGTATGTTCGCGTTATCTTGGATTTGGGAAGTCCAGCCGATATCCGAACCCAAATTGCAGGTATCAGCGGAGGGATCCCTCAAGTGAATTTGTATAATTCTTCCTATGTGAAGCATGGCGAAAATGGTTGGATCATGAATGATATTTCTAACCTGAAAGAGGCACTCTTGTATTACCTCACAGATTTGGAACACTGGAATCAATCTTTGGTGCATTCGGTTAAGAGGATTGAGCTGTATACAAGGGGAGAAATTGTCGAAATGTGGAAAAATACGATAAAGGAATTAAAGCTAAATGAACAAAATTAGTGTCCTACAGATTGCCAATGAGAATTGGCAGCACCAATATGAGATTCCTAGTAATATCGCATGGACATTTGTTAAACCAGAAGATATCATGTCTCTCTTGCCCGAAGATATTGGTATTTTAAAAAAGGATGGGAAGAAACCGAAGACTGCTAAGCCCTATGATGTTGTCTTAGTAGATACTGTTGAGCATTTTGAGTACATCACAGTATTGGACAGCTTAATTCAGGTTTATCGCTTGTTTTATCATGAGCGCTGTCAAATCACTACAAAAACTTTGGAAAGATTCCTTTTACGCAAAAGGGCCGTTCAGTCTACTTTTGAAGATCCAGCTCAGATGCTGTATCTATTTTCACGGGGCTTTTCTTCTAAGCAAAGTGGTACCAAGCTCAGTGTTAATCATCTAGCCGTCAATCCCTCCTTCTCAGGTCAGATTAACTATGAAGGAACTAACTATCTCCGTCTGTGTGGTCAATATGGTGAGGATTACCAAACTGTAGCAACCTATCAGTACAATATTTTTTTGAATGGAGATACTCCTTTGGATTTGTGGCCAGAATTCAGGCACTCGGACGATTGCTTGATTCGTTATGTCATCAAAGGCTACCCAGTTGGAAGCTCTCCCATGCAAGAGTGGATTTATGATAAAGAAACTTTTGATAAGCCTCTTGTTTTGGATACCAGCGATTCTTATTACCTAAGCGTCAGTGTTCAAGTGAGGGGACAAGGAATTGTGAAAATTGGACCATTCCACCATCGCCAGTCTCATTTGGGTTATGGAGACTTGTTGATCGGTGGAAATCGTGTCGTGGATAAAAATCGGGAGGAATTGATTTACTACTTCCATCCTGGTGATTTGAAGCCACCTCTCAATATTTATTTTTCTGGTTATCGTCCAGCTGAAGGGTTTGAGGGATACTGGATGATGAACAATTTGGGAGCGCCTTTCTTATTGATTGGAGATCCGCGTTCTGAGGGTGGTGCTTTCTACCTCGGCTCAGAAGAGCTAGAGCAAAAGCTTGTTCAGGTTATTCATCACTGTTTAGATGAATTAGGCTTTACAAGAGATCAGTTGACCTTATCCGGACTATCAATGGGGACCTTTGGAGCCCTGTATTATGCCTCCAAGTTAGAGCCTCATGCAGTGATTGTCGGTAAGCCCTTAGTAAATTTAGGCGATATTGCAGAGAATGAATCCACGATTCGTCCTGGAGGTTTTCCTACTTCTTTAGATTTGGTGCTTCGTACAACAGGAGAATTATCAGAGGAAGGAATAGCTCAACTTAATGAGCACTTCTGGACAGCATTCAAAGAAGCTAATTTTTCAAGGACGAAATTTATTGTGTCTTATATGTATCATGATGACTACGATGGTACGGCCTACCCTGATATGCTAGAAGAGCTAGGGAAGCGAGCTTATCGCGTTAATGTCATTAGTAAAGGATTGACTGGACGACACAATGATGATACGCAAGGAATTGTCGAATGGTTCTTTAATCAATATAAAACTTTATTAGTGAATAGTTTTGAAAGGAAGTTTGATTCGTGAGATACAAGGAAGAAATCTATTTTGCTTATTGGGATATGCAAAGTGTATCTCAGTATCTATATGGATCGTCTGTGAAGCTACTAGCAGATGGGCATGTTTTATATGAGAATCAGTTCATGCCGTCTGGTACAGTCATTCATGAATGGCATTCGCAGGCAAACTATCAGGCTTTACGAAATACGAGCCAGCTTCCTGAATTGAAGCGAGGAGAAAAATATATCTTTGGCAGCCATCTGGAGACTCTTCCTGAAAATTCGACCTACTTGAAGATTGAATTTATGAATGCGCGTGATGAGGAGATTTTTAATCAAATCATTAAGCAGGGTGAGACGATGAGCGTTCGTGTTCCGAACAATACCCATCATTATAAAATTCAATTAGTGAGTTCAGGTTGCCATCGTTTCTTGTTTGAAAGCATCTATATTGCCGAAGAAGGTGTGGCAGATTATACAGTCGATCGCTATTGGATTTCGAAATTGTTGCATAAGGACGTCAATCAAGAGACGATTTACGTTTGCTTTACAGAGCCTGATTTCAATCGGACGGGCTACATTCCAGAAATTGTTCGGGAGCATTTTCCAAATTTGTTGGTAGTCAATTCTTCCTACAAAGACGCTCTTTTGTATATGGAAAAAGAGTTCTTCGAAATCTTACTTGGAACAATTGAAAAGCTGGCTCGAGAATATTCTTTTGAAAAGGTCGCTTTTGCTGGCTATGGGCCGATTTCAAATATGGCAGCCTTACTTTACTCACAGCAATTTGAAAATGCCTATGCTTTAGTGACTGATGATTTCATGCCAGAATTGGATTATCAGCACGTTCTTGATCGCTATCGGAATAGGGTGAATTATCCTTTATTTAGAGATTTGCTGCTGGAACGCTTCAATTCAGCTAGAGTAAAAGAATATGCCCATCTGAAAAATAGGCCACGGGTACTAACCAAAATTGATTATTTGTTGGATCAGTCCTTTTTGCTTCAAAAAATAGAATTGGAGAAAACGGAAGAGTGGATGAGAAAGAATGAAGCCTAAAAAATTACATTTAGCTAATTCCTTTAAACTAAGGCGTTATAAAAAAATCTTAGAAAAGATTAATCAGCTTTCTGACAATTATGCAGCCATGTCAGATGAAGAATTACAGTCCAAAACTCAATGGTTTAAAGGCCGTCTTTCTAAGGGAGAAAGGCTACAGGAAATTTTACCAGAAGCCTATGCCACCATTCGTGAAGCGGCTAAGCGTGTCTTGGGGCTCTATCCTTACGATGTGCAAATCTTAGGTGCCTTAGTTATGCAAGACAATCAGATTGCCGAGATGAGGACGGGAGAGGGCAAAACACTAACAGCAATTCTGCCCTTATACTTAAATGCTTTGACTGGAAACAGCACCATCTTGGTTACGGCCAATGAGTATTTGGCGATACGTGACGCTAAACAAATGGCTCCTGTTTTTCATTACTTAGGAATGACAGTTGGGATTGGTGTTTCAGAAAATCCAGCTAAAAAATTGAAGGTTGCGCAAAAGCAGCGGATTTATCAAAGTGATATCGTGTATACAACACATAGTGCGCTGGGATTTGACTACCTTGAAGAAAATTTAGCGACCTCTCAAGCAAAGAAATTCTTGCCTAGGTTCTATTTCTGTTTAGTGGATGAGGTTGATGCAGCTCTCTTGGATAGTGCCCAGATGCCTCTGATTATATCAGGCTCTCCGCGGGTTCAGTCCAATCTATTTGTTACCTGTGATGAGTTTGTTAAGACCTTGAAGGAAGGGGAAGATTTTAAGCTAGATTCGACTCGGACTTCAGTCTGGTTGACGAGAAAAGGTGTCAAGGAAGCAGAAGTATACTTCCGTGTACAAAATGCTTACGATCCAAATAACTACCAACTGATCCGTCAAATCAATTTGGCCTTAAGGGCCAATCATTTATTTGAAAAAGATCGTCAGTATACTGTAGAAAATGGCGAAGTCAAGTTGATGGATGAGGCAACAGGGCGAGTTTTAGAAGGGAATAAACTTCAATCTGGTTTGCACCAAGCTTTGGAAGCGAGAGAACGCGTGAAGATTTCCTTAGAAACACGTTCCATGGCCTCTATTACCTATCAAAATTTGTTCAAGATGTTTCCTAAATTGGCGGGGATGACGGGTACAGGGAAGGTCTGTGAAGATGAATTTCGTGAAGTGTATGACTTGGGAGTGGTCGTTGTACCAACTAGAAAGCCCAATCAACGGATTGATTATCCAGATGAGATCTATCTAACTATCCCTCAAAAACTTTATGCTTCTTTGGATTATATTAAAAAACTACACAAAAAGGGGCAGCCAGTTCTGATTGCGACAGGATCGGTAAGAATGTCAGAAATTTACTCCATGCTCCTGCTGCAGGAAGGAATTGCTCATAATGTGCTAAATGCCTACAATGCAGCAAAAGAAGCAGAGATGATTGCACAGGCTGGTCGGCGTTCTGCGGTAACCGTCGCAACCTCTATGGCTGGTCGGGGAACGGATATTATCTTAGAAGAAGGCGTTGCTAAATTAGGCGGACTGGCGGTTATTGGAACAGAGAGAATGTCCAGCGAACGAGTGGACTTGCAGCTTCGTGGTCGTGCAGGCCGTCAAGGCGCGCCTGGACTAAGTAAATTCTTTGTTTCACTCGAAGATGATATTATTACAAAGACGGGCAGTAAGTGGATCAATGATTTTTATCAGAAAGAAGTCGCCAAGCCAGAGGAAAAACAGAAGGTTCATCTAAAATCGGTTCGTATTAAATATGAGGTGACAGAAGCTCAGAGAAACAGTGATAATGCGGCAGCTGCTTCAAGACGATCAACGGAGCAGTATGACGAAAGTATCCGAATTCAACGGCAAATCATTTATAATAAGCGCAATGACATTATTGCTCATTCTGACTTTAAACTAGAATATTTTTTATCTGTTTTATCAGATGCTATGGACGCCCATATGAAGAAGCATCCATTTAGAGAGCAGGCCGATTTGTATCGATTTGTTTTGGATAATATTAGTTACTATTGTCAAGGCATTCCAAGAGATTTAGATGTGACAAACATTCGTCAAGTTAAGAAGTTTCTATCTAAGCTTTTCATTGAAGAATATCAGCGAAAACGCGATAGAATTGAGGATTCAGAACTATTTGGGCAGCTTCAACGCATCGCAGTGTTAAGAGCAGTGGATGATTGCTGGGTGGAGCAAGTTGACTATCTCCAACAATTTCAAACTTTAGTGGTTAGTCAAGGTTATGCACAAAAGAATCCTGTATATGAGTTTCATAAAGAGGCTTTTGAGTCATATAAGAGAATGAATGCAGACATGAATCTTAAAATTATAAAAAATATGGCGCTTAGTTATGTCAATGTTCAGCCTACAGGGAAATTAGAGGTTTTCTTTGGCTAAAGTTTTGACAGATTGTGCTATACACTTTATAATAAGGATATAACTGCATTCGGGAGAAAATGTATATTTATGGGTAAGAATAATAAAGCAAAAGCAAAGGGGTTTAAACGCGTTATATCGAAGTTTAAACGATTGGTGACGGAGGATGATAATTATTATGATCCGGATGCAGCCATCTTAAAACCGATTAGCCGAAAACCCCAAGAGCAGAATCAGGTTGTGTTAAGTGTTAATGAAGAATTAAAACCACAGATAGAGCCAATTTCTATTATGGAAGACTTTGAGGATTTTCAAGCCAACAATAGCTTGGTAGTAGATGATCTGATAAAAAATGTCAGTCAAAGTTTATCAATGAGCGTTTCGACCTCAATGAGTTTGTCTGCTGAACATTTCGATAGTGGCTCTGTTTCAACAAGCGAGAGTCCTTTTCAAGATTCGCTGTGGGAAAATGATTCATTAGAGACTTATTCTTTAGACGCTTCTCATATTATTGATCAGTCAGATTCAGAATCTGAGCTGGTTCTTGAGGATGAATCTCTATCCGCTTCTATTAGTGCCAGCGAGAGTCTTTCCGAGTCTGAATACTGGAGTATTTTCGACTTTGAGTCCCTCAGCATATCAGAATCAGATTCACTTTATGAGAGTGAATGGCTATCCGCTTCTATCAGTACAAGTGAGAGCCTTTCTGAGTCTGAATACTGGAGTATCTTCGAAACGGAGTCCCTCAGCATATCAGAGTCAGATTCACTCTATGAGAGTGAATGGCTATCTGCTTCTATCAGTGCAAGTGAGAGCCTTTCTGAGTCTGAGTACTGGAGTATTTTCGAAACGGAATCCCTCAGCATATCAGAGTCAGATTCACTCTATGAGAGTGAATGGTTATCCGCTTCTATCAGTGCAAGTGAGAGCCTTTCCGAGTCTGAATACTGGAGTATCTTTGAATCTGAATCTCTCAGCATTTCCGAGTCGGATTCACTTTATGAGAGTGAATGGCTATCCGCTTCTATCAGTGCAAGTGAGAGCCTTTCCGAGTCGGCTTCAATACTTCTTAGCGAATTCGTTTCAACTTCGGTAGCGGATAGTCAGTCAGCTTCTCTGTCAGAATCCATTAGTGCTAGTCTGAGCCTTTCAGAATCTGAGTCTCTTCGTGCCTTAGAAGAGACTTCTCTGAGTCTTTCAGCTTCAGTTTATGAGGAGGAAGCTGATTCACCTTCAGTAAACGAGAATAAGCCGGATACTTTCTTGATTTCTCTTAGCACTAGCCTGAGCCTCTCTACTTCTGAATGGTTGGCTCAGTCTGAGTTTACTTCACTTAGCCTTTCGGCATCTGAATCTTTGAGTATCAGTCAGTCTCTATCCTTGAGTGAAGCATTTTCTCAACTTCTTTTCGAATCTGAATCAGCCAAGGAGAGTCAGCAGCTATCAGAATCACTTAGCCATATCCAGTCCCTTTCTCTTTCAGAATCTTTGAGTGAGTGGACAGCAGAATCTCTCAGTCTCAGCGAGTCAATCTTTTTGAGCGAGTCAATTTCCCTGAGTGAGTCCATTGCCGAGTATACTTGGTTAAGTTCTTCATTATCGGTTAGTGCCTCTCTTGCTCAATCCGAATTGGAAAGCCAATTGGCATCAATTTCCGAGTCTATTAGTGTCTCAGAATCTCTCAGTCAGAGTGTGAGCGTCTTCACTTCTTTCAGCTTGAGTGAGTCAATTTCCTTGAGTGAATCCGAAAGTCTCAGTGTGTCAAGCTCCTTCAGTTTGAGTGAGTCCGCTTCTTTGAGTGAATCTGAAAGTCTTAGTCAGAGTCTCAGCCTTTCAGAATCCTTGAGCCAAAGTGTCAGCGCTTCACACTCTTTGAGTCTCAGTGAGTCAATTTCAGTCAGTCAATCTGAACAAGAAAGTCAGAGCCTTAGTGTGTCAGAATCCTTGAGTCAGAGTGCAAGCATTTCGACTTCATTTAGTTTGAGCGAATCACTTTCCGAATATACTTGGCTCAGTTCGTCACTCTCAGTTAGTGCTTCTGTTGCCCAATCTGAATTGGAAAGCAAGTTAACATCGATTTCCGACTCTATTAGTCAGAGTGCTTCAATCTCTCTGAGTGTTTCAGAATCTCTCAGTCAGAGTGCAAGCCTTTCAACTGCCTTTAGTTTAAGTGAATCAGTTTCCTTGAGTGAGTCTGAAAGCCTTAGTCAGAGCCTCAGTGTTTCAGAATCCTTGAGTCAAAGCCTGAGTGTTTCAAGCTCCTTGAGTTTGAGTGAGTCCGAAAGCCTTAGCCAGAGCCTCAGTATCTCTGAGTCATTAAGTGAGAGTGCGAGTCTTTCAACTTCTTTAAGTTTGAGTCAATCAATTTCAGAGTACAATTGGATCAGTTCTTCACTCTCAGTTAGTGCTTCTGTTGCCCAATCTGCATATGAGAGCAAGTTAATTTCAGTTTCAGAGTCGGCTAGTCAGAGCACCTCAACCTCTATCAGTCTTTCCGAATCTCTTAGTCATAGTGTCAGCATCTCAACTTCCTTTAGTTTGAGTGAGTCGATTTCCCTGAGTGAATCAGAGCAAATCAGTCAAAGTATTGTGAGAGTTTCCTTATCTGAGTTTTATAGTATTTCAGTCTCAGAGTTGCTTTCTTACAGACAGAGTGTTTCAGAGTCTAAGTCAGTATCACATAGTTTACAAGTCTCAGAATCTCTGTCGCTTAGCTTGTCTCGAACAGAGTCAATGCGTCTTGCCTATCAACAAGAATCGCTTGATAGTATGAACCTTGCATCTCAGGAACTTTCAGAGGCGGTTGCACTATCTCAAGAAAGCTTGTCTGTTCAAGTATCTACAACTCCAAACTTGAGCATAACAGATCAAGAGGCATATCAGATGGTAAGACCAGGTTTACAGCCAATTTCTCCTGACTTAAAAAATGTCGCTAGTACATTATCTGGATTGGCTTCTATCGCTCAAAATAAGAAAGACCAGCGATAATTTTAAAGATACTAGAGGATGCAATAGTATCCACATATATTCACAAAATCAAAAGGAGTCATTATGATTAGAAATACGATGCCCAACAGCAATAAAGGTTTGGGAACGACGGATGTATTACCAATTAGTGAACCACGTATAGGAGTACTGACAGGGGAAATCAACTACAAAAAAGTACCAATAGGTGCCTATGATCTTCTGGGGCAATTTACTTTAGCGAGTCAACCGGATTATGTTAGTGATTTGAATATGATTCAATCGATGGGCTTCAATGTTTATAGAATTTCTATCTCTTGGGCGCGAATTTTCCCAACTGGTGAAGAAGCGCAGCCAAGTGAAGAAGGTTTGAAATATTATGAAGCTATCATTGATCAAGTGTTGCAAAAGGACATTGAACCGATTGTAACTTTAAGTCATTTCGATCTTCCTCTTCATCTGTATGAAAAATACGGTGCGTGGAAGAGCCGCAAGATGATTGAACTTTATGAGCATTATACAGAAGCTGTTTTCAGACATTTTAAAGACAAGGTAAGATATTGGATTACCTTTAATGAATTTAATATTTTACACCATTTACCATATCTTGGTGGCGGTCTGTCCTTTGAAGATGGAGAAAATCGAAACCAACGAATCTGGCAGGCGGCTCACTATCAATTGGTCGCTTCGGCACGTGCTGTTAAGCTTGGAAAATCAATCAACCCAGAATTTCAATTTGGTGGCATGTTGGTAGTTAGTCGTAACTATAGTCAGAATCTAGATAGTGCGATTGATGCGATGGAAGCAGAAGTCAAGAACCGTGAAAACTATGTCTTTACAGATGTACAAGTTCGTGGTTCTTATCCAAACCATTTCTTGCGCCGATTAGAGCGTGAGCAGATTGCTTTGGATATTGAAAATGATGACTTCTTTGACTTACGAGTCGGAAAGGTTGATTTTGTTAGCTTTAGTTACCATGCATCTAGTAATTCTCAAGAAGTCTTTATAAATAAATATGGCTATAATAATACCAATAAGAATCCAATTGATCCTGTAGGTCTTCGCCTAGCTATGAATAATCTTTATGACCGCTATCAAAAACCACTATTTATTGTGGAAGATGATCTAGTATTAGATGAGTCAGACAGCCGATCAATAGAAGAGCTAAAAACGAATATTCAAGAGATCGTTAAAACAGTAGAATATGATGGCGTTGAGCTTCTTGGCTATACACCTCTCAGTTGGGTAGATCTCAATTTCTAAAATAGATGCATTTACATCTAGTTACCTTTTATGAAAATACCTGAATGGATTATATGTCATCTATTCAGGTGTTTTTGCTTATAAAAGAATAAGGTTACAAAACTAAGAAAAGCATAGAGCTAGTGGGTAAATCGAATCTTATTTGCTCCTGTGGTGTTGGATTTTTTTGCTCGGAGACTTATAAAACAATGGTAATAAGCGTCATTTTATGCTACAATTGATAAGATAGTATATAATTAGAATAAATGAAGAATAGAGGGAGCAGAATGAGACTTAAAAAGACCCTATTTGGTAACTATCGTGCCAAGGAAGTTGAAGAATACATTGAATCGTTAGAAGAAGGATTTGATAGTGAAATTCGTAAAAAGAATGAGAAAATTGAATCTTTACGTAAAAAAATTGATGCTTTAAAGAACCAAGAAAGAGAAATCGGTGAAGCCGTTGTTTATGCTAAATCGCTGATTATTGAAGCACATGAAAAGGCAGAAAAAGAGGCTCAAGAGGTTCTAGAAAAAGCTCAGAAAGACTTCTTACAAGTAAGATCGTCTATCCTTGAAGAAATCGATGAATTGACGAAAAAACGTCTTGAAACGGAACAGCTCTATAAGGCGCAAAAGGAAAAAATCAAGGAGCTTCTTAGTCAAATTGGTCAGATTCTAGACGAAGAAACTTTAGAGGGTCAAATTGACATCGCAAGTCTAATCGAGGAAGCTTCGGAAGACGACGAATTTGCAAGCATATTTGATACTCCTTTAGAGGAAGATGAAGCTACGCGTTTGTTTGATACACCTTTGGAAGAAGACGAGGCTTCAAATGAGCAAGTTGAAGCTGAAAGTCTATTCGATGAAGCTTCTCTTGAAACGCATGAAGAAGAAGTAAATGAATCAGATGTTTTTGGTGAGGAAGAAGTCCCAGTAGAAATCTCTGCTCCACAAAAAGAAGTTGTAAATATTGAGCAAACATTTGCTAAGACAGGTACAGATAGCTCTGTCCCCGTTACTTACTTCACTTCTCCTGTCAAAAAGTCTAAAGACGAAGATAAAGAAAAAGAGAAAAAGAAGAAAGGAAAAATCATCAAACGCCTTTCAAGAATTAAAAAAGATAATCTTTTGTAAGAG
>ERZ773196.1119-NODE-1119-length-15524-cov-23.501972_pt1 | contig 15524 bp, 13 predicted proteins | sample MGYA00581009_ERZ773196 | MGnify/ENA primary metagenome ERZ773196 (study PRJEB29015, sample SAMEA2738162) | human oral metagenome | biome: human oral; feature: human-associated habitat; material: saliva | place: China | collected 2243 ... | reverse complement strand
ATACTCACCAAAACTTCGCAAACACGTTGTGTTTACAGAAGTGAAGTAAGCATTCAATAGGAATCAATACAGAAGAAAAACGCTGATTTCAAGCGTTTTTTCTTTTTGCCAAATGCGATATATTGCACTGTATTTCAATTCAAACTCTACCTTTTTCTCACCTAGTTTAGCTATGTTTTTAATCAATAGTATATAATATAAAAAAGGAGAAACAATCGTGGAAAAGAAAGCTAATATATCTAAAGACAAAATTTATCGTTACACACTGTCTCGAACTTGGGACTCTACAAAACCTACAGTTTTATTTATTGGATTAAACCCTTCAATAGCAGATGAAAATATTGATGATCCCACAATTACTAGATGCATAAATTTTGCAAAAGATTGGGGATATGGAGCTTTACTTATGGCTAATTTATTTGCTTTTAGAAGTACTTATCCGAAAGAAATATATTTAATTGATGATCCTATAGGAAAAGATAATGATCATTATATTTTAGAATGTGTAAAACAGTCTGATTTAATAATTGCTTGCTGGGGAAACAATGGTACTTACATGGATAGGGAAAAATTTATTAAAGAATTAGTACCAAATCTCTATTGCCTTCAGAAAAACAAGAATGGAACCCCACATCATCCCCTTAGACTCCCTAGAGATATTAATCCAATACCATTCAATTTCTAATATCGTTTTTCCGAAACATAGATATTTTTCCGAAAGTTGAGAATTTGAAATGATGAATAGGAAGTTAAGTAATTCTGTAGTAAATTGAGTCATAGGAATACATCTCTTTCTAGTAATATTTCGCAACTCTACTATAACGGATTTATTACTTTTTGTGTTTACACAACTTATCTTACACTAACACATGATTCTTTAATGAAAACAAACAAATACTATGAAGAGCTATACACTATGCAAACCTCCTTATATTACAAAGAATTAAACTAACTTTGAATGGCTATCAATATAAGATCGTATGTTTAGCTGCAATCTGATCTATTTTCATGAGAACAAGCAAAAACAACCGGAAAAGAAACAGTTCCCAACTACTTCTTCCCTGGTTGTTTTTTTAATCATACTAACATCACAAAAATCAAACAAAACATAAGATAAACTTTCCTAAAAAGAGAACCGGATAACTCTTTTAAAAATCTAATATATATTAATGATTAATTCATTTTCTATACTGATCTAACATGTTGTCGATTGTTTGCCTTAAATCATCTACTAATTTTTGAGGTTTAGTGATCACCAAACTATCTCCCTGACTTAGTAGCCACCTTTTCAGACCTGGAGTATATTGGGTTTCAATCTCCATAAATGTCTGATTTTCTTCTTGACTTAAAATTTTTGTATTAGGAAATTGATCCTGAACAATAGAGGGATCATTATTAAACTTGAGCCTGATTTTTATGAGAGATCCTGAGAATGCATCAACTTTCACATTTCTCACATCTCCATCACGAAACTTATTGCGATGGGGTATATTTGGTTTTTTGCTATCGCTTAATTCCCATCTTTTGATACGATCAATTTTAAACGTTGTATATGTTTCATGCTTAAGGTGATATGCAACTAAATAGAAATAGTGAAAATCATAATACATTGAGACTGGGAAAACGATGTGCTTTTTCACAACATCCGTATAGGGACTTTTATATTCTAATTCAATTACTTGTTCATAAATAATCTTTTCTGAGAGCTCCCATGTTTTAACTATACGATCTTGCTTGTCAGAGATTGGTTCGTAATTTAATTTTTCGCTGGCTATAACTGATTCGACTAATTTTTTATCATCTATTGAGAGTGTGTTTAATAAACTATTTATCACTCTATTAAATTCATTTTTATTTAAGGCTCTATTTTCTAACAATATTTTAGATAAAAACAGTACTTCTTGCTTTTCTATAGTTGAAGGTCGATCTATTGAATATTTTTTTATATCTCTATTGTAAACAAGATTACCTAAAATACCTGAATGAATAGACACAAAATATCTCAAAAATGATAAATCTCTTTGTATTGTCCGTTCATTAACTTCAAATTCATCTGCTAGTGATTTCTTTTGTAATTTCTCTCCAAAAAATAAACGTAAAAATATATTAAGAATTCTTTCTTGATCATTCATATTAATTACCCCGCATATCAAGAAAATTATAACATATTAATAAACTAAATGAAAATTGTTATTTACAATGTTCACATTTAAAAATGACAAATACTGTCTATCTATTCTGATATAATTAATACATAGTAAGTTTTATGTGTATCATTTCTTGAAAAAATCAATTAATATTTTACCTTTATTTGAGGAGTTTATATCATGGAAGAAATGCAAATTGTTTATCAAGAACAACATCAATCTTTTGAATCTGTATCTTATATTGTATTCGATATAGAAACAACTGGATTAAACGTTACTAAAGATGAACTTATTCAAATTAGCGCCGTAAAAATTGACAAGGGAGAGAAAATTGATAGTTTCAATGAGTATATTGCTCCTTTGCAACCTCTCAGTGATTTTATAAAAGAAATTACTAATATTACAGATGAAGACATAATGAATGCAAAATCATTACCAGAAGTACTACAAAACTTTCTAGATTTCATTCAAGACAGTGTACTTATTGCTCACAATATAATGTTTGAAATGAAGTTTCTTCAAGCAAGTCTTAAAAAGTATCATTTTCCACCATTAAAAAACACTTATATCGATTCTCTGGAACTTGCTCGCCGTATCTATCCAGATAGAAAAAAGTATGGACTTGTACCACTGATTCAAGATTTTTTGAACAGTGATGATTATAGTGGCCAAGGTCGTTTGGCAGCTGTAAACGCGCTTTGCGAACTGTTTCCTATTATGTTAAGCGAAACTCTTGCCAAATATAACGTTAAAGAAATTGGCCAACTAAATGATTTACCCTAAAAAATCTATCTATATAAGGGACATAATTTAAGAGCCTTTTGTCTGATGACTTTGGTACACATTATACAATATCAATATCTGCACTGGGTAAATAATACATTTTTTTAGAGGGGAATATACTACTATGAAAAAACAAACTATTATCTATTGTTATAGAATGACACATGATTACGGTATAAATCCTTGTGTTTTTACTGAAAATTATGATGAAACTCCTCGGCTTCTAACTGAGGGTGGTTGTATGCTTCAATTGAGGAGAAACATTAAGAAGAACTGGGCTGATAAAATTAATAATAAGGAAGTGGATGCATACATAATGGCAATAGCTGGCCATTCGAGAGATGGTCAACAGTGGAAAGATGACCAAGGCACCTTTATTACCCCCAAATACAATCATTTAATTTTTGTGGCTAAAATTAGTGAAATTATGACTATGGGAGAATATTTAAGATCTTCAAAGTCAGAAAATCGAAGAGATTCATATACTTATCAATGGATGATTGAACATGATGGATTGCATAATACTCGTTTTATGAATGAGGCGGTTATTCTCGCAGACCGTTTTAGATATTTTGGAAAATCTCCTCTGGAAATACCGAAGGAAATCCTTTCCTTTTTTCCTATGGGAAGCCGAGCTAGACTAACTGGCAAACCATTTCCACGATGGAATGCAAAAAATGGTTTCTATAACTCAAATGATCGGTATACAGATACACTAGAGCTTACAAATTTCGCTGAGAATTTACTAGGATCACAAAATAAAATTATTGATTTACCATACCATCCATTCTACATAAAAGGAAAAAAACTATGAAAATTATTTTATCTAGAAAAGGGTTTGATTCGTCTAATGGAAGGATTCCAAGCCCAATCTTACCTGACGGAACCTTATTATCATTACCAATACCCGGGAGGTTTGATAACCTATCTTTTGATGATTTAAACTATAACGGGGTTAGTTTCTCAAATATTTTAAGACAATTGAGAAAAAAAGAAGATAAGACTAATCATTATAATTGTCATCTTGACCCTGATATAAGAGAAGGTCTGAGAAATGTGCCTGTCTCTGACTGGAAACCTGCATTTGGGCAGATTAATAGTTCGCAAGGTTTACTACGAAACCAAAATGTTGCAGTTGGGGATCTCTTCCTATTTTTTGGTTGGTTTAGACAAACCGAAGGAGATATTCAGAATGGAACACTGCATTTTAAGAAAGGTTCACCGGATTTAAATATTATTTATGGCTATTTACAAATTGGTGATCTAACAAATAATCAAGACATATTGAAAAAAAGTTATCCTTTTCATCCTCACTCTAGCAATCATCTGATCAATGCTAAATCAAATATGTTATATATACCAAGTGATAAATTAGCGTTTTCGTCTAATTATAAAGGTTATGGAACATTTAGTTTTGATGAGAAAAGAGTGTTAACAATGAGAGGAAAAAGCCGAAGTGTTTGGAAAGAAATTCCTGCATTAATGCCTGAAAATTTATGTGGTAATCATAAAAATTCTGCTAAAAACGAGGGGATACAATATTCTGGAATATGGCAGGAAAAAGTATTAGTAGAGAATAAAATCTCAACTGATTGGGCAAAAAGTCTATTTTCGTAATTGGAAGGCAAATTAATGCATATTATAGGCATTTCTAATATACCAACACTAGTATAATCATTACGTATATTAGATGACAAAGAATTGTCTAAATAAATTAACGCTCTAGAGAATTGTTTTAATTTAGTTATTCTGCGTGTTAAAATGTTATTGTATAATTTTATAAATGGAAATTTAGAGGAGTTTTTTATGTCAAATCAGCTAGATGAATTAACTTATTATGCACGCTTGCTAACGAAACTTCGTAATAAAAAATATGAATTTTATGTGGTATCAAGAATTATTCATTTATTGAATGATACTGAAATTCAATTTACAACACAACAGCTAGTTAGGAAGGAAGATGGAGGAGGGTATCTCATAGATTTATACTTTCCGCAATTTAAATTAGCAGTTGAAATTGACGAGAGTCATCATCTATCAAATGAAGAAGCTGACCGATTAAGGGAAAGAGAGATAATTGCTTCTACAGAGGTGGAATTTTTCAGGATTAAGTGTGATCAAAATTCAAATTTGGAAACAGTTCATCAAAGAATTAATGAATTGATCAATAAGGTTAGACTTCTAAAAAATAATAGTGATTTCAGTGCGTATTCTTATAAGGATGAATTTTCGGTAGAAAAATGGTTGAAAATTGGGAGGTTGAGAATCACCGATGGAGCGAAATTTCGTACACATGCAGATGTATTAAAACTATTTGGAAAACAATATAAGCTCCATCAATCGGGCTCATCTCCTTTAAAAAATGGTGAACAAGTTTGGTTTCCAAAATTGTATAAGAATAATGATTGGATTAATTCTCTATCTCCTGATGGGATGTTTATAAAACAAACAAGAGTTAGCAATAAAATGGAGATTAGAGAGATTAGAGATTCAATTGTATTTGCTCATCAAAAAGATGTATTAGGGAATATCTATTATTCTTTTAAAGGAGTATTTAGATGTATAGAACATACAGAAAATGAAATACGCTATGAAAGAATCGCAACAGAAATTACTCTTTCAGATTATGTAAACACCTAACTTAAGTAAAAATACCTATTAGACTATAATTCTTGCAAATGATCTTGATCCAGTGCTATAAAACAACCTTGAAACTCAGTTTCAAGGTTGTTTCTTTTTAGTCAGGTTTATTGATTTGAAAGTTTACGTTTCAATAAGATAGCACCTGATAGAACAACTGCTCCTAGGACAATGAATCCAGTAGCTGCGACGTCACCTGTACTTGGGAGAACTTTCTTACGACCTTTACCTTTGCCATCACCGGGACCTTCAGTTGTTGAAGATGACGGAGGTGGAGTAGGAGTAGTCGTTGAAGTTGTAGTCGGTTCTTCGCTTGTAGTCGTTGTAGTGGTTGTTTCACCTGTAGTGGTTGTAGTGGTTGTAGCTTCTTTGGTTGTAGCTTCTTTGGTTGTGGTCGTAGTTGAAGTTGTAGTCGGTTCTTCAGTTGTAGTCGTAGTTGAAGTTGTAGTCGGCTCTTCGGTTGTTGTGGTAGTCGAAGTTGTTGTAGTGGTTGTCGTTGTCGTTGAAGTGGTTGTTTCTTCCTTCGGATTTACGATTGTTTTAGTTACTGAGTGGTCGGCTCCGAAATCTTCAGCATTGACTTCTGTATCCGCAGATTTGATGCTGTACCCTGCCGGTGCTTCTGTTTCAGTTAAGATATATTTATCTTTTAACAAGGCGTTGACTATAATGTTCCCATTTTCGTCGGTTACATACTCACCGATGACTTGGTTGTTTGCCTGGCGTACGACCTTAAATTTTGCTCCTTGGAGAGGTTGGTTGGCATCATCTACTTTGTGGATATTGATGGTAAATACATAACCGACACCAGAGCCACCAGCAATTTGTACAGCTGCAGCATTGGTTACTTGTTTTACCTCTGTATTTTTACCTTTTAGGATTGCATCGTTTTTTAGGAGTTCGCCATCTACAGGCTCGTAGTTGAGCTCAACATCATAAGCAATACGGTATTGGTCGTTTTCAGTGATGTCGCCTAAGTCAATTACAAAGGATTGACCGTCTTCACTGATAGTCACCTTGTGTTGGTCAGTGACATCTGTTCGGTTGCTAAATTGCCACTCACCTTCAACAAAGGCAAAGGTCCCTTTCAGCACCTTGATGCTACCTGGTACATAAGAAGCGTTAGTAAATTTCATATGGTCTTCGATGGTAACGCTATTAATATTTTCTTTGGTTCGGTTGACAGAAATGGTATAAGATACTGTTTTGTGATCTTCGGAATTCACCCAGCTCGTCTTTGTCAAGACTTTGGGATTCCCATCTCCAACTCCCTTGAAGGTCACCTTTCCGCCGATTTTTAGTTCGTTGTTAATGGTGATTTCAATCGGGATTTCTCCTTTTTCAGGGTGCTTCTTGAAATCAATCCGTGCATAGAAGAAGAAGGAGCCGTTTGTGTCAGAGTGTTTTTCAACATAGTCTGTGTATGTGAGGGAAATCGATTTTTTTGCAGCATCTACGGTTGCATGAGCGATGATTTCGTTGGTATTAACATCTCGAATCTCAAAGCTATCCGAAGTAATCATTAAAGCATCTGGAACCGTCACGACAGTAGTATCCCCTGCCTTGACATTTTTTCCGGCCAAATCGTAGGTGGCATTAATTCGGAAAGTTGCCCATTGTTCTAACTCCCAAGTGAGATCTCCGCCCTCGTTATTGGTGACTTTGACACTGGTAATCGTGTCCGCAAATTTTCCTGTTATCGAGACGGTTGGTGTTTCAGCAGATGATTTATTCAAACCTAAAGTGAATAGGGTGGCTAGTAGACAAAGAACGAATGGAAAAATCCAAAATTTCTTTTTATCCATAATTTTCTTCCTTTTTCATAAAATGGGTGTTTAATAAACAATCCTACTCTTAGTTCAAATAAGACTATCAGTAGGTTTCCAAAAGATGGAGTCGATATTAAACTACACGGTGTTGCGACAGGTTACTAGGTTGTTCGTTACGAAGTTGTTAAGAATAAAATCCTCCCTTTGTTAAAAAAATCACAAGATTGTCTTCTTAGGTAAATTGTAGCACAAAAAGCACCTTATTTCAACAGTATAACTTTGATTGTTAAAATAAAAATGAGTATAAAATAGATGGGTTAATTAGCTGAAAGGAGACAATCTTTAGAACGGCTGGCAAACAGCTCTTTTCGAAGCGGTAACTATTGATTTTTCTCTAAAAAAGGGTATAATCAAAATCAAACTATTTAAAGGGAGTCTCTATGAAGAAGAGTTTTATTCACCAGCAAGAAGAAATTTCATTCGTAAAAACTACGTTTACCCAGTATTTGAAAGACAAGCTAGAAGTTGTCGAAGTCCAAGGACCTATCTTGAGTAAGGTGGGAGACGGGATGCAGGATAACCTATCTGGAGTGGAAAACCCTGTCTCTGTAAAGGTCTTGCAAATTCCCAACGAGACCTATGAAGTGGTTCATTCCCTTGCGAAATGGAAACGCCATACCTTAGCGCGGTTTGGATTCGGGGAAGGGGAAGGTCTCTTTGTCCATATGAAGGCCCTTCGTCCGGATGAAGATTCCTTGGATGCGACCCACTCAGTTTATGTCGACCAATGGGACTGGGAGAAGGTTATTCCAAATGGTAACCGCAACCTCGCTTACTTGAAAGAAACAGTTGAAAAGATCTACAAGGCCATTCGTTTGACGGAGTTGGCTGTTGAAGCTCGCTATGATATTGAGTCTATCTTACCTAAGCAAATCACCTTTATCCATACAGAAGAGTTGGTAGAGCGCTATCCTGATTTGACACCAAAAGAACGGGAAAATGCCATCACCAAAGAATATGGAGCAGTCTTTTTGATTGGGATTGGTGGCGTCTTATCAGATGGCAAACCGCACGATGGACGGGCGCCGGACTATGACGACTGGACAACGGAGACCGAAAATGGCTACAAGGGCTTAAATGGGGATATCCTTGTTTGGAATGATAACCTTGGGGCGGCTTTCGAATTGTCTTCTATGGGGATCCGGGTTGATGAGGACACCCTCAAGCGCCAGGTTGCTATTACAGGAGATCAAGATCGTTTGGAATTGGAATGGCATCGTGCGCTTTTGAATGGCCTGTTTCCACTAACTATCGGAGGCGGGATCGGTCAATCGCGGATGGCTATGTTCTTGCTTCGTAAGAAACATATCGGAGAAGTCCAAACTAGCGTCTGGCCACAGGAAGTTCGCGAACAATATGAAAATATCTTATAAGATAGTTGCAAGTAAAGCGACGAAAGAAATAGAGCCTTGCATTTGATACGGGCTCTATTTTTATGGGACTGGAGAAGCTAGGTTTTTCTGTTCCCAATGGGCTTGTGGGATGATTTTATCGCTTGAGCACTGTCACGAACTAGAAATTATGATAGAATAAATAGTACAAAGCAAGCAAAGGAGTGGTGTCTATGAAATTACAAAAACCAAAAGGAACCCAAGATATCCTGCCACAGGAGTCCGCTAAGTGGCAATATGTAGAAGGATTTGCTCGCGAAACCTTTAAAAAATACAATTATGCTGAGATCCGTACACCGATATTTGAGCATTACGAGGTAATTAGTCGTTCTGTTGGGGATACAACGGATATCGTGACCAAGGAGATGTACGACTTCTATGATAAGGGAGATCGTCACATTACTTTGCGTCCAGAAGGGACAGCACCGGTGGTCCGCTCCTATGTTGAAAATAAACTATTTGCACCAGAGGTTCAAAAGCCAAGCAAGGTCTATTATATCGGTCCCATGTTCCGCTATGAGCGCCCTCAAGCTGGCCGTTTGCGTCAATTCCACCAGATTGGAGTAGAGTGTTTTGGATCTAGCAATCCTGCAACGGATGTCGAGACAATTGCCATGGCTGACCAATTCTTCAAAGAGATTGGCATTGAAAATGTCGTCCTCCACTTGAATACCCTTGGTAGCACAGCCAGTCGGACGGCTTATCGTCAAGCTTTGATCGACTACCTCCTTCCGATGAAGGACCAACTTTCAAAGGATAGCCAACGCCGTTTAGAGGAAAATCCGCTCCGCGTTTTGGATTCGAAAGAAAAAGAAGATAAACAAGCGGTTGAGAATGCTCCATCTATCCTAGACTACTTGGACGAAGAAAGCCAGGCACACTTTGATGCCGTGCGGGCTATGCTAGATGGACTAGGAATTGACTATGCCATCGATACCAATATGGTTCGTGGCCTAGACTACTACAACCACACCATTTTCGAATTCGTGACAGAAGTAGATGGAAATGAATTGACCGTTTGTGCGGGAGGTCGTTACGATGGCTTAGTAGAATATTTTGGTGGACCTGCAACTCCAGGATTTGGTTTCGGAATGGGACTTGAACGTCTGTTGTTGGTTCTTGATAAACAAGGAGTTGAACTTCCTGTAGAGGCATCGTTAGATGTCTATGTAGCTGTCCTGGGTTCAGAAGCAGAAGTGGCCAGCTTGGAATTGGTTCAGGCTCTTCGTCGTCAAGGCTTTATCGCAGAACGTGATTACTTAGGACGTAAGTTGAAGGCTCAGTTCAAGTCAGCTGACGTCTTTGGGGCAAAAACTATCATTGCCTTAGGTGGTAGCGAGGTTGAAAGTGGCCAAATCACCGTCAAAAATAACCAGACTCGTCAGGAAGTGACCACTTCCATCGAAGAAGTAAAAAACGATTTTCAGACTATCTTGAATCAACTTTAAAAAGAAAAGACGGATGCCGAGAAGGTATCGGTCTCAGATTGAAGAAAAAGAATTCTTAGAATCTTTCCTTAGGTTCAAAACTCCTGAATGCTTGAAACGCCACTGTTTCAAGCATTTTTCTCACGGCGGAAAGTTTCAGAGATTCTTAGATGAATCAAAGTAATAGGAGTCATTTTTTTGAACAATTATCTAGCTATTTTAAGTGAAAAATAGTCTGTCTTTTTGTGTGTCATCTATTTTCTCTTTGTGGAGAAAGCTGACAGCCGGGTCCATTTTTGATATACTAGTAGGGCATGCATGTGCCCTTTAGCACTTGCAATTCTAGTAAAGGAAAAAACAAGGTATGAGTGAAAAAGAAAAAGAATCGCATAAACTTGGCTTAAGTGTCGGGTCCAATTTTCAAGATACTCAAGAGCTACGAAAGGTATTGGAGCAATCGATTAGCCGGGAAGAAGAAGTTTTGACTGCTAGTCAACCGGTGGAATCAGATCAGAACCAGGAAGAGAGACAGGTTAATGGAGAAGGGGTCGAAACAGAAGCTTCGACCGAAACTCTCAGTCGTTTATCACGATCTGGTCATAGTCGTAAAGAGAAGCTTGAAGCGAGGTCAAGAGACCAAGAGGATGTAGAAGAGCCGTTAGAAAACCAAGAAGATGAAAAGTCCTTGGGGCGCTATGCCATTAAGCGACCAGTTCCCTTGTCACTACCAATTGCTTTAAGTGTCCTACTTGGGATGGTCCATGTAGCTCTTCCTTTTATCAACTTAGTTGCGACTAATCAACAAACCCAGGACTTATATGCCGGTTGGGCGATTTCTCAAGGTCAAGTTCCTTATGGTCATTTCTTTGGGGTCAATGGTTTGCTCTACTATGGGCTCAGTGGTTTAGGAAGTTTGGTAGGAGGTCAAGTTCTCTTGGTGGCCTTCCAGATTTTAGCCTATTTTTTTGCTGGGACGAGCCTGTATCGGATGGTCAGAAGCTTGGTTGCAAGTGAAAAAATTGCAGGGCAAGTTCAGCTACTCTTCTACCTTCTTGCTGGAGTGCTTGGATTTGGTGGGAACTATGCTGTCTTTTATGCCCTTCCCTTCTTGTTTGGCTCTATGAATTTCATCCTTGCTTATCTAGAAGGTGAGAAAACGGACGAATCCTTTGTCGCCTATGGTGCAGGAGCCTGTTTGGCCTTCATGATTGTGCCATGGCTGAGTGTGATTTTTTATCTGCTTGCTTTTCTCGGATTGACAGCCTATCATGTGAAGCAAAAGAAATTAGCCCACGGCTTCTATCAATTCCTTGCTGCCCTCTTGGGATTCTCTCTTGTTTTCTATCCCTTGGGCTACATTACTGTGTGGAACGGCTCATTTGGGTATGCGATCCATCAGACCTTGTATAGTCTCCGCTCCCTGCAGTTTGATGCCGGGCATCTATTTGCCAACCTAGTTTATTACTGTTTATTGCTGTTGACGCTTGGTTTCGCTTCAGCTTTTGTCATGTCCTTCCGAAAAGTGTCGACAAGTGGTCAACGTGTGATTCGGTTTATGAGTTGGTTCGGTCTTCTGCTAGTTGTTGCAGTTGTGGTTGGGACACCAGAGCAAGGGGCCTATCAGTTCCTTAGTCTGTTACCTTTTGGTCTCCCCTTGTTAGCCCTTTGGTTTGCCGGGGATGAGTCTACTTACCAGCGCCGGAAGATGAAGAATAATTCTATCTGGGACCTTTATTTCTCCAGTCAAGCCTTCCTACCGATTTTGGCAATGGCTTATTTAGTGGGTTATCCAGTTGTAAATCAATTGGTCCTCCAAAGCAATCTAGTTAGTGACCGAAGTGCAATCGCTCAGTATATAAAGAGTCATAGCGATTCTAAAGATACTATCTATGCTTGGGATCAGACGGCTCATCTCTATCAAGAAAGTGGCCGTTTAGCAGCTTCAGCCCTCCTAACCCCAACTGCCTATATGGGGCCGAAGGAAAATCGAACCAATCTAATCAATCAGATTAAGCAAGCTAAGCCGAAGTTTATTGTGGTCAATAACGACCTAGATGTAACGTCTGCTCTGCAAAAAGTTCTAACCAAAAATTATGAAAAAGTGAACCAGAAGGGTTCGCAGTACACCTTGTACCAATATAAATAGACTATCAATATCTTGTGGTTTTGAAATGAAATAACATTTTTTGCCACAAGATATTGATTTTTTATTTTTGAGTGATATAATATGGGGTGAATTCTATTTGTATTAAAAAGAAAGTGGGCGAGAGTATGATAACGTTACGAGAAGAGCATATCCAAAGTCTCCCCCAACTCTTTGTGGAAAAGAGAGATGGGCGGAAGGTCAAGTTTGATGTCGATAAAATTTACCGTGCTTTGGTCAAGGCGACAGAAGAAGTGACAGGCCTCACTCCGGCTCTAGAAGCGAAATTAGAAACCGTTACAGACAGGATCGTTGCTGAAATTTTGGAACGTTTCCCTCGTGGCGTGAAAATTTACGAGATTCAAAATGTCGTCGAGCACGAGTTACTACAAGCTAATGAGTATGCCATTGCTGAGAGCTATATTACTTATCGGACCCAGCGGGATTTTGAGCGCTCAAAAGCGACGGATATCAATTTTACCATCGGCAAACTCCTCAATAAGGACCAAGCAGTGGTGAATGAAAACGCCAATAAGGACAGCGATGTTTTCAACACCCAGCGTGATCTGACTGCGGGGATTGTCGGAAAATCTATTGGTCTCAAAATGTTACCCAAGCACGTGGCCAATGCCCACCAAAAAGGGGATATCCACTACCATGATTTGGATTATAGCCCTTATACTCCAATGACTAACTGTTGCTTGATCGATTTTGAAGGTATGCTGAGAAACGGCTTTAAGATTGGGAATGCAGAAGTAGAAAGTCCTAAATCCATCCAAACTGCAACAGCTCAAATCTCGCAAATCATTGCTAATGTGGCCTCTAGCCAGTACGGTGGCTGCTCAGCAGACCGGATCGATGAAGTCTTGGCTCCTTATGCAGAGAAGAATTATGACAAACATTTGAAGGAAGCTGAGGAGTGGGTTTTCCCTGAAAAACGTGAGGACTATGCTTGGCAAAAAACGAAAAAAGACATCTACGATGCCATGCAATCATTGGAGTATGAAATCAATACCCTCTTTACCTCCAATGGGCAAACCCCTTTCACCTCGCTGGGATTCGGGCTAGGGTCTAACCGTTTTGAACGCGAAATCCAAAAAGCTATTCTGGAGATTCGAATCAAGGGGCTCGGTTCGGAACACCGGACCGCAATTTTCCCTAAGTTGATTTTTACCTTGAAAAGAGGCCTCAACTTAGAACCAGATAGTCCCAACTATGACATCAAGCAATTGGCCTTGGAATGTGCCACTAAGCGCATGTATCCGGATGTTTTGTCTTACGACAAGATTGTCGAATTGACGGGCTCCTTCAAGGTACCCATGGGCTGTCGTTCTTTCCTCCAAGGGTGGAAGGATGAAAATGGTGTCGAAGTCAATTCTGGCCGGATGAATCTGGGGGTTGTGACAGTCAATCTTCCCCGGATTGCCTTGGAGTCAGAAGGGAACAAAGAGAAATTCTGGGAAATCTTTAATGAGCGGATGAACATCGCGGAAGATGCTTTGGTTTACCGGGTAGAGCGGACCAAGGAAGCAACCCCAGCCAATGCACCGATTCTCTATCAATATGGCGCTTTTGGGAAACGCTTGGGCAAATATGACCAGGTAGACCAACTTTTCCGCAACCGTAGAGCGACGATTTCACTCGGCTATATCGGCTTGTATGAAGTGGCGACGGTTTTTTATGGGCCTAACTGGGAAGAAAATCCAGAAGCCAAACAATTTACAATAGAGATCATCAAGGATATGAAGAAACGGGTCGAAGAATGGTCCGATCAGTATGACTACCACTTCTCCATCTATTCGACGCCATCAGAAAGCTTGACAGACCGCTTCTGTCGCTTGGATACGGAGAAATTTGGTAAGGTTCCAGATATCACAGACAAGGAATATTACACCAATAGTTTCCACTACGATGTCCGCAAGAACCCAACCCCGTTTGAGAAGCTGGATTTTGAAAAAGTCTATCCAGAAGCTGGAGCGACGGGTGGCTTTATCCACTATTGTGAGTACCCAGTTCTCCAACAAAATCCAAAAGCCCTTGAAGCGGTTTGGGATTATGCCTATGACAGGGTCGGTTATCTCGGAACCAATACGCCAATCGACCGTTGCTACAAGTGTGATTTCGAAGGGGACTTCGCGCCAACCGAACGTGGTTTTACTTGCCCAAACTGTGGCAATAGTGACCCCAAGACAGTGGATGTCGTCAAACGGACCTGTGGCTATCTAGGAAATCCTCAAGCTCGCCCCATGGTCAATGGCCGCCATAAGGAAATCGCTGCGCGGGTTAAACACATGAACGGGTCTACTATCAAATCAGCTGGACACCAAGTGAAAGATTAGAAAAGGAAGATTATGGGAAAATACCAATTAGACGATAAAGGCAAGGCTCAGGTACAACGATTCCACGAAAAGCATTCGACAGGCGGAATCAATAAAAAAGACCGCGTGGCCAGCCTAAGAGAGCAATTTTTAAAAAAAGCTAAGAAAAAATAAAAGTGAGAGTTCGCTCTCGCTTTTCTCGTATGGGGAGGTAAAGATGGAATTACGCAGACCGACTCTAGCAGATAAGGAAACTGTATTAGACATGATGGCAGAATTTGAAGCGACTCAATCAGCCCATGACGGTGGATTTTGGGATGCTGAAGCTTTTGTTTATGAAGACTGGTTGAAAAGCAACCGTGATATGGAAATGGGGCTAGGGATCCCTGATGGTTGGGTGCCTGCTGTTCAGTTAGTCGCTTTTGCTAGAGACGGTCAAGCGGTTGGCTTTCTCAACATCCGACTGCGTCTGAGTGACTATCTCCTAGAGGAGGGTGGTCATATCGGCTATTCCATCCGACCATCTGAAAGAGGCAAGGGCTACGCAAAAGAGTCCCTCCGCCAAGGCTTAGAAGTTGCTAAGGGAAAGAATATCAAACGAGCTCTGGTGACTTGTGATAGTGACAATGCTGCCAGTCGAGCAGTGATTCTGACTAATGGCGGAGTTTTAGAGGATGTTCGAGGCGGGAAAGAGCGCTATTGGATTGATTTAGATTGAGGAAAGTTTATGAAGTTACAACGACCAACTTTAGAAGATAAAGACGCGATTTTAGAGATGATTGCTGAGTTCGATGCTGCAAAATCCTATATGCACGGTGGCATGGGCTCCACTTGGAAGCGAGCAAA
>ERZ773196.1118-NODE-1118-length-15546-cov-5.316506_pt1 | contig 15546 bp, 11 predicted proteins | sample MGYA00581009_ERZ773196 | MGnify/ENA primary metagenome ERZ773196 (study PRJEB29015, sample SAMEA2738162) | human oral metagenome | biome: human oral; feature: human-associated habitat; material: saliva | place: China | collected 2243 ... | reverse complement strand
CGCCGAGAAGCCACATGTGTTTCGAGAAGCCACCAAAGATGTGGCTTTTCGAAACACATGTGGCTTTTCGCGTACCTGAAAGGATGATTTACCCCGGGGTAAATTGCGAGCAAGGGGTAGGCCTCCACATCAGGAATAGTCTGAAGAGGACATATTGGATGGGTGGTCACTGCATTACAAAGCCACCCAGGAGAAAGGCATGACATGAACTGGCTGTCACATTGGATTCACTCAGCAACATCAATTCTGATGTGGGCAGGCGTAATTTTCATCTTCTGGGCGGCTGCAATATCTGCTGTGCGGGGCATGATTGTCTCGATTCGTTATCTGCGAGCCAAGATGAAGGGTGAGAAGTACGCGCAAGAATCGGACGACGAAGACCGTATCTGGAATTTCTCCTTTTCGGGTACCCCGGATCTTGTCCTCAATGTCATGATGGGCGGATTTGTAGCTGCAGCGATGTGGGCGGTCATGCTGCAACGGGGTTCTGCGGAAGGAGCCTTGCAGTGGGGCGCGGCTATTTTTGGATGGACGGTGATACTGCTGGGCGTGACTGCAATGGTGCGTTGTTCCAAGCGTGCACGGGCCAAGGGTAAGAAGATGAAGCGCAACGCCGTAATGAGTCTGATGTACGTGGTATCGTCCGGTGCGTTTCTCGGCCAGATACTGTCGAGTGGCTTGCAGACGAACAAACACTGGTCGATGGTCAATCTGGTTCAGGCGGGTCTTTCTGCAGGTCCGACTGACGTGGACTTTGTAAATGGTGTTATGAGCGCATACGGTGTTCCGGGGTTGGTAATTCTGGCTGTGCATACTGTGCTGTTCTTTGTGTGGGGAATGCTTGTTCCGGAAGTTCTGTTGCACTCTGTTTTCCTTGCCGCTAGCGCGCTAGGAGGTCGCGCTGTGATTGTTGGTTCAAAGTTGGAAAGCGCGGAGCGTCTTTTCACGATGAGTATCGCTCTCTATTGGGTGACTTTCGTGATCGCGGATGGTTTGTGGGTTATGTAGTCGCCTCTCTACTCACCTCTTTACTCGCCGAGAAGCCACATGTGTTTCGAAAAGCCACATTTTTAGTGGCTTCTCGAAACACATGTGGCTTTTCGCGGTTAAATTTGGGGCACTCCAGCAGCACGCAGCACCTGCAGGGCCCGCCTCGGACGGTAAATAGCATCCTTAGCAGAAATGCGGACGACGGCGTACCCTGCGTGGAGTAGCTGATCCTGTCGGTTTTTCTCCCGAACCAGGTCCTCCTTGGCGTTGTATTTGATGTTGCCGTCTACCTCCAGAATGACGGGCCTGCCGTGGAGGCTAGTGGTGTGCAGTAGAAAGTCCGCTCGGTAGGTGTGACCTTCATAGCTGATGGTTTCCTGCTGTGTGTAGCGGATTCCTTGGTCATCGAGAAGTAACCGCATGCAGGTTTCAGCAACGGATTCTGAGTGTGGGCTGAGCTCATGCCCGACGAGGCGGGCGGTTCGGCACCCGCGGCCAGATGCAGATGAGAGCTCTTTCTTGAGCTCCTCGTAGGTGAGCATATCCGGTTCCTGCGCGAAGCGTTGAAGGGCGCTTTCGGCCAGAATGAGCCCGTCGCGAAAGGGGAGCGTCTTTACGCAGGTGGTGATAGCTGTTAGCGGTGTGACGGTGGGGATCCCCTCGGGCGTGTACACGATGGGGCTGTCCGCGGTGAGAGCGTCTTGGATGCGCTGGATGTTTTCTCGGCGGCCGCCTCCGGCTCCTCGTACTTGAACGTGGCGTGGTGGGCTAAGGGAGGAGATGCCCCAGGCGATGGCTGCGCTTTGGGAGGCAAGGATATTGGTGGGGTATTCGTTGAGGTGCGCGAGGATGCACACGTAGTGTCGGTCGTTGGGGTGTAGGTTGTTCCAGGTTTGGGTGGGGAGAAGGTGCCCTTTTGAGACGCGGGTGAGTTCGCCGCGGTTGAGGGCGTGGCTCAGGGTGATTCGCGTGTGGGTGGCTGAGGTGATGAGTTCGGTGCGGGTGCGTATCATCGTTGATAGTTCTTCTCTGGTAAACATACTTTAATTGCATCAAATGAGAGTGTTTGTGTTCAAGTGTTACATTTAGTTATTACGCCGAAAAGCCACATGTGTTTCGAAAAGCCACCAAAAACGTGGCTTTTCGAAACACATGTGGCTTCTCGATGAGAGGGCTGTGGATAAGTTGAGTGAATACGGCCCGGCATTTTATCTACCGGATGCTACTTGTTGAACTGAGAAATCAGATGTTCTGCAAGTGCAGGCTGGCATGCTACGCACCCCATGACAGCCAGGATGATGCTCACACCAGCTTCCTGCAGGGGAAAGCGAAGCTCAAAGCCGCGGTAACGTGCACAGGCGGCGTTCAGAATACGCCAGTAGCAGCGAACCAGAACCAGAACCGTAAACACAGCGGCGAGCAAATTCAACATCAGCAAGGTGAAGCCACCGAATCCATACGTTGCGGTGACAGCTTCAATGAATCGTACAATGTAACCGCCCTGCTGATGGGAGCTCATATAACTGTCGATAGTGGCGCGAATGGTAGACAGGTTGTACATGCCGGAACCGTTGAGAGTTACCCAGGTCCATGCAGTGATGGCCAGCAGAATGCCGGGGTAGAGCATATACATCAGGGTGTTAATGCTGGTTTCGGTCCCCGACTGTGCATACTTCTTGATGAGCACACCAGCCAAGGCGAGGCAAAATACCCAGCAGATGATGCCGATCTGGTTGATGCTGGGCCAGCTAGCACAAAATGCAGCCGTAGCAACCACCGTGCTGACTACCGCGATAATGCCGAAGCCGAAGGGGTCTTCAGTACTTTCCTGCCCCTTCTTGGTGGGTGCGTGGTTGTGCGTGTGCTGGCTGTTGTCGATGGTGGTGCGGTTGCCGTCACCACTAATCGCTGCGGACCCGTTGCCTACCTGCTGGTGGGTGTTGTGTACGCGGTTGCCATTGCCGTTGATGGTTCCGATGCTGAGCTTCTGGGTGGTATTTCCCGCTCCGGGGGTGGTGGCTGCCTTCTTGGCATCCTTACGTGCCGCACCGAGCTTTACCCCAGCGGTCACGAGTCCTACGATAGCGGTAAGCGGCGGGGCAACAGTCCCAATAATGGACAGGACTTCTTCAAAGGACAATTTGTTCTCCTTAGATTTGCTAGTTGATTTGGGCGGTGCCGAGAAGCCACAAGTGTTTCGAGAAGCAACATGTTTGGTGGCTTTTCGAAACACAAGTGGCTTCTCGGCGGGAGAGAGTGAGGTGTTACTCAGCCTTCAGCGGGAAGCTTGCCGTCTTGAGTGATCCCTCAACAGCATTCCAATTGATGTTGTAGCGGCCACCGTAGCCGGCATGGAACCAGCCGTTCTGCTTCCCGAACTCGGTGAGGTCCACGAGACTCTCGGCAATCAGCTTCTTCGACTCGGGGTCGTAGATCTGAACGTCCTCGTGGTCGGTACCCCAGCGCATACTGCAGGCCACCTGAAGCGCGAGGACCTGGCGACTAAGCTTCACACATGCGTTGTACATCGGCAGGGAGATGAAGGTATAGCCATTCAATTCGTGCTGGTTCGCCTCCTCGTAATTCTTGGTAGCCCAATCGTGGGTGAGCGTATCGGGGGAGGTGGTCTCCTCCGGCGGGTTGATGAATGCGCGGATGCGCTGAGTCAGGGTGGGGCTCATAATGTGCTCCTTTGGTTGTTGCAGCCCCGGCCCGTGCGGGCCTGCACCGGGGCAGGTGGTGTGGTGTCGTGCAGTGACCTTGTACCTCCACAATAGGGGGAGGGTTTAGGGCAGCGGAGATTTTTTGATTTACCCCGGGGTAAGCGAAAAATTATCGGACTGGGTGCGGGGGAAAGGGAGTATATTCTTTGAACTCCTGCGGGCGGGCGCTTCTTAGCAGTCTCCAAAAGCCACATGTGTTTCGAAAAGCCACCAAACATGTTGCTTTTCGAAACACATGTGGCTTCTCGGCGGAACTAGATGACCAGCCCGGCAATCGAACTTCCGGCCAGCAGGGATAATAGATAGTTAGACACTTACATTGAGGAAATCTGGGGTCCACCCCCGGTGACGTTGAAAGGCGCAATAATGGCGAAAGAGCCTGTATCTCAGGGGTCAGGTGCCCCTACCACTCCGGCTGAGTTGGCGGAGATGCTGTGGAAGTCCGCAGATATCCTGCGTGGATCCATGGAGTCCGGTGGCTACCGCGACTTCATGCTGGGCCTGATTTTCTTGAAGTACATTGGTGACACTTTCGATAAGGCCCGCGAGGACGTGCAGCGTATGCTGGCTGAAGAGTACGGCCTAGAAGGTGAGACCCTGGCAGAGGAGCTGGAGGAGCCTTCGTACTACCATGCCCGCCATGCGTTCTATGTGCCGGCTGGTGCCCGCTGGTCTGACCTGGTGCAACAGGCGAAGGGTGACCGTGTGGGTGAGCTGGTTGATTCCGCAATGGATGAAATTATGGCTCAGAACCCGCAGCTGCGTGGTGCCCTGGAGCCCATGTATGCGAGTGAGAAGGTGGAGCAGCGCACGCTGGCGCAGGTGATTGACTTGCTGTCGAATGCGAATTTTGCGGCGGTGCGTGATGGTGAGCATTCTTCGTCGAAGGACGTGCTGGGTTTCGTGTATGAGTATTTCTTGGGTAAGTTTGCTCGTGCGCAGGGCCAGCAGGCTGGCGAGTTCTACACCCCGACGACTGTGGTGAATACGCTGGTGGGTATGATTCAGCCGACGAGTGGCCGCGTGTATGATCCGTGCTGTGGTTCGGGTGGCATGTTTGTGCAGTCGAATAATTTTGTGCACCGTGCCGGCGGCGCGTTTGATGGCCGCCGTGAGGGTGAGCAGCGTGTGCTCGCGTATGGTCAGGAGCGTATCCAGGCAACGTGGCGTTTGGCTCGCCTGAATCTAGCGATTCACGGTATTGATGGTTCGGTGGGTGACCGCTGGCGTGATACGTTCGTTGAGGATTCGCACCCGGGTGAGCGTTTTGATTATGTGTTGACGAACCCGCCGTTCAACATTAAGAAATGGCACCGGGTTGAGGATGACCCGCGCTGGGTGTTTGGTATTCCGCCGAAGAATAACGCGAATTATGCGTGGTTGCAGCATGTGTGGTCGAAGCTGGATGTGAAGGGTTCGGCTGCTGTGGTGATGGCGAATGGCTCGTTGACTGCTGATACTGGCGGTCAGGGCGGTATTCGTCGTGCCATGGTTGAGGGCGACGCGGTGGCTGCTGTGTTGGTGTTGCCGCCGAATATGTTTACGACGACGAGCTCCCCGGCGTGTGTGTGGTTGTTGTCGAAGGATAAGTCTGCCGGTGTGAATGGTTCTGTGGACCGTTCGGGCCAGATCTTGTTTATGGATGCCCGTTCGATGGGTCATATGGTGTCTCGTACTGAGCGTGTGTTCTCTGAGGAGGATATCGCGAAGATTGCGAATACGTGGTGTGCGTGGCGCGGTATGCCGTCGATGTATCATGCGGACGGTTCGCTGGTGAAGTCTGGCGAGGAGCCGACTGCTGGCGTGTATGAGGATGAGGCGGGTTTCTGCTTCTCGGCGTCGCTTGAGGATGTGCGGGAGCAGGATTTTGTGCTGACTCCGGGCCGCTACGTGGGTAGCGCTGTGTCTGAGGGTGAGAGCGCACAGGAGCTGGATGCGCGTATTGCCGGTCTGCGTGAGCAGCTGCTGGAGCAGTTTGCTGAGTCGGAGCGCCTGGGCGCGGTCGTGCGTGAGCAGCTGGCATCGCTGGATTTGGTCTCCCAATCGGAAGGAGCTGAGTAAAACTTATGGAGTTAAGGACAGTAGAATCTCTGTGCGATGCTGTATATAGTGGCGGCACTCCATCTAGAAAGAAGCCTGAATACTACGAAGGTGGAACAATCCCATGGATTAAGACCATGGAAATTCGAGATGGTTATATCTATGATTCTGAAGAGAAAATTACAGAGTCTGGTCTGCAAAACTCGAGCGCAAAATTTGTTCCTAAAGAATCTGTGCTTATTGCTATGTATGGGGCTACAGTCGGTAGAGTTGGTTATCTAAAGATTGATTCGACAACGAACCAAGCTGCCTGTGCGCTTGTTGTTGATTCTGAAATAACGAATCCAAAATGGCTTTATTACAGTATTTTGGCAACTCGTGATTCTCTTATTGATAAGGCTAATGGCGCTGCTCAGCAGAATATTAGTGTTTCAATTGTGCGGAATCATCAGATTAAATATGTTCCTCTGGAGGAGCAGGAACGGATTGCCGGGATTCTGGGCTCGCTCGACGACAAAATCGAAGCAAACACTCGCCTCATCCATACCCTTAGTGACTATTGTGTCGCGCTTGTAGATTCTTTGAAGTTGTTTGAAGGTTCTAGGGAATCTACCCTGGGGGAAATCATTACATTTTCGCCTAAGGTGAAGAAACCTGCTGGTGAAGAATATCAATTTATTGATATGAGTTCTTTGCCTACGATGGGTCCGGTTCCAGAAACTATTTCTTCGAAAAACTCCTGGAGCGGTGCAAAATTTGAAAATGGAGATACGCTTTTTGCTCGCATTACTCCTTGCTTGGAGAATGGTAAAACCGCAATTGCTATGGGCCTAGGTGATGAACCGGCTTGTGGATCTACTGAGTTTATCGTCATGCGCGCTAATACTCCAGAACAAGTAATTCTTCCATATGGAATTGCTCGTTGCGATAAATTCCGTCAGGAAGCAATGTCGCACAGGATAGGTAGTACTGGGCGTCAACGTGTGAAATGGCAAGACCTGGCGAATATCCCTGTGTCTGTACCTAGTGAGTCTGATATGCAGAAGATTGAAAAGTCGACAGATATTTTTGGATATTTTGAGGCTCTCCGAAAAGAGAACCTTCATCTTGCTGAAACCCGCGACGCTCTCATTAAGCGCCTCATTGGCTAGACGCTAGGGGAGTGCCGCATCCGCCCTGCCCGGTTGGTTCACACCGACCGGGCAGGGCGTTTTCAACCTTTTTTGTTTTGTGGCGCACGAAAGCCTCGAGAGAAATATCCATAATTATTCCCTCGAGGTTTCGCTTTTATTCATTTATGGGTAGAAGGGGGCGGCGTGCTGTGATGACCTCAAAATAGGGGTGAGGTACACGTGATTTCTCTCTTAATATCTCAGCAGGAATGCCGGACTCTTCAATAAGAGCAATTGCATGAGGAATCAGTGAAGGTTCCTCAAGTGAGGATATGAGACCAGGCTCCTTAGCGCGCCATTTATTGCGAGATACAGTTACCATGGCATTTCGGTATGCATCGTCAGATAAGCGCCCAAGTTCCTTGGCTCGATACAAGAGAGCTTGCATACTAATACCCCAGTATTCCTTGAGCTCTTTTAGCTTCATCCATCCTTGGCCGTTCATAACCGTAGGCAAATCATTCTGAATGACTGCGCTGGGTGCCAAAAATTCCGAGGCAAAAGTGTGAGCCTGAGCTTCGAGAACCTTATGACCTGGATCAGCATCAGCGTGCATTACTAGATGTCCTAGCTCATGAGCAGCATCAAAACGCTGACGATAATAGTCGCCTTTTGTCGGGTTCAGGACAACCACTGGAACTTCACCACCAAAGGCGGAGTACGCATCGATTGCAGCGCTTTGGAACGGTGCAAAGACAACGACAATACCGTGGTTTTCCATAGCACGGATAACGTGTTGTACAGGTTTATTGCCCAAGCCCCACTTTTCCCGTACCTGCTCAGCTGCTAGACGAGGGATGACAGAGTCTGGGACATCTGCATCGGCAGGTATGTCGGGGAGCACGAGGTTCGGGAAATCAGCGTATTCAGTAATCGTATGCACAACGTCCTGGACTACCTGCGTGTAGGCTTGAGCTTGATTACGGCTGAGCTGTGTAGTTGAACGGAGGGACCTAAAATGCGGTGCTCCAGATATGGAAGAAAAGCCCGAAGGTTGAGTCTCAAGAAAAGAGGGTGTAACCCCCAGAGTCTGAGCGAGGGCGGCAATGTTGTTCGTCGTAGGGGTTCGATTACCCGACTCCCAATGAGTGACGGTAACTGCACTAACCCCGAGCATCTTGGCTAAATCGCTCTTGCGAACTCCGTAAAGTTCTCGAGCTAGAGTAAGCCTCCTTGGGTCAAAGGCGAGTATAGGGGAATAATTGTGTGGAGACGACATTCTTCTTTCGCTAACATTATGTGCAAAGTAACGGACATGGTAATGGGCCCGTCGATTCCTACTTGGCCATCTTCTTTAGCGTAACAGGAGCATCGGGGACGGAAGGAGCCTGAAGCTGGCTTTCCGAGCCCGAACCCTGACCAGATGTAGCGGCAACAGGCAGAGGAGACGAAGTCGCATATGCGAGCAGGTCGATAGTCCATACCCAGGGACTCTGATCGCGATGCTCGACCATGGCGGGCAGGCCGAGTATGAGTTCCTTGAAGTCACCCTCTGGTGTGATGGCGTACGCCAGCATGAGGGCGGGGAGACGTGGTGGCAACTCGCCAGCAGGAGCTTCCAAATCCTTAATAGGGAGAGTCGGTTGTACGTAACGAGTTGTTTCTGAAACAACGAGTGACTTGTAGTGGCCCTTCCAGCGAATTTTTTCGGTGCCTCGCTGATAATGGGCACTTTGGATAAACAGTGAGCAGAAGCCGGTAACCTCCCAGTATTTTACGCCATTATAAGGATGGTAACGATACCGGCCAGGCCTGGGGTTTAGGCGCAGAAGTGAGCCATAAGCCTCAGGAAGAAGTCCCTTGGCTAGAATGCTGAGATTTTCGGCAATCGGACTTCCCATAAGGGATTCATAATCTCCTGTGAGCGTGACGCGATGCATGTCACTTACCATATAGTCTCGATTTCCGTGACCTTTTGTTACGTTGGTCAGATCTGCAGCGCCCAATGTGTTTTTGCGGTCGTGTAAGGGTTGAATCTGTGCCAGAATCTTCAAATCGTTCATGACGCCCAGCTTCTCGAGTTCCAGCAAGACCGCTGCCCGATCATTAAAATCAATACTTCTCAACGCTTTAACCTTTCAGCAAAATAGTGTCTTGTATTTAACAAGAATACCACTTTTTTGTTATGGACGAAACTTTGATGTTGGGGAATCCAAGCTAGAGGCAAACCAAAAGGCGCTGCTCTATTTCTCAATGCAATGGGTAGCGCATGAGAGGAACGTCTAGGATATCCTGAACAAGGATGTAGCCACAGAGACCATTCACGGTACAACACGACTCACGACCCCCTCAGCAAAGGAGCTACCATGGCACCCACCAACCACCCCGTCTACCGGCCCAACAACTCCACCTACAATGCCCTAGCTGAACTCGTCGCACCCTACAACCTCTCACGCATCCAGCTCACCGAAGCCGTCGGCATCGCCACCAAACCGACCGTCATCACCTGGGTCAAACAGTGCTGCCCCGACCTCCCGCAGGGTGCCCCCGTGCCCCTCGCACCCATCCTGCGCTACCTGCACGAGACGCACCTTCCCGACCCCAAAAAGTGGCCCGGCAGCTACCCCTACGACCGGTACATCCTCGAAAATATCACCGCGCGCATGCTCGCCCGCGTCGTCGCCGCCACTTTCAGCACCGATCACCCGCACAGCAGCAACTACCGCGAACTCCTGGCACTCATCGCGTCCCTCGTGCTCCTCGCACGCTCCTGGGTAGGGTCCGAAGAAACCTTCCTCACCCTGCTCAACCCCGATCCCAGCGCAGACGCCGAAGAAAAACTGCAACAGTCCATCGAATCCGCCTCCGAAGCTCTGCAGCCCATCCTCACCGAACTACTCGTACCCGCACTCCGCGCCGCCCGCGGCACCTTCACCGCCAACGAAGCGCAGCTCCTCACCAGCTACGCCCTCGCCGCCGGATACTACGCAGGCGCTCACCCGCACGAAACCCTCAACAGCATCCACACATCACTCGCCGCCGCAGACCGCACCAATGCCCTGCCCGACGCCGAGATCATCCGCTACGTTGCGGACTTCCTCAACGCCGGCTCCTACGCCACCCACCACGACCTCGCCTTCGGCGGTAGCGACCCCGACCGGCGTAACCTCATCCTGCACGGAGGGTACGGTAGCTACGAAACAGCCGCGCACCTCGTCGCCCACCTGCCCCAAGCCCACCAGGCTATCGCCTTCAGCGCCACCGGCAGTAACGGATCCGGCGCACTGACGGATGAACGCCGACCCGACTTTATCCTCTACCTCTGCTACCTGCTCCTCACCGACGAAGACTCCGCCGAACAGCAGGCCGCCGACCTCTACCGCGCCGAACGCTGGGCCGAGAAGCAGAGCCGCGCCACCGGCGGGAAAACCACCAGCAGAAAGGAACAAGAAGAGGCCCCCGACCCCGCAGCAACCCTGCCCGAGGCGCCCGCCAACCACCTCATCATCCTGCCGCTCGACACCCCCGCGGGCACCCCCGACAACCTCGCAGCGCAGCAGGAAGACGCCTGGGCCACCCTCGAGAACCTCGCCTACACAGTTGACGAAAGCATCGGTACGGACGGTGCCATTACCTACCCGGTGCGCGCCGGCGAACGCCTCGCAGTCCTCGCACCCCTGGACGTACTCGCAGGCTTCGGCCGCCACCTCAAAGCCGCACACCGCGGCGAAGAAACCCGACAAGACAAACTCGTCGACGACTTCCTCACCGCCATCACCGTGCAACCCGGCAACCACGGCATGCGCCTACGCGCCGTCATCGACCTCGGCCCCGAACACCTCAAAGTCAACACCAAAACCCGCCTCGGCCTGGGCCTCTTCAGCATCTTCACGACCGGAAGCAAACCCCAGGGATCCGTCTACCTCGGCTCCCTCGACGACGAGAAACTCTACACCCTCGCCGAACCCTCCAATACGCCGGTACTGACTCCCGCCGCCGAACTCGTCGCAAACACCGCCCGCGGCTACCTCGAACGCGGCGAAATCGGCTCCGAAGACATCACCCGTGGCGTCATCGTAGCCTCCGATGCGCTCAAAAACGCCTCCTTCGACGAGCTGCACATCAACCCGGTCTCCAACAACACCCCCGAAGAAAGCCTCAGCCTACTCACCAGCCTCACCCGAGACCTACCCGCACTCCTCGAAACCCTCCCCACCGGCCTGCCCGTAACCGTGCCGCACCTTCGCACCCCCGAAGACGAACGGTCCATTCCGCACGGCGAAGAATACGACATCACCATCAACCAGCTCATCAAAACCGAGAAGGTACTCACCAAAATCACCGGCCGCCAGATCACCGGCACACGCTACGGCGACGTCGAAAACAACAGGAAGCGCATCCGTGTTCTCGATGCGCACGCACTTGGCCACTACGCACGCTACGGTGTGCTGCCTGCCGAGAGCCACTACCTGCGCGCCCTCGACCTGACCGAAGGTACCCAGCTCACCCAGGCTAACGACATCGTCATCTACCCCGCCTACGACCAGGCCTACGGTGGCCCCGCCGTCTACCTGAGCGAACACGGGGGAGAGGCCATCGGCCAGGGCATGACCGTACTTCGATTCCGCCACTACACCCCCGGCCGGTCCAGCCTGCGCGCCACCAGCGAATACGTTCAGCGCGCCCAGCTGCTCGCAAACCTTCTGCGAGCGCTCCTCAACGGCCTAGCCGAAGGAACCGCCCTCAGAATCAGCCCCCACCTTGCCCCCGAAAAGCGCAAGACCAGCACAGACATTAAGGGCTGGGAGAAGCAGCCGCTGCCCCATATTGACGGCCTGGCCTGGAACAATAACGACCTCGAATGGTTCAGCGAAAAGCCTGATGTCGCTGAAGCTGGAAACTCCGAGGCTGCAGGTGACGCACCCGAAAACGCGGACGTATACGTCACCCACCCCGTCGCACGCTACCTAGCCCAGGAACTCAACGCCTTCGACGAGGTAGAAGCCGCCCTGGCCGAAGTGCTACAGCAGGTGCGTGCCGTCCGCGGACGCTACGAACGGGACCTCATAGCTAACCACCTCGACATTCGCTCCACCTGGGAAGAATCAATCCGAAAGGATGACACCGAGTAAATACGATGACTGAGGTGCTGGGGCGGGTAGCCAACCCAGCACCTCAGTCCGTTCGCTTACCCCGGGGTAAAACACAATAACAACATTTCCCCTCGTCATCAGGCATTCTAGAGATATACAACGCCGCAGAGCTCACCACAGAAGATGAGCAACCGGCACATAGGCAAAGTATTCACGCAACACGCAGGGTGCAGGGCACCGGCAAAGAAAGGAGCCACCATGGCTGAAAAGAACTGGGAACTGAGCGTCCTCTCTGAACTCGCAGATAAGGGCTGGGAGCTAACCAACGGATCCGGTATTCAGGCAGACACCAGCTACGAGGAGCGCGTGCGGGCAACCCGCGTGCCGGACTCGATTCTGCCCAACTACAAGGCATTCCATCACGGCCGTGAATCCCGCGAATCCCTCATCATCCCCGGCGAGGTCAAGGAAGCCCTGCGCCGCCTCAACCCGGACGCCACCGAAGACCACGTGCAGAAGGCCTACACCACCCTGACCCGTCGCCGCAGCGCTAACATCATGGCCGAGAACAAGGAAGCTCTCGGCTACATGAGCGCCGGCATCCCCGTGGAAATGAAGGCACCCGACGGCACCCTGCGCACCCGAAACCTGCAGGTCATCTCCGCAGACCCCTCCCAGAACACCTACCTGGCGGCGCAGCAGGTCCCCGTCTTCTCCAGCGGACGCTCCTACCGTCTGGACGTGGTGCTCTACTGCAACGGCCTGCCCGTAGGCATCATCGAGCTCAAAGACCAGGACAAGAAGCTCACCGAAGCCTACAACCAGATGAACACCTACCAGCGTGAAATCCCGCAGGCCTTCACCTACAACATCGTCACCATCATGGGCCAGGCCGACCACGCACGTTACGGCACCATCGGCACCCCGCTCTCGCACACCGCCCAGTGGAACTACAACGCCGAAGGCGCAGAAACCCCCAACGGCACCTACCACGATGACAACGGTCAGCACAGCACCCCGCTCAACCGCATCATCCAGGCCTTCGGAACCCCCGAAATTCTGCTCGACATGATGCGCCACTTCACCCTCTTCGTAGGCACCGGCACCGAAGAAGGCAGCAAGTCCTACGTCAAAATCCTCGCTAAGGCACACCAGTACTACGCCGTACGCGAGGCACTCGACCGCGCCGTAAAGACCCACACCGGCAGGGGACAGGTAGGCGTCGTCTGGCATACCCAGGGCTCCGGCAAGTCCTACTCCATGCTGTTCTTCGCCCGCGCCGCCATGCGTGAGAAGGCGCTACACAACCCCACTATCGTCGTGGTGACCGACCGCACCGACCTGGACAGCCAGCTCTACACGACCTTCCTGAACGCCAAGGACATGCTCCCCGAGGAACCCGTCCAGTTCGATTCGCGCCGTGAGCTGAAGAACCGCCTGAACGACATCCAGTCCGGCGGTATCTTCTTCACGACCCTGCAGAAGTTCGGCATGGAAGAGCCCGAGGCGAAGTTCCCGCAGCTCTCCGACCGCTCGAACATCATCGTCATGGTGGACGAGGCGCACCGCTCCCACTACGACACCCTGGAAGGATACGCACACAACCTCAACACCGCCCTGCCCAACGCCAAGTACATCGCGTTCACCGGCACCCCCATCGACAATAAGACCGGTAACACCACCGCAGTCTTCGGCGAGTACATTCACACCTACAGCTTCGACCGCGCTATTGAAGAAGGCGCGACCGTCCCGCTGCTCTACCATACGCGCCACATCACGATGGCAACCACTGAAGGCAGCGAAGAAATCGGCCAGTCCATCGAGGAACTGACCGATGTGCTGGAGCTTGAAATGGCCAATAAGACCAAGCTTGAGCAGACCCAGGTCATGAAGCTGCTGGCCTCTGACGAGCGTCTGGACGAGGTTGCCAGGAATATTGTCGAGCACTGGGAAGAACGCCGCGAGCTCATGCGTGAAGAAATGAGCGGCGGAATCGGTAAGGCCATGGTGGTTACTTCCGGTCGTGAGCACGCTGTGCGACTCTTCCACAAAATCATCGAGCAGCGTCCCGACTGGGCCCCTGAAGGCCCCGAGGACATCAACGGCGGCCGCGTGCAGGTGCTGATTTCTGGTACCACGAGCGACACGGAGGAGCTCGCACCCTTCCGCCGCAACAAGGCCGATTCCCGCGCGGTTGAGCGTCGTATCAAGGACCCCGAAGACCAGCTGGAAATCATTGTTGTGGCCGACCGCCTGCTCACCGGCTTCGACGCCCCCGTACTGCACACCATGTACATGGACCGTCTGCAGAAGGAACACAACCTGATGCAGACCATCGCCCGCATCAACCGCACCTACAAGGAAAAGCAGTCTGGCCTGCTTGTTGGCTTCCTGCCGCTACACACCAACCTGCGCAAGGCCCTGAAGCAGTACGCAACCAGCGGAGAAGAGGTCAACTTCAACCCCGTAACCCGCGGTGAGAAGTTGCTGGAAGACTTCAAGACCTCCTACGCGCAGCTCACCGAATACCTGGGCATCGACTGGTACGCCATGGCTGAAAGCCGCGGAAATGGCGTAGACCCGCGTGAGTATGAACGTGTGCTGACCCTGGTACAGAGCAAGGTCCTCGGCTATGAGCAGGATGCGGAACGCGCACCTCAGAGCGATGCACCGCAGGTCACTAAGCTCCTGGGCCACATCATTGACCTGTACCGCCAGCTCGTTCCCCTCAAGGACAAGAAGGAAGTATCTAAGGTCCTGACCCCGGCCATGATTGCGCGACTCGAGTTCCTGCGTGACGTGCACAAGGGGGTGAAGAACCGCCGCCTGACCAACCGTGCCTTCGAACAGACCATCAGCGCTGAAGAAATTAAGCAGCAGATGGAACGCCTGTTCAACGAGGCCGTGGAGACCGGTGGCACCAACATCATCACGGTGAATTCTAACGGTGAGAGCGCTATCGACCTGCGGCAGCTGACCGATTCGGCAATCGAACAGCTCTCTGGCACGGATGCGTCCGCTCTGGTAGCTCAGAATGCCGCCGACCTTGTGACCATGCAGATCCAGGACTCCCTGGAAGGCCAGCAGGCACGAGTCGTCTACTTCATGAAGCGTCTGGAAGAGCTGCTCAAGCGCTACAACGCCTTTGAGAATAAGAGCAGCAAGGAACTTGAAGAGCTGCTGCTCGCTGTTCGCTCGCTGGCTACCGAGGCTGAGAATGACGCCGAACGTGGCCGCCGCCTGGGCCTGTCTGCTCGCGAGGTGCGAGTCTACGACGAGCTGTGCGCCATCGACATTCTGCCTCAGGTGCTCACTGAGGAGGAGCTCGTGATGTTGGCTCGCCAGCTGAAGGATGCTGTAGCGGACGCTGCGGCTCTGGATGCGGCGGATAACACCGGCAAGGCTAAGCTGAAGGTGCAGATTCGCGGTAAGCTGTTGCGTTTCCGCCCGGTGATTGAGCGCGCCGGTGCCGTGTTTACGGATGTTGTGGATGAGGTTGCCGGACAGCTAGGCGATCTGAACTTCTAATTAATCGCCGAGAAGCCACATGTGTTTCGAGAAGCCACCAAAGATGTGGCTTTTCGAAAC
>ERZ773196.1117-NODE-1117-length-15557-cov-10.741969_pt1 | contig 15557 bp, 13 predicted proteins | sample MGYA00581009_ERZ773196 | MGnify/ENA primary metagenome ERZ773196 (study PRJEB29015, sample SAMEA2738162) | human oral metagenome | biome: human oral; feature: human-associated habitat; material: saliva | place: China | collected 2243 ... | reverse complement strand
AGGTCGGCAGGTAGACGGAGCCGGACTGGTAGCGGCCCTCGACCGCGGAGATCGGCACCGCGAGGACGCCCATCGCCGATCCGGCCGTCATTTCGAGGGTGACCTGCAGGCCGGCGAACACCTTCTGGTTGGAGGGGATCGCGCAGCGGGCCTTCAGGTCCATCGAGGCCGAGGCCCCGTTATCGGACCCGGCGTTTGATTTCGAGTCCTGCGCCTTGCCGGCCGAACTCACCACCTTCACACCCGAGCACTCGAAGGGCGCGGGACCGTTCTTAATGGTAACGGTCGCCGTCGAAGGAGCGTCCTGCATGCGGTACATCTGGTCCGCACTCAGGGAGGCGACCGCGGAGAAGGTCGGGGGGACAATCGTCGCAACCGTGTCGCCAATCGCGAACTGCTGGCCCACGAGCACGCCCGTCGAAACCGTGCCATCGCCGGGGGACACGACGGTCTCGTACTTGTAGGTCGGCTCGGAGGTCTCGACGCTCACGTTGCCTTCTTCGTCGGTGACCTGGCGGGTCTCACCGGGGAACTCCTTGCGGATCTGGAGGAGCGCATCGCCCTTGGAAACCTTGTCACCGTCATTGACGAAGGTGCGCACGATGTTGCCGTCCAGGGTCGCACGGGCCACGACCGGCTCGTCGGGCTGAATCGTGCCCGTCAGGATCACCGTATTGGTGATATCTGCGCGCCCAACGGAGATTGTCATCTGCCCGAAGGACCCGCCCGGATCCAGGCTGTCGCTCGTCTGCTTCTCCTGCGCGGCCGGGAAGAACGCAAACTTCACCAAGGCCACAGCGATTACTACCCAGGCAAGAACCTTGACAACATCGAGCACCTGGGAGGTGCGGGTCTTTTGTGCCACGTGCGTCTCCTTCGATGAACGGCATTGCCCAATTGTGGGGCGCACCTCATTCTCACAGCAATGCTATCCCACCCTTCAGAGATTTCTCGAGGAGCGTCCCGCCTGCTGGGCATCGCACGTCCTTGCCCCTACGTTGGATGACGAATCGACGAAAGGCAGCACCTAGCTGAGAGCAAATGCCTCAGTCTTCACGGTGCCCATAGCTTGCGGGGTTGACGGGCTGTTGATACTTCGGCAGCCCGTCGACTACCAGCAGGTACGACTCCATGACAAGCTCACGAACCAGCTCGGCGCTAATCCCCGGTCCCGGCATGACGGTGATCCAGTGTTTCTTATTCATGTGGTAACCCGGAGTGATTGATTCAAAGCTTTCACACAGTGCCCGCGCATCCTGCGGATCAGCCTTGAGATTCACCATCCGCTTCCCACGGACGGTTGAGATCATGAACCATTTACCGCATACTCGCGCGGCATCACAGTCCTCATTAAAGGGATAAAGCTCGCTTGCCGGAAGCTCGAGCGCAGCGCCGACGACAGCTTTCCAAAGCTGTTCATCATCTAGGTCGGCCTTCATGAGGACCCCCATTCACTGCGTCTTCCAAGTAACAAAAATGCATTGTCGAGGTGGCGGGATGCCCTGGGGTGCGTCAGGAGGGGTGCAAGGGTATGACTTCCGGACAAAGCGTTGGCGGGTTGGGGACTTGGTGAGGCACCAAGGGGCGGCTCAGCAAGTCCGCTCCTCCTCGTTCAACGGAGGTGTGATGGTTCCGTGTCGGTCGATCATTCGTGCGGGTTTCAATGGTTCGTCGCGCACGGCATCGAGGAGCCGGTCGAAGCTTTCCATCGTGGCCTTGCGGTTGGAGGGAACGAATTCCAAAGCGGAGGCGTACGGGCTGACCTCGTGCCCCTGGCCTGACAGGGCGATGGCCATATTCACGAGCGGGTTGGCTCGTGCGCCTTCCTCGATGGCCTTTGCGATCCAAGAGCGGCATTCGTCTACGTCGTTAGTCCAAGTACGGAATACCTCGCCGGCGAGTTCTTGATGCCATGAGTAGTCGTCGGAAGTGCTGGTGAGTGTCCATCCCGGCCACAACGCCGTGAAATCCTCCAAGTGCATGTCCTCGTCCTGGAGCGACCACCAACGCAGCGAGCGTGCTTGGTAATCCACGAATATCCCGGTAGTCGGAACATCGTCATCCATGGTCGGCTCCCACGCATTCGATTCATCCGGTAGTCGGGAGGCTACCTCACGAGCCAAAGCCAGGAAATTCTCAGGACCGAATCCAACAATATCGTCCAGGAAGCCGTAAGCGCGCCAGGTGACCAAGGTGCCGTCTGCCATGCGTACGGTGATGGGATCAGCTCCGTGCCACTCATCCCATGGCTCTAGATCGGGCGCGCGATCACACGGCAAACGATCAGAACGGTGTGTGAAGATGGTGGCCGGATCGACGCCCGCAGCCCAAAGAGTTCCACGGGTTCCTTCGGCTGACCAGGCGGCCGTCCACCCAGGCCAAGTGTGCTCAACGAGGTAGTTGATAAGTCGAGGCATGTAGAGCGCCTCGCTCTCCTCTGCCCACACCACCAGTTTCCTGGTCTCATCGATCAGCAGCGTGCCCTCAATCCACGTCGCCCCTTCCCAAGCATGCGGATCATCAACACCCAAAGGAGACATACAACGCACACGCTGAATGGTGGCTTCCATACCGTCGATCGCAATGTCCCGTCCAATCGTTTGCGCTGCCCAGTGGTCGTAGTAGGTCTCCCACCCAGCATCGGTCTTAAGTAAAACACCTAACCGCGAACCCACCGTGGCCTCCCCATCAACGCGCAACCCAAGGGCCGCTGAGCACCTCATTCATACTCATTCGATCAGAACAAGTTATTCGGCGATCGTCGTCGAAAGCTTCAGGTCTATGAAGTACCCCGGGTAAAAAACGTCTCCCCTGGGACACATCCAGAGGAGAGGTGCGGGGAATCCTGTTGGCATCCAAGCTAGCACAGGCTCGCCCGCAAGCACCCTTCGACCAGAACGCGCCGCTTCCGATTTCTTGAAAACGGCGTTATTTCAACGGAAAGTCTGGAGCGGGCGACGGGAATCGAACCCGCGCTGTCAGCTTGGGAAGCTGAAGTTCTACCATTGAACTACGCCCGCGAGGTGCCTGATATCAATCGGTATGACCGGCACAACTCGTTCATCATAGCGGCTCCCCCGCCTGCAGTCCAAAGCGTGAGCTCTAGACTTAAAGGCGTGACTTCACCGAATCCACGTCCCGTCGTTGCCGCTGCAATCTTTGACCGTCTCCCCCACCCAAGCGCGCTTTTGTGCGCCTCGCGCTCCTATCCTGAAGATTTACGAGGCCTCTTCGAGCTCCCCGGCGGAAAGGTTGAGGAAGGGGAAGACCCCCTGCGCGGCCTCGCCCGCGAAATCGACGAAGAACTGGGGTGCGCACTGAGGATTGCTGAGCCGGTCCTCACGCCCGAGGGGAAGTGGTGGCCGATCCTGAACGGTCGGGTGATGGCGGTGTGGGGGTGCACCCTTGCCGACCCCACCCAAACTTTGACTCCGGGAGCCTCGCATCTCGAGTTACGGTGGACTCCTCTTGATCAAGTGATGGATTTACCCTGGATCCCTGCCGATTTCCCCATCGTCCAGGCGGCAATCAATCAGTTTTCATCTGGGAAATCCATGTGAATCGGCGAATGATCAAGACAGATCCAGAATTTCTGTCAGAATAGCTTTATGCCGAAAATTATTGGAGATTCGCTGGCCGACCATCGCGAGCTCACGCGCAACCGTCTTTTTGATGCACTTGCAAGTCTTCTTGCTGAGCAGCCATTCGATTCAATCTCCATGTCGCAGATCGCTTCGCGGGCAAAGGTTGGACGCACCGCGGTCTACAACCACTTCCCCGACAAGGAAGTCCTACTGCTGGAATTCATGCGCCGCGTCACGGTGCAGTTCTCCCAAAAACTCCAAGAAGCGCTCGATCAGGTCAATGATCCACTTGCCCAACTGCGCATCTACATTCGTGCGCACTTGGAAATGACCACTCGTTATCACCTGAACTCGACCTTTAATCTGCGCACTCAAGTTTCACGTGAAAACTCTGTGCACCTGCACGACCACGCGACGATTATTTCGACGCGGCTCTTGGAAATCCTTGCGCGCTGCATGGAAACAGGCGCAATTCCACGGCAAAACCCCCACGTATTGATTCCGCTTATCCATTCATGCCTTGCCGGGAATCGTCTTCCGGCCAACCCTCAGACCCGCGAAGCAACAATCCGCACTGTCCAAGCCTTCATCTTGCGTGGCATAGGGGCTGATGTTGAGGTTCCTTCTTCAGGTGAACGGCCGGGACCGACCACCGCAGTTCAGGAAAGTTCGGCTGCAGCTACGCCAGAAGGGGACGCTCGCGATAATTCATACATGCGCTGCCCCATCAGCGCCTGACATCGTGTGAATCAGCTAACTCCGATAGGATCGGGGAATAAGTGGCCGGCGCGTACCGTTGAGCTGGACATGAAGCGGGGCACGCGCCCCAACACGAATCAAAGGAGTGCCCTCAATGAGTACCATCGAGCTCACCACTGAAAACTTCAGCGAGACCGTTAATTCCGACAAGATCGTCCTGGTTGACTTCTGGGCGACCTGGTGCGGCCCGTGCCGTCAGTTCGGCCCCATCTTCGAGTCCGTCTCGGAGAAGCACCCCGACATCGTTTTCGGCAAGGTCGACACCGATGCACAGCAGGAACTTGCTGCTTCCGCTCAGATTTCGTCGATCCCGACCCTGATGATCTTCCGTGAAGGTGTCCTGATCTTCCGTAACTCCGGCGCTCTTCCGGCCGCTGCTCTTGAGGACCTGATCTCTCAGGCAGAAGCCCTGAACATGGAAGAGGTTCACGCCGAGGCCAAGAAGCACCAGGAATCCCACAACGACTGATGCTTGAACACGGTGTGCGATAGGTTCGCACACCTCCCCAAAACTCAAAGGGGGTTGGAGACGACTTTCCGTCTCCAACCCCCTTTTCTGTCTAATTAACTCAGCTTTAAGCGCTCAGCCAAGCAGTTCTTGAGCAACCAGCTCTGCAAGCTGAATGGCATTCAAAGCCGCTCCCTTGCGAAGGTTATCTCCGCTGACAACAAACACGATTCCACGGTTATCCGGAACCGCTTGATCCTGACGAATACGGCCGACGAAGACATCGTCTTCGCCCGCGGCCTCGAGCGGGGTCGGGACGTCGACAACGCGAACGCCGGGAGCACTGCTGAGCGCAGCCACGGCCTCGTCACGAGAAATCGAGGCGGGGAACTCAGCGTGAACGGTCATCGTGTGAGCGGTCAGGACCGGCACGCGCACGCAGGTCCCGCTCACCAGAAGATTCGGGACGTGCAGGATACGGCGCGATTCATTGCGAAGCTTCTGCTCTTCATCGGTCTCAAAGCTGCCGTCATCGACAATCGAACCGGCCAAAGGAACGACATCGAAAGCGATGGGCGCGACGTAGACCTCAGGGGTGCCGAAATCAACTGCGCGGCCGTCGGTCGTGAGCCCCTCGAGATTTTGATCAGCAGCCCCACGGACCTGGTCGATGAGCTCGCGAACGCCCTTAAGGCCAGAGCCAGAAACTGCCTGGTAGGAAGAAACAGTCAGTCGATCGATACCGCCTGCAGCGTCAGCAAGTGGCTTAATTGCAGGCATAACGGCCATGGTCGTGCAGTTGGGGTTTGCAATGATGCCCTTGGGACGGTTGTCGACGTCGTCGGGGTTGACCTCGGAGACGACCAGCGGAACCTCGGGGTCCTTACGCCAGGCCGAGGAGTTGTCGACGACCACGGCGCCGGCAGCCGCGAACTTGGGGGCATACTCGCGCGAGGCCGTAGCTCCCGCAGAGAAGATCGCGATGTCGATCCCCGAGAAGTCAGCAGTTGCGACGTCTTCGACGACGACCTCTTCGCCCTTCCACGGCAGGGTCGATCCAGCCGAACGAGCGGACGCAAAGAAACGAATCTTCTCGACCGGGAAACCCCGCTCTTCCAAGATCGTTCGCATGACGCGACCAACCTGGCCGGTCGCACCGACAACAGCAACAGTCAAACCTGACATTTTCAAGCCTCTCTAACTAGCGACGGACCGACTCAGCGGCCAGTACCCGCGTATACAACGGCCTCGGAAACCTCAGCGTCCAAGCCGAAAGCGGAGTGAACAACGGCAACTGCACGATCTAGATCATCCAGCTTCGTCACAATCGACAGACGGATCTCGGAAGAGGAAATCAGATCGATATTGATTCCCGCTTCTGACAGGGCAGCGAAGAGTCGCGCGGCCACACCGGGATTCGTACGCATACCCGTCCCGACCAGCGAAAGCTTGCCGATATTCGGGTTGTAGCGCACCTCCTTGAAGCCAATCTCTTCCTTCGCGGACTCCAGCGCATCGAGCGCAACCTGGGCATCGGCCTCGGGAATGGTGAAGGTGATGTTCGCGCGGGTCGGATCTGCAACGGGAATGTTCTGAACGATCATGTCGATGTTCGCGCCCGCAGCGGCGATCGTCTGGAAAACCATCGCGGCGCGGCCGGGGTGGTTCGGGACACCGGCGACCGTGATCTTGTCCTGGCCGCGGTCGTGGGCAATTCCAGAGATGATGGGCTGTTCCATCTTTCCTTCTTTCGGGTCGAGGAATGCGGCGTCAGGGACCAATCCCTTGAGCGCCGGCGAGGCCGGGCGGTCTGAAATCCAGGTTCCTTCCTTCTCGGAGAAGGAGGAACGAACGTGCAGGGGAACCTTGTAGCGACGGGCGAATTCGACCGCGCGCAGGTGAAGAATCTTTGCGCCATGCGCAGCAAGTTCCAGGGTTTCTTCCGTTGAGATCGAGCGCAGGCGGTGCGCCTTTGGGACGATTCGCGGATCAGCAGAGAACAGGCCGTCGACGTCGGTGTAGATCTCGCACACATCGGCGTGCAAGGCAGCCGCGAGCGCAACCGCGGTCGTATCGGAACCGCCTCGCCCCAAAGTCGTCACATCGTCGTCGTCAGAAATTCCCTGGAAACCGGCGACAATTGCGACCTGGCCTTCAGAGATTGAACGGGCGACACGTTCGGGGACCATGCCGGTGATCTGGGCGCGACCATAAGCGGAAGTCGTGTGGATTCCGGCCTGCGCACCGGTGAAAGCCTGTGCGGGAACACCCAACTCGTTGATTGCCATGGACAGAAGGGACATCGAAATACGCTCACCGGCGGTGAGAAGGATGTCCATCTCACGCTCGGGTGCGTTATCGGTAATCTGCGCGGCGGTGTCCAGGAGCTCGTCGGTTGTGTCGCCCATTGCTGAAACGACGACAACAAGCTTGTGTCCCGCGTTCCGAGTCTCAACGATGCGCTTTGCAACGCGTTTAATCGCTTCAACGTCGGACACGGATGAGCCTCCGTACTTTTGCACGATGAGCGCCACGGGTGGTCCTAACTGTCTGCGTTTGGGTTATCTGTTCTTATCGTCCCTGAAAACTCGCGCACATGACGAGTACTGACCAACACGTGAACGTTTGTGTCAATTTATGAGCGTAACTTTCGGCACACTTGGCATATTCCTAGGACCAACGAATATTGTTGAACTACATCCACGGAAGGAGTCCTCGATGCCGCACACGATTTACGGGACCCCGGTTGTTCACGGTGTCTCCTATGCGCCGGTTGTTTGGACATCTCACCCGGCCCTTCCTTCCGACGATTTCACTCCCCTGCCTCCCGAGGACCGCCCAGCCATTGCCGTCTCCCTTGAGGAGATCTGCAAAAAGGTCGGCGAGGAGCTCTTCGAGCGCTCAGCGCACGCACTGGGAGATGTCTCAGACGTCCTTGTCATGACCGCGTCTTTAGCGACCGACCCGACGTGGATCCGCGAGGCTCAGTCTTGGATCTTCTCCGGTGTTCCGGCGCCGCAATCAGTTGTTCGCGCGACCGATAAATTCGTCGAGGTTTTCCGTTCCTCTGGTGGACTGATGCTTGAGCGCATCGCCGACCTCTACGACGTCCGTGACCTAGTCCTTGCTCACCTTGCCGAGGCCGACTCTGGGGTCTTCGCGTCAGGGGCAGGGACGCCGGTCGGTACTTCCCAGAAAGCGGCTCCTCACGCTCCCTATATCGTGTGTGCACGCGACCTATCCCCTTCAGATGCCGCGAACCTTGATCCCACGTATTGCGTTGGAATTGCAACGGAACTGGGCGGTCCGACCTCGCACACATCGATTATTGCGCGCCAGTTGGGGATCCCCTGTATCGTCGCAGTGCGCAACTTGAGTGAATTGCGCCAGGGAGATCTTGTATTGATGGATGCCTTTGTGGGGTCTCTGGCTACCGAGGTTCCTGCCGAAGAGGCACAATCTGCGGTTCAGCGAGATCAAAAGCGTGCACAGGCAGTAGCCGATTGGAACGCACCCGCTCACACCAGCGATGAACATCCAGTGAAGCTCTTGGCCAATGTTCACGACCTCGCAAGCGCGCAAGCCGCGGCTCAATCCCCCCACCTTGAATCAATTGGTCTTTTGCGTTCCGAATTGGCCTTTTTAAACGCACACAGCGAGCCGACCATTGAAGAGCAGGTTCACTTTTACTCGGGGGTTTTTGAACAATTCCGCGGGCATTCGGTATGCGTGCGCACCTTGGATGCGGGTTCAGATAAACCACTGGCCTATGCGACGATCCCCGGCGAAGACAACCCTGCGCTTGGCGTTCGAGGAATCCGGACCTCCGGGCCCCACCCGCAGATCCTTCACAACCAGCTGGAAGCGATCGCTCTGGCAGCCATCCAACACCGAGAAACCTCGGTATCCATCATGGCTCCGATGATTTCAACGATTGCCGAAGCCCAGTGGTTTGCTTCGACCGTCCGTCAGCTCTCCGAACGCTTCGAGGTCGAACTGCGCGCGGGAATCATGATCGAGGTCCCCGCGGCGGCGATTTTGATTGATTCCATGATGAAATACGTCGATTTCGTATCGATTGGGACGAATGATCTGACGCAGTACACGATGGCCGCAGATCGCATGTCGCCTGACTTGGCTGAGTACTCCGATCCCTGGCAACCCGCACCTTTGCGCCTGATTGCACAGGTTGCGCACGCTGGCCTTGAGCACGGGGTAAGCGTGAGCGTGTGTGGCGAGGCCGCGGCAGACCCGCTGCTCGCCTGCGTTTTCGTTGGTATGGGTATCTCCGCGTTTTCGATGCCGCGCTTGGCAATCCCCTCGGTAGGCGCGCAGCTTGCTCAGGTCAGCCTGGCGCAGTGTCGCTTAGCTGCAGCTTCCGTTGTCGAGGCCGCTGATCCGGGCGATGCGCGCTACCGTGCACGCGAGGCACTCCAGGTGGAGTTTTAAGGAGAAGCAAGGATCTGAAGTACTCACTTCTGGTTACGCAGCTACCTGACTGAATCTGATCTGGACGATTAAAAAGTCCGGTTCCACTCTTCAGGTATTCCGAGGCCCGGAGTTCGAACCAATGGGTTCTGCAGAAATTCCTCAACAAGGAGCCTCGAAACTTTATCCGGCCATGTAGTTCCCGGAGACGTTACTCTCAGAAGATGCGACATGACGACAATCGCATCGAAAAGGAGGGTACGTAGCTTCCGATCGGCCTCATACAATGCGACTACATCCGCGAAAGATATTCCTTCGTCAAATTCATCGAGATGTGTACCATCATCGTCAAGTCTCCGAGCTGGATACCAATATGCCGATAGCCGGTAATAGCTAACATTCGAGAGCCATTGCCACGCAAGCTGCTCATCAACTTGCATGCCGCGTTCACGTAATGTCTTTATCTGTTCGTTAATCGTCGTTGCCGGCTTCAGTTCCTTTGACATCGAAGACACCCTTGTCATTCGCTGATAAAGATCCAGCCCACTCTCAACCATATCGGTTGAGGCGGGCTGAACGGTTGGTTTCAGAATAGCTAATTTATGCCATTCTGTCATTCGCTTTTCTTATAAATTGTGCAGGTCACAATTCCATCGCCGGCAAGATAACCGAGAAGGTCGTTCCGTGTTCACCGGGCTTACCTTCACCTTCGCATAAGGTATCGACATCCACTCGGCCACCCAAGGCCTCGGCAATCGACGAAACGATCGACAACCCAAGGCCAGACGACCCCTTCCCCTGACGCGAGCGCGAAGTGTCGCCTCGGACGAAGCGATCAAAGACGGTCGCGCGCAGCTCGGGCGGAATACCCGGGCCGTCGTCGGCAACGCTCAAGCGCACAAATCCCGGCGCCGATGCGGTACCGGCGATCGTTTGCACCCCAACTTTGACGTGAGTGCCAGCGGGAGTGTGGATCCTCGCGTTATTGACCAGATTTGCGAAGACCTGGCGAAGAGCTGACTCATCACCCAGCACGGTGCAGGAAGTGCAGGAATCAGCCTCGTCATCAATTTCGGGAAGGTCCAGGCTCCACTGGTGATCCGGACCTGCCGCGTGGGCGTCTGACACTGCGTCGATGGCCAGAGGGATCACGTCTACCGGATCGCTGGCTAGTTCGCGTCCCGCATCAAGGCGAGCCAAGAGCAGAAGATCCTCAACCAGACCGGACATACGCGCAGACTCAGAGGCAATTCGGGAAAGTGCAAGCTCTTGGTCCGTCGCCCCGCGCTGAAGAAGCTGCGTGTAACCCTGAATCGATGCCAAGGGAGTGCGAAGCTCGTGCGAGGCATCGGCAACGAACTGGCGCAGGCGCTGCTCGGATTCGGCGCGGGCCTGAAGTGCCGTTTCAACATTGTCGATCATGGTGTTCAACGCAAAACCGACATCGCCGACTTCGTCTCCAGGCTGGGCGATGGAGTAATCAACGCGTTGGAAATCCTCAACCGTTGGTGTGGCAATCAGGTCCTTGGAGCCGATGTTTCGCGCAGTCGCCGCTACCTCACCCAAGGGGAGCATTTCTTTGCGAATCCACTTGCGGCCGATGAAAGTCGCGCCTGCGATCACGACAAGAGCGATGACGCCTTCAAGAGCCACCAACATAATCAGCGTCGAGTTATTGGCTGCCAAAGACAGGCCGACGACCAGTGTTGCCGACTCTGATTGACCGCACATAACCCTGAAAGAGCCTAAATTCGGCAAGCTGACATTGTGTCCATGTCTATCACAGCGCAAGGAGAGAATCTGCTGCTGAGCGGCACTATCGAGCTCCACCACATCAAATTGCTTGACGACACCGGAAACCACCTCATCATCGTGTTTGATGAGCTGCAACTGGCCTTCTGCAGAACCTGGGCCTCGCAAACCACGCGGTCCGTGTTCACTTGGCGGAGCAGAGGAACTTGGGGAATTCGACTGTGATGGTCCGTGGTCATCGTCATGATCATCCTGGTCGTTCTGCGAGCCAGCCGTCGGAGGCGGGGGCGGAGGAACAGGTTGCTGCAAGCTGAGCTCTGCGTTCTTTTCAAGCCTGCTGAGCATGGATTCAAGCGAACTATCGAGCTTGGAGGACATCCACGAATGCATTGCGAGCGCCGAGGCGGCAAGCATTGTCACCAGAGCGATGGCGACGGCAGCCGCAAGAAAACGGCTCAGGCGAACAGTGAGAAGACGCGATCGCTTGCGCTTCGTTTGAGGTGCACTGTGCTTGGGAGCGCTCGCCTGAGATTCGGTATTCGAAGCTTGGGGGGCAGAGGCTGTCATTTGCGCTCCTATGAGGCGGGCCTGAGGATATAGCCGGCTCCCCTGACCGTGTGAATCATGGGTTCGCGCCCGGCGTCAATCTTCTTACGCAGATAGGAGATGTACAGTTCGACGATGTTTGCCTGGCCACCAAAGTCGTAAGACCATACTCGATCAAGAATCTGCGACTTCGAAAGGACGACATTTGGGTTTTCCATGAAGTAGCGCAGCAGCTCAAATTCAGTGTTGGTGAGCGTAATTGCTTCACCACCGCGCTCAACATCGTGGGAGTCCTCGTCCAAGGTCAGATCGCCGACAGTCAGAACGCGTTCAGCGGTGACCGAAGCCATTCCAGAACGGCGAAGTAGGGCGTCAATACGCGCAGTGACTTCATCGAGGTCGAAAGGCTTAGTGACGTAGTCATCCGCACCTGCACGCAGCCCGGCAACGCGGTCGGCAACGGCGTCACGTGCCGTCAAGAACAGGACGGGAAGGTGCGGCTTGCGCTTACGCAGGCGTTCCAGGGTTTCCATTCCGTCCAGTCCGGGCATCTGGATATCCAAGACCACGACATCGGGATCGAAGGTATCGGCTTTATCCAGTGCTTCCCAACCGTTTGCTGCCGTTTGGGTTTCCCAGCCCTGGTGGCGCAGTGCCGATCCAAGGAGCTCCGCCAAGACCGATTCGTCATCAACAACAAGGACGCGCGCGGGTGTCCCATCGGGGCGAATAAAGCTGGACTCTGTTGTACTCACGTCGCGATCCTTTCACAATTTCCGCGGAAATTCAGGACATATTGCGCCGGCCTTCCATTGCCCGTCCCAGGGTAATGGAATCCGCATATTCCAAGTCACCGCCAACGGGAAGTCCCATGGCAAGGCGCGTTGTTGTCACACCGATTGTCGAAAGGGTACGTGCTAGGTACGAGGCGGTTGCCTCTCCTTCGATATTCGGGTTTGTCGCGATGATGATCTCTTGAACAACACCATCTGACAGGCGTCCCAAAAGCTGGCGAATACTGAGCTGATCGGGGCCAATCCCGTGGATAGGATCAATGGCGCCGCCAAGCACGTGATAGCGTCCGCGGAATACCCGTGAATTCTCGATGGCCTGAATGTCCTTTGGTTCTTGGACGACACAGATCACGCTGGGATCACGCCGCGGATCCCGACAGATCGAGCATTCATCGTCTTCAGTGAGGTTTCCACAGACGACACAGTGCTTGACCTGATGGCGGACCGCATTGATCGCAGTGGTGAGGCGCTCGACATCCTCGGGCTCGGCCTCGAGAAGGTGCAAAGCCATACGCTGCGCACTCTTTGGCCCCACTCCGGGAAGTTGTCCCAATTCATCGATGAGGTCTTGAAGAGCTCCTTCGTACATGCGTCACCACCCACCCTGATCGTCAGTCTTTTGTTCGATGATGGTTCCGCCCAAAATATCCAAAACTGCTGGGATTCCAAAGAGATTCGATTCGGACATGTCCTGATCATCGATGCTGGCGCTGTCGTCCTCTGCCGCAGAGACGCTGGGGGTTGCGGGAATTTCCTGCGCTTCTTCCTCTGCCGAGGCCTCTGCTGAGGCTGCCGGTTCCTCATCCGAACGCGCATTGTCAGTTGAATGTGTGTCGTCGCTAGAACGCGCGTCGTCTTCTTCCACACGCGCAAAACGCTGCGAAGGAAGTGGCGTAACCTCAGCAAAGTTTGGAACTTCAGGGGCTGACTCTTCTTCAAGCGGGTCAAAACTTGGAGGCTGAATGACAGTTTCACTCCAACCGGAAGTCGCGACAGGCTCATCCTCTGGTTCATCATCAGGTTCAGGTGATGGAGCAGGTACTTCCTGCAAGTCCTGCTCTACCTCTTCAACCTGATCCCCCGGATCAAAAGGGGGCGGCGCCTGAGTATGCCAATCGTAAGATTCTGGTGCCTGCGGATCATAGGGTTTCGAAGAATCGATCGGTTCCGCCGGAACATGGAATTCCGGTGTTGGTGCTGCTTCGTGCGCCGAAGCGTCTGTGTTACCCGGTCCGGAGGGGACCGATTCTTGAGCAGCTGAAGCCTGAGCAGCTGCGGACTGAACGGGTGTGGTCTGTGCTGGCATGGTCTGCACAGGAGCCGCAACGGAATGTGCATTGGCAGAAGGCGTTGAAACTGCTGGCCCACCACCGGATTGCCCCACCTGTGCGCTCACGTGCAATCGAACACCCAAGACGTCATAGATCGTGTCTTCCACGATCTGCGCTCGTCCCCCGTTTGTAAAGCTTGCGACCATCCCTTGACTGGGGAAGAGGATGACCAACTGGTCTCCGTCAACGGCTCCCAATTGCCCGTTTTGAGACAGCAAGCTCCACACAACCCTGCTGTGCGTGGCCAAGCGCTCAACAACATCTCCCCAGCGCTGCCGTACAAGATCCGCATTGGGTGCAGCAGCGGAGTGTGAAACCTGCGCGGGTGCTGGCGCGGGAGCGGACGATTGAGAAGGCGCAGGAACTTGCTCCGAAGCCTCTTCAGACACTTCATGGACAGCGTCACGAGGCATCTGAGCAGCAGGAGCATCAGCAGGAGCGCTGTGCTGCGCAGGTGCATCACTATGAGCAGCAGGGCGAGTGACCTCCCAGCCACCGGATGAGGGCTGAGACTGGGGAGCATGTTCTGCTTGTCGAGGCGGATCAATGCGACCATCGGCGGAAGCTTCTGGCGCCGCCGAGACGCCCTGGTCTCCGCTCTTCTGAGCCTTCTTGCGGGCAAGAGCCTCGCGCGCCTGACGGGCACCAAATGAACCCGAGCCAGCCGGGGCCTCGGCAGGGGCACCGCCCCCAACCAAGCCAACTCCACCAGAGAGCGGTCCCGGGGTACCAGCCATCGCGCCAGCGATTGCTGCAGGTGCTACTCCATAGGCACCAGCAGTGGCATCAACGCCTCCACCGGGCACCAAGATTCGGCCGATGAGCAACTCAAGCTGCAACCTAGGTGAGGTCGCACCAGTCATGGAGCGGAGGGCCTCGTCAGTGAGGTCGGCAGCACGCGACAAGGCTTGCGTGCCCCAGTTCTTTGCCTGGACGCTCATGCGTTCAAACTGATCGTGAGGCGTTCCCACCAAGACATCGTTGGCACCATCACCCGCGACAGCAATAATCAACAGATCGCGTAAGCGCTGCAAGAAATCTTCGACAAAACGACGCGGGTCATGACCTGAAGACACCATTTTTTCGATCACGCGATACGCAGCACCGCCGTCGCCCCCTGCAAGGGCATCGACAGTCTCATCCAAAAGCGCAGTATCCGTGTAGCCCAAAAGAGCAACAGCGGTCTTATATGCAATCTCTCCATCGATTGCGCCGGCCATCAACTGGTCCAAGACCGACAGAGAGTCACGCACAGAACCGCCACCTGCGCGGATGACCAAGGGAAGGACGCCTTCACCGACGCGAATATGCTCCTCATCGCACAGAGTCTGCAGGTAGGGCTCCAAAATATCCGGTGGAACCAAGCGGAAAGGATAGTGATGCGTACGGGAACGGATGGTTCCAATGACGCGCTCGGGTTCCGTCGTCGCAAAGATGAACTTTACGTGCTCGGGCGGCTCTTCAACGAGCTTAAGCAGGGCATTGAAGCCTTGGGGGCTGACCATGTGGGCTTCGTCGATAATGAAGACCTTGTAGCGGTCACGCACCGGCGCAAAAGTGGCGCGCTCACGTAGGTCACGCGCGTCATCCACACCACCGTGCGAGGCGGCGTCAATTTCAACAACGTCGAGTGATCCCGGGCCACCGGTTGCCAGTTCACGACAGGACTCACACTGACCGCAAGGTGTATCCGTTGGACCTTCAGCACAGTTCAGGCAACGCGCCAAAATACGCGCAGAGGTCGTCTTTCCACACCCGCGCGGACCAGAGAATAAGTACGCGTGATTCACCCTGTGGGCACGCAGTGCTGCCTGAAGGGGTTTGGTCACGTGTTCCTGGCCGATAACCTGTTCGAAGGTATCGGGCCTGTACCGGCGATAAAGAGCTGTCGTCACACTTGAACTTTACGGCCCCG
>ERZ773196.1115-NODE-1115-length-15583-cov-6.460587_pt1 | contig 15583 bp, 12 predicted proteins | sample MGYA00581009_ERZ773196 | MGnify/ENA primary metagenome ERZ773196 (study PRJEB29015, sample SAMEA2738162) | human oral metagenome | biome: human oral; feature: human-associated habitat; material: saliva | place: China | collected 2243 ... | reverse complement strand
AACCAATTGGTTAATTGTAGGCATCTACATTCTCCTGTGTTTTTTTATTTTTGGTGATGATACACTTGGTGACAGCTACCATCTGTGTGTACTTTTGCAACATTTGTCAGCACGTCTCTGTACACTTTTGAGAGACCAAAAGTAAAAAGTACCGTCTATCATTATAGCACGACGATACTTTTCTGTCAATACATTTTTTCTATTTTAAGCTTATCTCTGCTTATTAGATTGCTGCTAACTTATTGCTGCGGCTGAGCCACTGCTTCTTCTGATACAGCAGCCGGATTTTCAGAAACAGTGGCCTGAGCTGCTTCCGGATCAATCAAGACTGCTATCGCCTGAATACGACTTTGGAATCTAGCCTTCGTCGCTGCATCCTTAACCTTCTCTACTGCAGTCTTAGCCAGCTGCAAATCTTCCAAAGTTTGCATGGTTTCAAGCTGTTTAACCGCTTCTTCTGCGCCCTGAACTGCTTGCTCCTCTTCCTGAATTTCTTTTTCCTGTGCTTCTTTTTGAGCAGAAGACAGTTGTAAGGAAGAGCTGCTTGATGCGATGCTGGCAGCTGAACTAACTGAATTTCTGGTGGAATTAGACTGGCCCTGCACAAAAACCATGCCGGTAATCAGAATCCCAAATAAAATCGACAATACTCCTAAACGAATCCACAGCGGACTGTGGTCAAACTTTTCTAAAACTGTTTTCATCTATAATCTCCGCCCTTTTCCCTAATCAAAAATATTTCCAATTTCCACATCAATGGTATTCGCCTTGACATCAATATTGGTTACTTTCAAGAGCGATTTATAGTCCAGATAATCGCGGTTGGCCTGCGCGTTGTCCGCAAAGACCGCTACACCTGCCAGCTCCGAGTCGAACTCAGATAAGAGACTAATCATCCCTGTAATGGTCCCCCCGCCTTTGAGGAAGTCATCCACAATCAAGACACGGCTGCCGGCCTTGAGACTGCGCTTAGACAAGAACATCTTTTCGATACGATCTCCACTGGAGCCCGATACGTAGTTGACACTGACCGTTGATCCTTCTGTAATCTTTAAATCCCGACGAACGATGACAAAAGGTACATTGAGAACATTGGCTACTGCATTGGCCAAAGGTACTCCCTTAGTAGCAACTGTCATTACTGCATCAATCTGTTGATCTTTAAAGCTTTTGGCAATGATCCGTCCGATATTATTCAGAATGGATGGAGTACTGAGCAGATCAGATAGATAAATATAGCCCCCAGGAAGAATCCGATTGCTTTCAGACAGCTGTTCACAAAGACCTTGTACAATGGTCTTAGCTTCTGTATCTGAGATGGACGGGCTAAAAATCACTCCTCCACCAGCACCAGTAATCGTTTCGATAGTCCCAATTTCAATCTCTTCAAAGGCTCGCTTAATAATGACAATATCTTCTGAAATAGAAGATTTGGCAGATTCGTATTTTTCTGCAAATGTATTTAAGCTCGTTAATTCATAAGGGTGGTTAATCAAATAATTGGAAATAACCACCATACGCTCACTTCTTCTTAATTTCATTTTTTCACCAATTAAAGTTATTTTATTCATTATACCATAACAGAAACAAAAAAACGAACATTCTTTTCCAAGTAATGTCCATTTTTCGTATTTTACTGTTCAAGTTTTGGTTTGTAGAAGGAACGGCCTTCAAGAGCGAATATTTTATTGCTCATTTCACCTGGATCAACAAGTCCTAAGGCAGCCGTCATCATCATCATCTCCGCATCCAGATTATCAATCATGTGCAGAATTTCTGCCTCCATAATCTTCGGCCGTACAGGACTGCCGTATTCCAAGAGACCGTGGTGACTGAGAAGCACATGCCGCAGGACGATAACCTCTTCCTTGCTATCATCAATTTTCAGCTCCATCAAGGTCTTGGTCAACTCTTCATCAATCAAAGCAATGTGGCCAATCAGATTGCCTCGCACAGTGTACTCGGTATTTTCCGGACCGCTGAGTTCAATAACCTTGGCCAAGTCATGAAGCAAGATCCCAGCAAAGAGCAAGCTTTTATTAAGCTGAGGATAAATGTCTCCGATAGCATCTGCCAGCTTGACCATGGTAGCGGTATGAAAGGCCAGACCAGACTCAAAAGCATGGTGATTGGTCTTAGCTGCTGGATAAGAATAAAACTCCTTGTCATACTTGCTATAAAGCGAGCGGACCACGCGCTGCCAGACCGAATTCTCAATCTTGAAAATCATCTGAGATAAATAGTCTCGGATTTCTTTCTGGTCAACTGGCGGTTTTTCCTTGAAATCCGCTGGATCATTGGGCTCTCCAGCCTTAGGAAGACGCAGGGTCAGTTGATTGACTTGAGGTGTGTTATTGTAGACTTCCCGTCGGCCTTGCATATGCACGACCTTGCCAGCAGTGAATTCTTCAACATTATGTGGCTGAGCATCCCAGAGTTTGCCCTCGATTACCCCTGTATCGTCTTGGAAAGTGAAAGCCAGATAATTTTTCCCAGCCCTTGTCTGACGGACTTCTGCTGACTTGATCAGATAGAAACCTTCAAACAGTTCATCTTTTTTCATTTGATTAATCTTCATTGTTTTCCCTTTCTTCTGAAAAATCAAGTAAGTTCAAATCGAGGTCTTGGTCAGACAGCTCAATATGACGTAAGGTTCTTTCGATAGCTCCTGTCCGCCGGGTTAAGAGTTCATCAATGTTACCCGAAGCATGCTGCAAATGTTTCTGTGCCTTGGTCAGAATGCCGCCAAATTTGTTAAACTCGGATTTGACAGAGCCCAGAACCTTGCTGATGTCGTCCGCGCTTTTTTGGATATTGAGCGTTTTAAAGCCGACAGACAGTGAATTGAGCAAGGCAGAGAGGGTAGATGGTCCCGCCACCACAATCTGCTCCTCCCGCCTCAAACTGTCAAAAAAGGCTGGATTGCGGACAACTTCCGAATAGAGACCTTCCGTTGGCAGAAACATAATACCAAAGTTAGTCGTAGCTGGTGGAGCCAGATATTTACTCTTAATATCCTTGGCAAAACGTTTAACACTTGCTAAGAGAGACTTGCGATAGAGCTCAATCTCTTCCTTGCTGCCAGACTCATAAGCATCTTCCAAACGGTAGTAATCAGCCAGAGGAAACTTAGAATCAATGGGCAGATAGACATATTCATGCTCCGTCTGTCCCGGCAGTTTAATAGCATATTCGACACGCTCACTGGAGCCAGCCACCGTCACAAACTCTCGCTCATACTGACTGGCCGTCATAATGTCCTCGATAATCTGGCCTAGCTGAAGCTCCCCTAGAATCCCTCGTGTCTTGGTGTTGGAAAGGACCTTGTTCAGTGTGCCGACATCTCGGGCAACACTCTGCATTTCTCCTAGACCGCGATTAACAGACTCCAATTGCTTAGAAACAGTTTCAAAAGAAGTCTGAAGACGAGTCTGAAGTGTTTTCTCCAGTTTCTCTTCAACAGTCTGCCGCATCTGCTCTAGACGGGTTTCGTTTGACTCTTGGATTTGCCGCATACGCTCGTCAGTTTTATCCCGATTCTTGGTCAGGTTGTCACTGATCTCCAAGCGCAGGTCTGTTAGGTTGCGGTGCAAATCTGTCCTGACCTCGCTCAAGCGGTCTCCCAGAGCTAATTCCAGCTCTTTTTGAGCTGTTTGCTTTTTCTGACTTTCCTGCTCCAAGCGATAGTCCAACTGATCCGATAGATGATCTGCCTGATTTTCCAAGACTTGCTTTAGTGTCTCGGTCTGCTGACTAAGCTTTTGCCATAAAAGAAAGGTCAGCACTATATTTCCCAAAAGAATGAGGATAATTATAAACTCCATATCAGTTCCTGTCTTTGCTGTAAATGACGACTGTATAGCCGCTATCAAAGTCCAAATAAATGGGCTTACCTATAAATTCGTTAGAAGCATACACTTTTTTGAAAAAAAAGTTATCTTTATTGAGCGGATATTTGGCGCCCTCAATCGTTAAGGCAGCATCATCCGATGGCAGAAAGGCTAGATAACGCATGCCAGCTACTGGTTTGATTTCATGGCACCCCTTGGGAACATAGGTCAGCAGATTCTGTTCGTCTTCCAGAAAAATCTTCTCCATATAAGGTGCAATTTTTTCATTACTGGGTAGGAAAACATTGGCCAAGGCATGATCCAGACGGCCCCCAAAGGCGCCGAAAATGGTCAAATGGGCATCTGGATACCGTTCAAAACAAGCTAGAACAGCTAACTCCAAGTCCGTATCATCCTTTTCAGGATGGGCCTGAATGACTTCCTTGGCACTGTCTTTTATGCGCAGCAATTCTTCCTCAGTCACAGAGTCAAAATCCCCGACAGCCAAGTCAGGACAAACTCCCTGCTCAAGCAGAAAGAGGCTTCCACGGTCTACTCCGACCAACACATCAAAATCTAAGCTAAAATGCTCCAAATTCCCGCCAGCAAACAGTGCAATCTTAGTCATGCAGGGCATCCCGTAAGGTCTGAACTTGATGATTGACATCACCTTTGAAGACATAGCTGCCTGCTACGAAGACATTGGCACCAGCTTCTTTAGCAATTCCAATGGTCTTATCGTCAATACCGCCATCCACTTCAATATCAAAATTCAGCTGATTGACTTCGCGTAGAACGACCAGCTCACGGATCTTATCCATGGTTTCTGGCAGAAAGGCCTGACCGCCAAAGCCTGGATTAACTGTCATCACAAGGACTTGATCAACCAAATTCAAAACATTTTTGACTGCTTCGACTGGTGTTCCCGGATTAATCACAACACTAGGCTTGACCCCTGCTGCTCGAATCTTCTGCAGCGCTCCGTGGATATGTGGCGTCGCTTCGGCATGGATGCTGATAATATCTGCACCGGCACGAGCGAATTCTTCGATATGGTGCTCAGGATTGGAAACCATCAAATGGCAGTCAAAGACTAACTTGCTGTGAGGACGCATACTGGCAACAACCCCAGCCCCAAAGCTGATATTGGGTACAAAATGACCATCCATAATATCGATATGGGCGTACTCAGCACCTGTCGCTTCTAACTTTTTCAGTTCTGATTCAAAATTAGCATAGTCCGCACTTAAGATTGAAGGGGCAATTTTGAATGAAGTCATAGTTCTTCTCCTTATTTAGAATTTTTTTTGACAACTTTTTTATAAGTTTCTCGACGATTTTCAATCTCGCTGAGAAACTGCAGGTAATTATCAAAGCGGAATGAAGCTATCTGACCGGCCTCAACTGCTGGCTTAACGGCACAAGCTGGCTCGTGAGTATGAGTGCAAGTACGAAACTTACAGGATTGGCTGAACTCAGCAATCTCTGGAAAAGCTTGATTGAGATCTTCAGCTGTAGTCACCTCGTAATCCAAAGATGAAAATCCTGGTGTGTCGGCAATCTTCCCGCCGTTTAGATTGTAAAAGCTGACAGCCCTTGTCGTATGGCGGCCGCGGCCCAGACTTTCAGAAATCTCTCCTGTTTCAAGCTGCAGGTCTGGAGCGATTTTATTGAGCAGAGTGGACTTTCCAACCCCAGTCTGTCCCATAAAAACAGTGATTTTCCCTGTCAGCAATGGCAGCAACTCCTCAGTCGTCTTAATGACCTCATAGCCGATGGACTGATAGGCCTGTACATAGACATCCAAGCTCTGCTCATCTTCAAGCAGGTCTAACTTGCTGATGTAGATAATAGGATGAATCCTCTTATGCTCTAAAAGCACCAGAAAACGATCTAACAGATTGGCATTGAAATCTGGCTCTTTCGCGCTCATGATTACAACTGCCTGGTCAATGTTGACAATCGGCGGCCGCACGAGACTATTCTTTCGCTCTGCTATTTTTAAAATATAGCCTTCCGAGTCTTTTTCAGCTGAAAATTCGACTTCATCACCGACATAAGGTGTCTGCCCTTTTTTGCGAAAATTACCCCGCGCTCTGGTTTGATAAACCTGTCTGTCCGATTCTACATAATAGAAACCAGCCAGAGCCTTAATGATTTTTCCTTGCAAGATTGCTCCTTAAAAGTTAATACACTCATTATAACAAAAAAAGCGAGATTTAGCTTGCTTGTTTTGCATAGAAGGCATTTCTTAAGATTGGCTTCTTTTTTCATAGAAAGTAGCTGCTTTAAAATACTTGGGATGAAACTAACATGATAAAAGCGAACAAGTCCAAAAGAACCTGTTCGCTTTTTCGAATGAGATGCTCACTGTAATTTTCAGTAAGTATCAAAACAAATTAGCTGCGTTTCGCCTTAGCCATCAGCATTCCTCCTGCGAGAAGCGCTGCTAGGAAGCCAAGAATAGTAACAAGGAGATTTTCTTCCTGTCCAGTACGAGGAAGAGCTTTACCTCCGACTTTCGGAGCTTGACCGCCTGGCTTATTAGGTGAAACCGCTCCTTCAACAGCCACTTTCTTAGTAGGGATACGACTGAAGGTTAGCTGAGTACCGTTGATCTCAAGCTTGTAGCCATCAACTGGATCAGCCGCAACACTATAGACAATTTCCTTGCCATCCTTGTACTTAGGAAGGCCGCTAAAGTCATACTGCCAACCATTTTCTCCTGACACAACCTCTTCTTTGATTGGCTTGCCATCTGCCAAGAGGCGAACAGTAATCTTAGAAGGTCGTACCTTATCTTGATTTTCAGCATCTGACCATACCGCAGTTCCCTTAACAGCAATCTGTGTTGGTTTATAGCTGTTAGTCAAAGTGAAGCTACCATCTGTTGCTTGTTCTTGGCTGCTGCTATACCCCTCAACCGTCACTTCTTCAAGGACTGTATAGTTGATTTTCTTGCCCTTCCTATTTTTAGGCAAATCCTTAGACTCAAACTTCCAGTCAGTAGCAGCTGTTACTTCCAGTTCATCTACTACCTTGTCTCCGTCCAAAATCTTGACCTTGATAGATGCTGGGCGCTTGCCATCTTGATTATTAGCATCTTCCCAAACCTTTTGACCAGAGACTTTAACAGTTTCTGGAGTATAAGAGTTGGTAATGGTGAACTTATCAATCTTAGTTTCATACTGAGCAACAGCATCTTCCTTAAGCGTGTAGGCAATCTCTTGACCATTTCTGTATTTAGGCAGGTCTTTAGATTCAAACTTCCATCCATTAGCAGCTGTTACTTCAAGTGTATCAATAACTGTGCTTCCATCCATTACTTTAACTGTAATAGATGTTGGGCGTTTGCCGTCTTGATCGTCTGCATCATCCCAGACTTTCTGACCAGAAACTTTAACCTGTTCTGGAGTATGAGAGTTAGTGATTGTCTGACCTTCTACTTTCGGAATGTAACCTTTTTCTTTCAAAGCGGCTACTGTTGCATCATCCTCTTTGACAGAGTAGGTAATCTCCTGCCCCTTGTCAAACTGAGGCAGATTGGTGAAGCTTGCTTTCCAAGTGTTGGCAGCTACCTCATTATCAGCCGTCAAGGTCAATGTCTTACCTGCGACAGCAACTGGCTCTTGACCGTTTACTGATCTATACAGTTGCACTGTGATAGAAGCTGGACGCTTGCCATCTTGGTTATTAGCATCATCCCAGACCTTCGTAACAGCATACTCCGTACTTTGAGGAGTGTAAGAATTAGTAATGGTGAACTTATCAATCTTAGTTTGATAGTCCGCAACTGCTTCTTCAGTAACAGTGTAGGCAATCTCTTGACCTGCTGCATACTTAGGAAGGGCTTTAGACTCAAACTTCCAATCGTTAGCAGCTGTTACTTCCAGCTCATCTACGACAGTATCGCCATTTTTCACCTTAACCTTAACAGAAGCTGGACGCTTGCCGTCTTGGTTATCCGCGTCATCCCAGACTTTTTGACCAGAAATCTTGATCATCTCTGGAGTGTAAGAGTTGGTAACAGTGAAATCTTTGATTTCTTTAGTGTAGCCAGCTACATCATCTTCCTCGATAGAGTAATCAATCTTCTGACCATTTTCATAGACTGGCAGATTTTCAAATTTGGTTTGCCATTGATCAGCAGCCGTCACTTCCTTGCTAGCGACTTCTGTCTTGACACCGCCGACTGTCTTCATCAGCTTAATGTTAATCTTAGTTGGACGCTTGCCGTCTTGATTGTCGCTGTCATTCCAGGTCTTGCTAGCAGTGATTTCTGTCTTTTCTGGTGTATAAGAGTTAGTGATATTGTAGCCATTAAGATTAGTTGAATAACCCGGTACAGCTTCTTCCGTTACTGTATAGGTAATTCGTTGGCCATCCTTGTAGACTGGCAAGCCAGTAAAGTTGTAAGACCAGCCTTCTGCCTCTCCGACTGTTTGGGTATTGACTTTTTGACCGTCAGCCAGCAGATTAACTGTGATAGAAGCTGGACGTTTGCCATCTTGGTTATCGCCATCTTCCCAAGTCTTGCTTCCAGACACAGTCGTTGTCTCTGGAGTGTAAGAATTGGTGATGTTGTAACCCTCTACCTTACTAGTATAACCTGGAACAGCTTCCTCACTTACGGTATAAGTGATTTCTTGGCCTGCCGCATACTTAGGCAAAGCCTTGGACTCATACTTCCATTCGTTAGCGGAAGTCACATTTTGCTCATCAACAACCGTATCGCCATTCAGAATCTTAACCTTAACAGAAGCTGGACGCTTACCATCTTGGTTGTCCGCATCTTCCCATTTCTTCTGACCAGAAATCTTAACCGTTTCTGGAGTGTAAGAGTTAGTGATGTTGTAACCGTCCACCTTGCTCGTGTAGCCTGAGACAGCTTCTTCTGCAACAGTATAAGCAATTTCTTGGCCTGCTGCATATTTAGGAAGAGGATTGGATTCATATTTCCAACCGTTAGCAGCCGTCACTTCCTGCACATCGACAATATCTTGTCCTTTCAAGATCTTGACTCTAACAGCATTTGGACGCTTGCCATCTTGGTTATCCGCATCTTCCCACTTCTTCTGACCGGAAATCTTGATGGTTTCTGGCTTGTAAGTGTTGGTCACTACAAAGCCGTCAGCAGCATTGCCAGTTACCTGAGATTGATAGTGAGGGACCGCGTCTTCTTCCAGAGAATAAACAACTTCTTGGCCCTTTTCATACTTGTTCAAGTTAGTGAACTCAGTCGTCCACTGGTCAGCTTCGGTCAGAGTTCGGTTCGCAACTTCTGATTTCTGACCGCCGACTTCTTTATAAAGTTTGACAACAACATTGACAGGACGTTTGCCGTCTTGATTCTCGGCATCATCCCATTTCTTGCTGGCTTTGATGGAGATTTTCTCTGGCGTACGACTATTGGTAACAGTGAGATTTTCCTGAGCTACTTCTGGAGCATCGTAGCCATCAAGCTGATCTTCACCGATTGTATAGGTGATTTTTTGACCATTTGCATCAAAGATTGGTAAATCAGTTGTCTGAGCTGTCCACTCCGCATCTGTACTACCACCAGTTACAGTCACTGTCTTATCAGCCAACTTTTGACCGTTGGCATAGACATCGACAGCAATAGATGCTGGACGCTTGCCGTCCTGATTGCTTTCATCTTTCCAAATTTTCTTGACTGTCAGCTTTTTGCTGGCATTTGGATCTACCGTATTCTTGACTGTTTTGACTGCACCATCAGCCTTGATAGTCACTTTCATCGGATTGCTGTCCAGTACATAGCCTTCCGGAGCTGTGACTTCTTCTACTGTGAATTGGCCTTTCTTGATTTCTTCACTTGAGAAAGGCTGTGTAGAAACCCGCCCGTTAGCATCAGTCGGTGGCAGAGTAATCTCTTGGCCGCTAGGAGTTGTCACCTTAAAGACAGCGCCTTCCAGCATTTTACCAGTCTTAGAATCTTGTTTGTAGAGAACCAGACTGTTACTGATATCTGCAGTGATAACACCGCCTTCTGTAATCCGGCTGCTACGCTCTATCGTAGAGCTCGTCTGACCAGGACGATCATCTCTGAATGGCAGTTTTGTATTATCAACTTCCATTTCAGCCGTATTGGATACCAAAGAACCATCAGCTGGTGAAGTTGTCATATAGTTCAACATAAAGGCACGATTGCCTGGATTATTGATAGTTAGAGTAAACTCTGTATAAGTGTCATTATAGGCAACCGTATAATCTTGACCTTCTTTCAAGATAACAGAATTCGCAATACTTGATAAACTCTGTGTGTACTCCCCTTGGCGAAGGACAAGTTGCTCCGGAACGAATTGCATTGGTGCACTGCTATCTGGAATGACGTCCTTGATAACAATCGGAGAATTATAGGTCTTTTGCTGAGTATTGATACGAACAGTCCAGTTATGTGAGTAGTCACCGCTCTTGCCGAGAATAGCCGAATTATATGGCTTCTTAGCAATGACCCCTCCAATCTTAGCGTAGTTTTCACCGGCTGTTGAAAAACTGCTTTGTTTGCGCTCGTTAATGGTTACCTTATGGCTCATCGCGCCTTGAGTTTCCTCAGGCTTATAATTCCAGTCCTGATCAGCGCCTACTGTCGTCGCCTGAAAATCAAAGAAGAAGCTCCCTCTAACTCCACTAGCAGTTGTCTTGGCCTTGTAATCTGCCAAATTCTGAATAGTAACCGTAATCAGACCGCCCTTACCCGAACCATTCGACGTCATCTTAGCCGCTCCAAGCTGGACCTGCGTTTCATTATCCGTCAGGGTAAAGGTTGTACCATTAGCAATGGTTGCACCGTTTGGTACTGTAAAGGTAAAGGTATCCCCATCCTTGAGCTGGTTATCGTAAGCAGACAAATCAAAAACTAGCTCATAGCGATAATTTCCCCCTTGAACCAAATTGTAAGCACCGTTAACCTTGGTTGCTTCGCGGCCATTAGAGTGGTCCCAAATCTTAATATCTGTGATTGCATTCTTCAAAGCATCAGCTTGAGCAGTTGCAGTAAACAGCTTCAAATCCAGCAAAAACAGAAGGGGCAGCATCAAAAACAGCAGCCATTTTTTCAGTTTCATAACATTCTCCTTTTTTATTTTGTTACCTAAATAAGTAATTAATCTAATTGTAACAAATACTTGCTATAATGGCAATATCATAGAACTATTTTAGTAAAGAAAAAATAGAAATTTTTCTGCTTTTTTCTTACAGTGAAAAAAACTGATATTCTCTATTGGCATTTTCACAAAAATAAGTTATAATAGAATCTCAAGCGGAGGTGGTGGAACGGCAGACACGCATGCTTCAGGCGCATGTGCCCGTACGGGTGTGAGGGTTCAAATCCCTTCCTCCGCATAAAAAGCAATCCTATCATGATTGATAGGATTTTTTGTTATTATGAAGCAGAATTACACTGCTGAGAAAAGCCAGAAAGGTCAGTCCCCCTGTTAAATACTTCTCTAATAGACTCGCGGTCACAAAGAAATTGAAAACAGTAGCCAAAAAGAGAAAAACAGTTCCGCTTAAGATGATCTTTCTCAGAACAGAAGACTTCAAGCTACTTCTTAGCCAGCCTCCAAACGATAAATAACTGAAACTAAAGAACCCCCACAGCAAGAAAAGCAGGAAGTTGACAGGCCTCAGCCATAAAGGAAATACTATATAAGTGCCGCCAAATACCAAACATCCCAGAGGCAGACCTAGCATAAGCAGGAAATGGAGTAAAGACTGCGAAAACCAGAGCAGGGCAGAAAACAAAGACAGAAATTTCACTTTCATATGTACCTCATTAGCAAAATAGAAGACCAGCTATATAGAGCGGATCTTCTATTGTTTTATAATCCTTCAGACTTCAGAGCGTCTGCCAAGCGCGCAAATTCCTCTAAACTCAGAGCTTCTCCCCGAACACTTGGAGATAACTCCGCTCGTTCTAGAGCCGCTGTCAATTTGCCTTTAGTCTCCTCAGACTTCCCGAAACAACTGGTCAGGTTATTCCAGAGAGTCTTCCGACGGTGGACAAAGCTGGCCTTGGAGACCTTGAAAAAGAATTTCTCGTCCTGTACCTCAACAGCTGGCTGGTCTCTGCGCACCATCTTGAGAATCGCCGAATCCACATTAGGCGCTGGTACAAAGACTGTCCGCGGCACGATAAAGGCAACCTTGGCCGTCATATAATACTGCACCGCAATCGACAAACTGCCGTAGGCCTTGGTATTAGGCTGAGCTGAAATCCGATCTGCTACTTCTTTTTGCATCATAACGACAAACTCACTAAAAGGAATCCCGCTCTCAATCAAATGCATGAGAATCGGCGTCGTGATGTAGTAGGGCAAGTTCGCCACTACCTTGATAGGCAGGTCTGGATTTTTAAACTCTGCTATGTACTGAGCCAGATCAACCTTGAGAATATCCTGATTAACCACTGTCACATTGTCAAAATCGCGCAGGGTATCCGCCAAAATCGGTACCAGCCGATCATCAATCTCAAAGGCCATGACTTCTGCAGCACTTTCCGCCAAAAATTCTGTCAATGCCCCAATACCAGGACCAATTTCGATGACATTGACCTTTTTGTCAATCTCAGCAGTATCCACAATCTTCTGGAGGATGTTGGTATCAGTCAGGAAATTCTGACCGAAAGATTTTTTAAAAGTGAAACCGTGACGCTCCAGAATGGCACGGGTCACACTATAATCTGCAATTCTCATTTTATAACGAATACAGTCGCGCTGTATTCTTCCTTTCTCTCATCTGCTTCTATTCTAGCATATTTCAGAAAGCTTGGAAATGCTCCAACTTCATTTTGCCTATTGAATCCTTATATGATATGTAGCTCATAGAACCCTTTATCTAAATTTTATCGTAGACTTTTTAAATGCAATATCTTTATCCAAAAGCTTCAACAAAGGAGTCACATATTCGGGATTTGCGAACTTAGGACCAAAAATAACCTCATAGATCTGAATAGTTCCTTTTCGTTCGAGATAAAGTTTACCAAATTCAGGAGAGTAATCAATTTTTATATCATCATTATCTGGTTTTAAATTAGCAAATTGCAAAATACGTAATTCTTCCTCATACTTGTAATCGACCGATTTGAACAAGTAGCGAATTTCTTCTATACAGTCAGCAATAGCTTTTTTATAGAATAAATCTTCAGACCTCTTATAATCCGTTAATTCTGATTTCAAAGATTCTAACAATCCTTTTAATCGAGTTACTTCCTCCTTGGTGAATAGTGCAGTTTCTTCAATGTCAAATTGATCATTAGAGTAATGAACATAGGCTACTCGATATAAATAATCGATCTCATTATTCAGTGTAGAACGTTTGTCTTCAGAATTTTGTACATTTCCATTTTCTCTAGTCGTCATCTCTTTGTTGGATTGAAGAGATATCGTTTTGAATTTCAACACTTGAATTCATTTTATGACCGATTTGTTTATCTGAGCTTTTTTGATACCAAGGAAGGTCACTAAGTGAATGATAACGAGCAAAATCATTCTCATTCAGTACAATACAGACTCCTTCTGCATTATTTCCATATTGCGACCACATGGCAAGATCGTCTGTTTTGCTAGTGAAACTCATTAAAAACCAAGAGCTAGGTTCCAAAGAATTGCGTTTTTCTAATTTTAAAATGTCTTCTAGAATGACCCCTTCTTCAGGATCGTTCATATAGTTGGCGTTATTCAGGCGTGTCTTTCCTGAGATGGAAAATGGAGTTTTATCCCCTTTTCCTAGTATGCTTTGGAGTGCTTTTCCTGAAGTATAGTGACCAAATTTTAGTTTTCTATTTTTGTCTTCAGCCTTCAATCCAAGCTCATACTTGATTTGTTGGACAAGCGTGTAAATTTTAATTAGCTTATTGATTTTTTTGGAGTCTTCTCTGTAATGCTCTATCCAGGCTTTTAAAATATCATATTTTGTATCGGAGATGATACCAAGTTTTAAGGTACGAATAAGCAAATTTTTCTCTTTTTCATCTTTCCCTTCTTCAATAGATGAATCAAAACAAAGTTTATCCAGAGCTTTTACGATATTAGTAGTGGAAATCTGAACTTGATCTTGCTTAAATTGTTCTTCGTTTTCGAGTATTTCGATGAGCATATTTAAAATTTTAATACTCGGAATAGATTCTAGTGATTGATAGATGTCGTTTAGGAGATTTGATTGATCTATTTGATTATTTTTTACCAAATCCATCCGAGCTGTAAGATATTGAACAGTAATCTCTTCAGATTGTATGAATCTATCGTGTAATCTTTTTAGCTTGTCTATGATTTCAAGTTTTTCATCTTCGTTTTGTTGTTTAGTGATAATTTTAGCAAGAGCTTCAGCGTAGTATAAAGTGATATCTTCATTTTTTTCAAAATTTAAAGCTATTTTCTTTAGTTTAGAAGCAGTATCGCTCAATGTATCTAAGTTGTTTTGTGCAAGTGATAAATTGAATAAAACCTTAGCATATCGTAAAGCAATCTCTTCAGAATGTTTGAACTGTTCAAAAATTTCTTTGATTGAATTAACGGTACTCCATAAATCTTCTACATTTATTTGTTCAGTTGACAAATTGACCAAAATTCTAGCATAACGTAAAGCAATCTTTTCAGAATTTTTGAACTGTTCAAAAATTTCTTTGACCGAATTAGTGGTATTCCATAAATCTTCTACACTTTCTTGTTTATTTGATAAATTGTACAAAGCCATAGCATATTGTAAAGCAATCTCTTCAGAATGTTTGAACTGTTTAAAAATTTCTTTGATTGAATTAGCAGTAGCCAATCGTTGCTCCACAGTTTCTTGCCTAGCTGACAAGTTGACCAAAGCCATGGTATATCGTAAAGCGAGCTCTTCTGATTCAGGACATTGTTCATAAATAGATTTTGCCTTCTCTGCTATAGATTTACAAGATGCTTCATCTGCTTGGTTTGCTGATAAATTAACGAGTTTATCTAGCTCTTCTCTACTTTGTTCTAAATTATATTCTTTTTTGTCCATTTCTAATACCTCTCCATCACTTCTTCTACTTCCGCCAAAGTCACGCCAAACAGTTCCAACCGCTTGAGTAGCTGCTTACCGTTAGAATAGCCGATGCGGAGTTGCTCACCTAGATATTCTCGACGCTGACGGCTGTCGCTTCCTAGGAGCAATCCCAGCCGCATGAGGTCATTCTTTGTCACATCAAAATCACTGCTTGACTCAAATTGGCTGGTTACCCCAGCGAGGGCTGTCTTTAAGTCCTCAAAGCTAGCGTGCTCAATACCTAGTGAGCGCCCTTTGGTCTTGGACTTGGGAGCTGCTTCGTCACGCTTGAGAAAGGCATGTTGGACTGCGGGAATTTCCGTCATAATCAGACGGCGAATCCGCTCGCCGTTGAAATCAGGGTCTGTAAAGACAATGACTCCATGCAAGTCCTGCAGGCGACGAATCCGTTCGATATCGGCATCGCTGATAGCGGAGCCTCTCGTTTCATAGGTCTCAACATCAAAATAGCGCCTAAGATTGGCTGTGTCATCACGCCCTTCCACAACGACCACTTGGGGGATTTTTATCTTTTCAATCAAGCCCAAACACCTTCTTTGCATTTTCATAGGTCGCCTGCGCTACTTCTTCGACAGTCAGCCCTCGAAGCTCAGCAATTTTCTCTACAACATAGCGAGTGTAGGCTGTTTTGTTTTCTCGGCCGCGTTTGGGAACAGGTGCCAAGTAAGGTGCATCCGTCTCGACGAGGATTTTGTCTAAAGGCA
>ERZ773196.1113-NODE-1113-length-15607-cov-17.528549_pt1 | contig 15607 bp, 11 predicted proteins | sample MGYA00581009_ERZ773196 | MGnify/ENA primary metagenome ERZ773196 (study PRJEB29015, sample SAMEA2738162) | human oral metagenome | biome: human oral; feature: human-associated habitat; material: saliva | place: China | collected 2243 ... | reverse complement strand
CCTTCTTTCTATCTAGAGATTATGCCTAATGTGCAGTCTAATACCTGATCAGCCCCGCAGCCTGGAGGCTGGCGGGGAGGGGGCTGCAGTCTGGCCGCCGACGGCGCGAGCGCGGCTGCCTCGCCCCGCAGCCTGAAGGCGGGGAAAGGGGAGGGGCGCGCTGGGGTGAAGGGTGCGCTGCAGTTTTGTGGCTCTCTAGCAACGACGGCGCCCAAGCTGGCGATTTTGCTTATGCCAAAGAGCTGCGCTGGGCTACGATTGAGCTAATCGTTCAGCCCGCCTCTACTTCGGTAGAGAGTGGGCTGGATCTTTTTGAAGCCTTAAAGTAGCTATATCACGTGTTTACGATATATAGGCTGGAATACCTGCATTACTACCGTGGTAGCTTCAGATGAAGCGGTTGATCTTGTCCTATTTCGTCAAGGATCAGGTTGTCAGGTAGAGGCTTTTGCATAGCGCCTGCGGCCAAAAATACTTTCTGCCCGCCTGGCTGAATCTCAAAATGATCGTTAAGGGCGATGCGCATAAACTCACCTCTATTTCGAACAAATTCAATAACTAATGGCGTATCTTTCTGATTAATAATGACAAATTCGTTCTTGCCAATTTTTTTAATATAAACGAGTTTTGGTCCTGAACTTACGTCCTCTAAAGCTGCAGATCCAGACTTAACGGCCTCTGCGATCCGTTCGAGCTGCATTTCCTGATCTCTGAGTGCAGCAGTTTGCTCGTTCATGATCTTAAGGCGCTTTTCTGCTAGATCTGCCGCCCTAATAGCTCTTTCCTCTGCTTGTTCTGCGAGTTTACGTTCTTCTATGACCTTAGTTTTTGCCTTCTTAGATAAGTTTGCTTGGTAATAGGCAAATGCTCCACCAGCCGTGGATAGCACTGCCATACTAGTTGATATGCATGAATTCCAATCCATGGTTAAAAGCTCCTGATTGTAAAGAACTGGAAAGTGTCATTTAGTGAGTTTACGAAATTTTATCTATCGATCCGTACACTAAATTTATTAAGGCATGTAGATAGCAGGCCTGCACTGCTTAGAATAGCCACGCAGACCTGGCTGATGTTAGGCGTTGGCTGGGATCTCCAGCTTAGGGAGAGAGGTTACTAGCTCCTGGGTTCGCATCGAGACCGTCACCAGGCGCTTGATCAGGTCTACGACCGCGTTGGGGCGGTCCTGCTCGCGCAGGAAGTCGTTTGGATCGCTCACAATCCCAGACGCCTTGTCCGTCTTCACGTAATAGCGGTTGAGGTGCTTGACGACAGCGAGGGTAGAAGACCACTCATCATCAAGGACCACGACCCCTACCCACACCCCCCAACCAACACCTACTCACTCACACTCAACTCTGAAGAGTCCCTTAATCCCTGTCGTAACCACCTGATATCCACCAAGATTGTTCATCGTCGTTTTATCTCCTTCTTCGGACCAGCGGAATGCGACACAGCATCCCAAACACTTACTAAGGAATATGCCTCAGGGTTGAGGGGAGCAGTCAACAAAACGGCAGGAGCGTATGTCCCTCGCCCACAGGTGCCCACGCACCCAATGGAACGAGATTCCCCTTGTACCCCCACCCGCCACCTAGCTTGTGTGTAGTAGATTACCCGCTATTCTTGGTCGCATGACTGCTGCGCGCGACGACGACTTCATGGCACTGTCCGGTACGGAAGTGGATTCCACCGACACCCACCACGCCAGGGAACGTTTGTCAGATGACACTGCCCCAGCCTCGTCGAACGCTTTGTCAAACGCCTCCTCGAAGTCCGCGCTCTATGCCCTGCTGGACGAGCATCATGCGTGCGCGAAGACCGAGCGCGAGAAGGGCACGTTGTTCGATTGACGCAGTGTCGTGGACACGTCGGGCGCGCCGTGGGGCGACGGCTTCGTGAAGGTCGCGCACCCCAGCGTGCGTGCCGAAACTCGGACCCACTGTCGCTGTCACAAACACACATCATGCTCAAGAGACGCTCGGAAACAGATACGCATCCCACACTGTAGTACAACAAATAACAACCAATAGGCCTTACACTATCCGGTCACTAGAACTGAACTAGTCGATGCGTCACACTAGCTAAGGCATTCAAATTACTCATGGAGGAAGTAATGACTAAAGAACTCAACGAAGTCCCTTGCGCGACACCAGATTTCGCCACAGAAGCCGCATCCCAGCTCGCCGAACTCTTCCCCGAGATTGTAGCCGACGGCAAGATCAACCTCGATACCCTCAAGACGATCCTCGATGTTGACGTCGAGGACGGGCATGAGCGCTTCGGCCTGACGTGGCCCGGCAAACGTGAGGCGATTCGCGCTGCCCAGACACCAACCACTGCGACACTCATGCCGGATAAACAGAACTCTATCGATTGGGATACCACCCAGAATGTGTTTATTGAGGGTGACAACCTCGAGGTTCTGAAGATCCTTCAAAAGCACTATTACGGCAAAATCAAGATGATCTATATCGATCCTCCATACAATACCGGCAAGGACTTCGTTTACTCCGATAACTACGCCGACTCAATCGGCAACTACCTTGAGATCACTGGACAGACTGACGATGCCGGCAAGCTGTCGACTAACTCGGAGTCAGACGGGCGCTTTCACTCGAACTGGCTCAACATGATGTACCCGCGCCTCAAACTAGCCAAAAACTTGTTACGAAGAAACGGCGTTCTCTTTGTGAGCATCGGAGAGCAGGAGGCAGCTAGGTTACGCCTTATCCTCGATGAAATTTTCGGCGAAAATAATTATATTGGCGACTTTGTTTGGCGAGCAAGAACGTCAATCTCTGATGACCAGGAAATCTCACACAACCACAACTACACTCTCGTCTATTCAAGGCAACACTCGCACCTCACCTTTATTGGCGATGAACTCGATCGAGATGAATACAAAAATACTGACAATGATCCTCGAGGCCCGTGGAAGCCGGTTCCTCTCGATGCAAATAAACCGGGTGGGAATACCTACTATCCTGTGCGGAACGAGCGCACTGGTGAAGACTTCTACCCACCGGAAGGCCGGTCTTGGGCAATCAATCCCGAGGATATGAAGGTCCTGCTGACAGATAATCGAATCGCTTTTGGAAGAACTGGCACAGGTGCACCAAAACGTAAGCTCTTTCTTTCGGAGCGGACCAGCAAAGGTGATTCAAAGACCCCGAGTTCTTTGCTACTAGAACTCGGGACGACAAGATCAGGAAGTGATGAGATTGCAGCACTCTTTAAGAAAAAGAAGATATTCAGCTACCCAAAGCCAACATCCCTAATTCAAGCATTGGTTCGATATGGTACGGCAAGGACCACTGACGCTATAGTACTCGACTTCTTTGCCGGTTCGGGAACAACTGCTCATGCGGTGATGCAGCTGAATGCGGAGGATGGCGGGAACCGTAGGTGCATTTCGGTTCAGCTCCCGGAGCCAACGGGCGAGAAGTCCGAAGCACGTAAGGCTGGATACGAAACGATCTCGCAGATTACGCGCGAGCGCATTCGTCGAGCGGGCGCGAAGATCCTCGAGGAAGAGTTCGGCAAGCTCGACGGGCACAAGGATCTGGATGTGGGCTTCCGTGCATACAAGCTGGTGGACTCGAACTTCTCGAAGTGGAAGGCGGACTCTGGTCTGTCTCAGGATGAGCTAGTCGGTCTCTTTACCACCATGGCGGACTCCGCGAACGATGACGCTCGCCCGGAGGCCCTGCTAACAGAGGTGTTGCTGAAGCTCGGGTTCTCACTGTCGGAGAGCATCGAGACGGTTGATGTGGAAGGCCTCGAGGTGTTCAGTGTCACCGATGGTCTCGTAATGGCCTATTTGGACGAGCACACCACACCGACACTGGCTCAGCTGCGAGCACTTGTTGCCAAAGAACCAGAACGACTAGTGATCTTGGAGGATGCCTTCAAGGGCAACGACGAGCTAAAGACGAATCTGGTGCAAGAATGCCGCACCCACAACGTTGACCTGTGGACGGCGTAAGGCGAGGACACACGATGCGTTTCCAGTTTGATCCCCACCAGCCCTACCAGACCGACGCTATCGAGGCCGTCACTGCCCTCTTCGATGGGCAACCAGACGACGCCGATCAGCTTGTGACCAGCCTGCAGTCTCTCCCACCACAACAGTGGCTCAACTCGTCGGACTTTGGAGGACAAGAAACCTTTGACCTTGCCGATGAGATCGGCGCCTACGGCAACAATTTGGTCCTCGATGAGGACACGATCGTTGCAAACCTGCGCCGCGTGCAGGATCGTAACGGTCTTGACGTCAACGATAAGCTCGTGGATGGCCTGCAGTTCGATATCGAGATGGAAACCGGAACCGGAAAGACCTATGTCTACCTACGCACCGCTTTCGAGCTCGCACACAAGTATCACTTCAGTAAGTTCATCATCCTGGTGCCGTCAGTTGCAATTCGAGAGGGCGTGAAGATAAGCATCGAGCTAATGCGAGAACACTTCCGCCACTTGTACCCACAGATCAACATGGACTACACCGTCTACTCCGGTGACCGTTCTGAGGAAGTGCGCGATTTCGCGACTGCTACGTCATTGCAGTTTTTGGTAATGACGATTGACTCGATCCGAGGGAATAAGAACACTCGAATCATTCACCAGCAGCGCGATAAGCTCTCTGGTCTACGCCCGTTGGACTATCTGCAGGCAACGCACCCAATTGTCATCATGGACGAGCCGCAGAACATGGAATCACAGCTCGCCCAATCAGCGATTGCTGACCTAAATCCACTGTGTACGCTGCGCTACTCCGCGACCCACCGCACGATGCGAAACGTGGTCTATCGCCTGGATCCGCTCGATGCACATCGTCTTGAGCTGGTGAAGAAGATTGTAGTCTCCGACGCTCTTGAACTCGGCAGTGCTGCCAAGCCATACGTGAAACTACTAGAGGTTAGACGAAATCCTTTTAAAGCGATCCTTGAACTGGTCGTCAAGAAGAAGGACGGAAGCTATTCAAAACGGAAGGTTAGTGCTAGCCAAGGCGCGGATCTTGAGCGCCTGTCGGGAGGTAACCCCGCATACGAAGGAAATTGGCGCATCAACGAAATTAGCATTCAACCCGAGCAGATTGAACTCAGCAACTACGGCTACTTGCGCCTGGGAGAAGCAATTGGCGACAACCAGGAAGCCGTCTTCCGCGAGATGATCCGTGAAACCATCCGCGAACACATCCGCAAAGAGAACCAGGTTCACAAACACGGTATCAAGGTGCTCTCTTTGTTCTTTGTTGACAAGGTCGCCTCCTACCTTGGCGAAGGCATCAATAATTTGGATGCCAACGGTCCCTTTGCTGCGGCTTTTGACGCCCTCTATGCGGAGGAAAGAGCAAAGACCCCTACCGCTCATGCATTCCTCCCAGCCAGCCCTGTGGACGCACGCTCGGGGTACTTCGCTCAGATGAAGGCTGGTAAAGGCAAGAATGCTCAGATGACGTTCAAGGACTCTTCGGGTAAGACCAAGGCCGATGACGACGCTTATGAACTCATCATGAAGGATAAGGCACGCCTGCTCGACATTGATGAGCCGGTACGGTTCATCTTCTCGCACTCTGCACTGCGGGAAGGCTGGGATAACCCAAACGTGTTCCAGATCTGCACCCTTCGAGACATGTCCACCGAAAGCGAGCGTCGTCAGACCATCGGGCGCGGTTTGCGCCTCCCTGTGAACCAAAATGGTGAGCGCATCAGAGACGCGGGTACCGCGCAGCTTACGGTGGTGGCAAATGAGTCGTATAAGGCGTTCGCTTCCGCATTGCAGGAGGAATACAAGTCCGCGGGCGTAGCGATTGGCTATGTGCGTAAGACCGAGTTCGCGGCCCTTCCCATCGTGGATCCGGTTACTGGTAAGGAGACCAGGCTTGGCACGAAGCGCTCCGAGCTCATCTATGATGCTCTCCTCTCGCAGGGCTATATCAACGCTGCGGGTGAGGTCATGGGCACATGGGCACCTGAACAGCTCGGCTTCACCGTCAACCTGCCCACAGAGTTCGCAGGTTACGAGGACGATGTCATCCGTATCGTTGATGGCTGTAAGATTCAAGCATTCGTCAAGCCTAAGAGTAAGCGTCTCGCCCGTACCCTCAACAAACAGGTCTACGCGACCCCCGAATTTGAAGCATTCTGGGAAGCAATCACGGCACGTACCACCTACCGGGTGACTCTCAAACGCGAGGACCTCATCGCACGGAGCATTGCGAGTATCAAGGAGGCACCACCGATCGATCCGATCCGTATCCAAGTCACCCGGACTGGGCTTGAGATCACCCGTGGCGGTCCAAAGGGCACGGAGCTCGGCTCCCGCTACACGGTCTTGACGGACTCATATCCGTTGCCGGACATCATCAGCCAGCTGCAGGACGCGACGTCGCTGACGCGGAAGACGATCATCGACATCCTTCTCGGCTCCGGGCGCATCGGAGATTTCTTGGCGAACCCGAATGACTTCATCAAGATGGTCACCGAGCGCATCGAGACCGAGCTCGCTCACTCCCTCATTGACGGGATCCAGTATGAGCCGATCGGCGGCTCCATCTACGAGCTGCGCGAACTTCAGCATGATGGGCTGGAGGAGAAGGATCGGTTCATCGACCAGCTGTACAAGGTGACGAATAAGGAGAAGACGGACTTCGACTATCTGGTGCTGGACTCGGCGGTGGAGCGGCAGTTTGCTCAGTATTTGGATGGGCGTGAGGACATCAAGTTGTTCATGAAGCTGCCAGATAAGTTCCGTGTCCCGACACCGGTGGGTGATTACAATCCGGACTGGGCGATCGTCAAGGTTGAGGACGGCACCGAGCACCTGTACCTGGTGCGGGAGACGAAGTCGAGCCAGGATCCGACAAAGCGCCGACCTAGCGAGAATGCGAAGATCAAGGCTGCAATGAAACACTTCGCCGCGATTGGCGTGGACTATGCGGTGTCGGCTCCTGAGCGGTGGGAAATCTAAGGGGGCGGCCACGATGCAGTATTTGAGTGACTACCAGGCCAAGCTCTACGCTCACGAGCTCGACCGTTCCTATGCGTCCGACCATGTCGGCAAGCTTGCCGGCCTTCTGTTCGACGCACAAGTTGAACCCAAACCTCATCAGATCGATGCGTCTTTGTTTGCCCTGCAAACTCCATTCTTGGACGGAGTGATCCTTGCCGACGAGGTCGGGCTCGGTAAAACGATCGAGGCCGGAATCGTCATCTCCCAATACTGGGCACAGCGTAACCGGCGCATTCTGATCATTGCGCCGTCGTCGCTGCGCCAGCAGTGGAAGCAGGAACTCGGCGAAAAATTTGTCCTCCCCGCAAGCCTGCTCGATCGCACCAACATTGACGAGCTGGTTGAGCCAGGAGCGAAGGATCAGATCCTCATCTGCTCATATGAGTTCGCGAACTCGCAGACCGCGAAGATAATCCGCACGTGGGATCTCGTGGTGTGCGATGAGGCTCACCGGCTGCGCTCCTACTGGACCGGGCAAGCCAAAATCGCCGCAAACGTCGCCAAGGTCTGCCGCGCCGCAACCAAGACCATCATGCTCACCGCGACGCCGCTGCAAAATCGGCTCGAGGAACTCTACGGGCTGGTCTCTGTGTTTGCTCCGGACTACTTCCATTCCCTCGATGCGTTCAAAGAGCGCTACCTGGACAACCCGGATGGGGTTGGCAACGACGACCTCGCACAGCGGGTCGCGATGGTGGCGAAGCGGACGCTCCGCAAGGATGCGGATAAGTACATTCGCTTCACCGAACGCATGCCACTCACCGTCGCCTTCACACCCAGCAAGGCCGAGATCGAGCTGTACGACAAGATCAATGAGTATCTACAGCGGCCGTTTCTATGGGCTTTCGCGAAATCCCAACGTCATCTCTCCGCGCTCATCATGCGTAAACGCCTTGGCTCCTCCTCCTACGCCGTCGCATCGACCCTGGAGCGGACCGCAGATCGCCTCGAAGCCGAAGCTCGCGACGGACGCCGCCGCAACGATGCCGGTGGTTTCGTCGGGGATCCGGACGTCACGAGCGAGCTGCGTGAGGAGGCAGAAAACACCTTGGTCGACTCTGAGGTGATTGATTCGGAGCAGAGCCAGGCGATGCTCGACGAAGTCGAAGAGCTGCGTGAGTTCGCTGCACTTGCCCGTTCCATTACTGTCAACCAGAAGGCTGTCAAGCTGATCGATGCGTTGGAGCAGGGCTTCGCGAAACTCCGCGAGATCGGGGCGCCGGAGAAGGCGATCATCTTCACTGACTCCACTGTCACCCAGGACTACCTTGCCCGATCCCTGACCGAGGCAGGCTGGGGCGAGGGTCTCGTCCTGTTCAACGGCACCAACACCAGCCCGGAAGCCAACACGATCTACAAGCGGTGGCTCGAGGAGAACAAGGGCGGTGATCTTGTCACCGGTATTCCTGATGCCGACCGGCGCAAAGCCCTCGTGGATGAGTTCCGTGAACGCGGTCGATTCATGATCGCAACCGAGGCTGCCGCCGAAGGTATCAACTTGCAGTTCTGCTCGATGCTGGTCAACTATGACCTGCCGTGGAACCCGCAACGCATTGAACAGCGCATCGGCCGCGTGCACCGCTTCGGGCAGAAACACAACGTCGTGGTCGTCAACTTCTCCAACAAGGGCAACCTCGCCGAAGAGCGCATCCTGGAACTGCTCACGGAGAAGTTCGAGTTGTTCACCTCCGTGTTCGGCGCCTCCGATGAGGTCCTCGGCCAGATCGAAGACGGCCTGGATTTTGAGAAGAACATCGCCCACATCCTTGACAACTGCAAGACTTCCGCCGAGATCGATGCTGCGTTTACTGCTCTCGAAGCGAAGTATGCGAAGCAGATCAACCAGGAGATGAAGAAGACCCGAGCCAAGGTGTTCGACAACCTCGACCCGAAAGTTCGCGACAAACTCAAGTCCTACGACGCCCAAACCGGCGTCGTCCTCAATGCCTTCGAACGTCTCCTTATCGAAGTCACCCGCCACGAGCTGGGCAATATCGCAACCTTTAACGAGACCGGTACCCAGTTCACCCTCAAGTACGCCCCGGAAGCGGGCATCCCGACTGGCGAGTACTACTTCAAGTCCGAGCCTCGCAAGGGAGCGCACCAGTACCGTTACTCCAGCGATCTATGCGCGTGGGTGATTGACCATGCCAAGAACCTCGATACCTTGCCGGCTCGTCTCACATTCCAGATCAAGCATTCTGAACGCGCCACCACTCTAGCCAAACGGTTACGCAAGAAGCGTGGGCGACTGCGGATCGAAGAAGTCACCTTTACGATGCAAGCAGGCAAACAACACCTTCACGAGTCTTACCTGGCCATCGCCGGTTTCCTCGAAGACGGGACACTCTTGGATCAAGAGCAAGTCCGTGACCTCTTAGATTTGAACTGCACAGCCATCACCACAGAGTCAGTGAACACCGAAGGCTTCGAAGAAGCAATTAAGGCCCAGCTCGCAGATCTCAGCCAGGATGTGGAGGACCGAAATGCCGGATTCTTCCTCCAGCAGGAAGAACTTATCGAGTCTGCACGACTTGACCATAAGGCCACATTCGACGCAAAGATCCGCGAATACCAAGCAAAGGAAGCCACAGCAAAGAAAGCGGCTCGCAAAGCTAACAATGTCTCCGAAGAGCTAAAACTCAAGCAGGAAGCCCGGCAGTGGAGGCGCAAGATCGACGACGCCGAAGATGAGTACCGCACCGAGCGCAACCGACTTCGCGACGAATCCGATGAATACCTCGCAAACGCCCGCGACGCACTCAACGCCACCCAAACCCGACGCGAACTGTTCACCATCAACTGGGAGGTGATCTGACGATGTGCGTCATTGAGAAAGGCGAGACTGATGGCTAGGCCATACGTGTCTCACAAGAAGCTCTGCGACAACTCACGCGCCGCAATGCTCGCCGCGATCGAAATCTACAACAAGCCGCAGACAACGTACCGGGAGCAGGTCGTTACCGTCTTGGTCGTCAACGCCTGGGAACTGATCCTCAAAGCGGCTCTCCGCAAGGCCAAGAAGAACATCTTCTACAAGAAGAAGCGCAGCGAGGACTACAGGTCATTATCGCTGGAGCAGTGTATCGCAGACATGGACAAGTATCGTCTTTGGCCCGAAACAGTTGATGGCGACGGCGTCCGAGCAAACCTCCACATTCTGACTGACTATCGAAATAAGATCATTCACCTTTACGTCGCTGACGATCTAAATAGCGTCCTCTACATGTTCTTACAGCAAAGCATTGTGAACTACAGAGACCTCGTGCTTGCGATTTTCGAAAAGGACCTAGCCGATGACATCACGTGGACGCTGCTCCCACTGGCGGCTCACACCCCAAGCGAAACGATTCGCTCGCTCCGGGTGGATGGAGACGTGAAGTCTGCACAGGTAGTCGAGGACTTCCTTCGAGACCTACGGCAGATCATTGGCGAGGCAGAGAGCCTAGGCGCTGACATGGGGCGGATCGCAATCATTCAGGAGATCAACCTACAATCAGGTAAGAAAATTAGCCGTGCCGATCTTGAGGTTGCCATTAATCAAGGCGCGCCAACAACAATCGTTCAACGCAAAGTCGATCCCAATGAAACCCACCCGTTTTCAGCACGGGAATTGGTGGAGCGGGCGAATAAGGTCCGAAAAAACGGGAGGAAGCTCACGATGCATGATCTCACGTGTATGGCTTGGCGGTACAGACTCCGCGAAGACACGAAGTATGCGTGGCGAGGAAAACACAACCCATCCTGTGTCTGGTCGGGCGATGCCTTGAGCTTCCTCAAGTACAAAACTGACGAGGAGTTTGATCGTGCCCGTGAAGAGTACAAGCTGTATCTGCGTAAGAAGCAACACGGCATGAAGTAGAAGCCGGTCGTGAGGACTTTTTGACGGCAGCCGATACTCTTCCACGCTTACACGTCTGCATACTCGAGTGGGTGCAAACGAATGCCTAGCCGGGGCTAAAGCGGCCCGAATAACCGGCTCTTCAGAGTTGAGTGCGGGGGGAGGCCTAGATGCCTCCACGCTCAACTATGAAGAGCCAGCATTTGCGAAGCTGAACACCTCAAAGTTCTGCTACTGAGATCGTTCAGCTTCCTCAAGAAGTGCATCAAAGTCTCTCATGAAGAGCTCTCCGAGTTCACTATTTGCGTCGATGACGAAGGTCGGTCTACCTAGAGGGCGTCCCCGCAGATGGGAATATGGAAAAAAGACAATACGTGAACCTAATCGCACCATGCCATACTGTGGGAGCTGCTTTGTATTGAATAATTCGACTATATCTCCCAAAGGCTGAAGTTCGACACAAGTGCTGTCATATGTAGATTCGAGAACTTCAGCTTTGATGCCGGACACGGCGACCATTTGATCCAGCACATCAGGATCCTTCGTATCAGGAATGACGTAACGGATTCGCAGCTTATTCTCATTTACGGCCGCTTCGATTGTGGGTCTGTTTCCCTGAAGCCAACTGAGTCCTGCCCACCAGCAGACGTCGATTTCGTCAGCGTCAGCAATATATTCATTCCAGGGAATTCCATGTTGGAAATCTGTCGTGGTGTGTAAAATCCCCTGATCGGCTAATGTGTTGGAAAGTCCGGCATCTCGGAAAGCCTTATCGGTATGATGCTGAAGTTCTCTCAATAGTGCATTATTGCCGAGTACTTCCCATGCAAAACCGACGGTGAAAGCAGCAAACAATGTGAGCAGCACCGTATCAGACAATTGATAGAGTACGCTCCACAAGTCGCCTCCAGCATCATGGAGGCGTAGAACTAGGACAATGATGATGCAGAGAAGAGCGAGGCACAGGCAGACAAATATTCCTGGATTCTTTGGCCACAAGCCCTTAAGCCTCGTTATAATGCCATTTCTTACCTTCTCCTTGGAATCGCCCATGATTATTTTCCTTCCGGGATCTCCAGCGTCGACAGCGTCTCCAGGAGCTCCTGAGTTCGCATCGAGATCGTCATCAGGCGCTTGATCAGGTCAACGACCGCGTCGGGGCGGCCCTGCTCGCGCAGGAAATCGTTCGGGTCGTTGACGATGCCCGACGCCTTGTCCGTCTTCACATGGTAGCGGTCGATGATCCACTCCAGCGGGCTACGACCTGAAATCGAATACCCCTGCGCCTGGGCCGGAATGCCCGTCAGCGTCGCACCCGTGGTGCGGTGGGGAGAGCTTCAGTGCGCGCATTTGTCATAAGCCTGAAGTTAGTGGCCAAGTACGCTACTAGCAACCCAGAAACAGTAGTTTGAGTAACAAGTTGAGTCACGTTTTAGGTTTTGGCGGTAGCTATAGCGCTGGCTGAGTTGGTGGGCTTAGCTGGAGTTTGCGCCCGTGCCAGTGTTGAATCAGCCAGCGGTCATGGCTGGCCAGGATCAAGGTGCCACGCCAGGCGCGCAGCGCATCTTCAAGCACATGCATGGTTTCCAGGTCGAGGTAGTTTGTGGGCTCATCCATGATCAAAACAGCTGGGCTATTAGCAAGCGCAACAGCTAGCTGCGCGCGCCTTTGATTACCCGCCGAAAGCTGCCAGATAGGGGTTGACCACATAGAAGGGTGCAATATGCCCTTACCACGCTCACCAATACCCTCACGCCAAGACAGCGGTCCAAACCCCGCATCGCTCTCAAGTGGTAAACGTTGCGGAATAAAACTAACCGGCTCGGCGCGAGAAATAACGCCGCTAGCTTGCGCACCTACAGCAGGCGCCGCCGTCGCGATCCAATTAAGCAAAGTAGATTTACCAGCCCCATTAGGGCCAGTGACAAGCAAATGCTCGCCAGCAGACAAATCAAAACTAACCGGGCTCAGCCTGCCACAAACACTCGCCTGCCTAGCACACACCGCTAAAGCGCCGCCAACGCGCCCCTCAAAGCAAGGAAAATCAAGCTGATAGAGGCGCGGCTTACGCACCTCCTGCTGGGCAAGCCGGCTAAGGCGCACGTCGTCGTTGCGGGTACGTTTAACAGAAGTAGCCGCAGCCCTATCGGCAAAAAACTTCTTAGCCATGCCAGAAGCAGTTTTTAAACGTACCCCACCCTTAGCGATATGCATGCTTTCCTGCCGATGCTCGCGCAGCCCGCGCTTTTGGGCCTGCTGATCAGCATAGATGCGGGAGCGTTTAGCTTGGGCAGTAGTTTTTGCTTCAAGGTAGGCGCTGTAATTACCCGCATTACGCACCAGACCTGCCAGTTCACCTTTGCCCTCGGCCCTAGCCAGCTGCTGCCACACGCTTATATCCAGGTCATAAATGACAGTGGCGCTCTCTTCAATAAAAGCTCGGTCATGGCTGGTGGCAAGAACCGGGCCAGGCCAATTTTTAAGAGTATGCACCAAAAAACTAGTGGCTTGCTCATCAAGGTGATTCGTGGGCTCATCCAAAATCAACACTTCAGGGGCCAACAGCAACAAAGCCGCCAGCCGCACGCGCGAGCGCTGCCCAGGAGACAAGGTAGCTAACTGCCGGTTAAAACCTGACTCTTTAAGATCACTTAAGCCAAGGCCGCTAAGAGTCTCACCAATACGCGCCTGCAGCGACCACACGTCACGGGCACTCATCTGCGCCAGCAGCTCGTCATATTCACCTTCACAGCCAGCTTCACCACTAGCAAGCGCCGCAGTGACCTGCTCAAAACGCGCCGCCAAAGACTTTAGTGGCGCCAGGGCAACATCAATAAACTGCTCTACCGTTCCCTCAAAACCTTCATCAGGGATGGTTTGCGGGAAAGGGCCAGAAACTAGCTGCCCGCTATCAGGGGCAAGCTGGCCGGTCAGTAGCTTTAACAAAGTAGTTTTGCCGCTACCATTTGGGCCCACCAAAAAAGCCCGCTCGCCGGCGCCAACCTGCAGACTTACGCGGTCAAGTACCAGGTGAGAGCCGTAAGAAAAAGAAACGTTAGTAACAATGATTGAGGACATAGTGATCTTCCAGACGCGAAAAAACTTCTGACACGTCTCAGCGAAGCTGAGTGAAGATCACTTGATCATGGCGCCGAAAACCCCTTAAAAATATGTTCCCTCAGGCAAAACCAGTATAGCTGGCGCGGCGCCTGAGGGAACAGGGGGTTTATTGGCTAGTGTGGTGATGGTGGCCCTCGTTAGTGCACAGACGATACAGGGCCTCGCCGTCGTCGGAACGGACCGTATCTACCAAATCCTCCTCAGCCAAAGACTGCAAATTCCGGTAGACCGTAGCCAAACCAACCTTAGTGCCCTCCTCCTCAAGCTCAGCGTGAATCTGCTGGGCAGAAAGAAACACCTGGCTGTCGAAACAAGGGCGGTTGGATTCGCAGTGGGGACGCCGCTGTGTGATGATAGTGGCTGTCTTGGCGGAGATCCCGCTGCGTGCATTCGGGGAGACCGTGAGGGGGTGTCGTGTTGGATCGGAGTATTTCCTCGACTATTACGGTGGGTGGCGCGACGAATGCTGGGACGTTTGAGGCAGCGGAGCTGATGGTTGCCGGTATGAGTGCCCGCGAGGCGAGTGGCGTGTTGTTCGAGCAGAATCTGGTGGTTGCGGATTCAGAATCGACAAGGAGGCGCTTGGCGACTGCGACGACGAAGCATCTGTCGTTCCTTGAGGATGATGCTCTTCGTTTCGTTGCGAATCGCGACTGACCTGAAGTGGGCCCGTGGGGAAATCAAGAAGAACAACGTGTGGTGGTCCTGACAGTGCCTCCACCCCGTGGGACACTGGAGAGGCACCCGGTCTGGCAACGAAAGGACACAACGTGAAGCTGACGCACATCGCCATCACGAACTGGCGCAACTTCGCCCACATCGAGTTCGACCTGTCCTCGCGCCTCTTCGTCGTCGGCCCCAACTCCTCAGGAAAGACCAACCTTCTCGGCGCACTGCGATTCCTGGGTGATATTGGGCGCCGTGGGCTTGTGGCCGCTTCGGAGGATCTGGGTGGCCCAGACCGATACTTTCGTTCTGGCGCGGATTCTGCCGCTTTCGTCGCGACATTTAACGACACCCAGAACTCGGCGGAATTCGCTTTGTTTCTTCGGCTGATGTCGGCGGGTCCCAAGTCGACGAAACGCGGCAGTGATGCCGATCAAACGTTCGCGTTTCCGATGACGGATCCACTCACTGGTGAGCCCAACGACAGGTATCTGGACGTTCATCAAACAATCACGGCAGGGGGCAAGAAGCCTGCAGACGAAGGCGAGTCCTTCCCGGTTGAAGATGAGGAAGCGCAGCGAACAAGAGTTCGTCAAACCCTCGCGGGCATCCGATACATCCATCCGAATCCCAAGAAGATGCTCGAGCGCGCGGATCGCTACGACCCGGACCACGGGACCGGCTTCTTCCAGCATGCTGGGCGTTTCTCGGATCAGCAGCTGGATGCCGTGGTTGACCGCATTCGCCCGATCATGGCCGCAGTAGTCCCGGAGATCCCGAACCTGTCCTACCAGCGGATGGGACTCGGCACGGAGGTAGTGTTTTACAGCGATACTCCCGTTCGTGGGGCGAGCGGCGTCTACTCGCACGAGCAGTTCTCCGAGGGAACGCTGCGCCTGCTTGGCATGCTTTTTGACCTGGCGACGCTACCGCGCGACACGAGCGTCGTCCTCATCGAAGAACCCGAGA
>ERZ773196.1110-NODE-1110-length-15618-cov-2.858960_pt1 | contig 15618 bp, 25 predicted proteins | sample MGYA00581009_ERZ773196 | MGnify/ENA primary metagenome ERZ773196 (study PRJEB29015, sample SAMEA2738162) | human oral metagenome | biome: human oral; feature: human-associated habitat; material: saliva | place: China | collected 2243 ... | reverse complement strand
AATATTTAACGAATAAGTGCATGTATGTTGTGCGCTGTATGTATATACGCGCGTAAGGAAAAATCTTGTAACTTTGTAACACGAGCCAAAAACGGAAGGGATGTTTATGCTGGAAAAGGAGATAGAAAAGAAGTTTAAAAAGGCGCTGGAAGCGAAGGGATGTTTAGTCTACAAATTCTCTTCCCCAAACTGTAGAGGCGTACCGGATAGAATCGTGATCACTGTTACCGGTAAAGTTCTATTCGTGGAACTTAAGACGGAAAAGGGGGTTCTTTCTAAGCTGCAAAAGATTCAAATTGAAAAGCTTCGGGCTTTCGGGCAAAAGGTCTTTGTGCTTTACGGCCTTCCGGAAGTAGAGGAATTTGTTAAAAAGATTGGAGGTGATGCCGTATGAAGTTCATTCCACATAATTACCAAGCGATGTGTATAGATAAAGTCGTACATCAAAATGCTGTCGGTCTTTTCTTGGATATGGGCTTGGGTTAGCAAAACGATTATCACCCTCTCAGCTATAGAGGAATTAAAGGATAGATTGGAAGTGTCTAAGGTTCTCATTATTGCCCCTAAGAAGGTAGCAGAATCGACCTGGACTAACGAATCTAAGAAATGGGATCATACGAAGGACTTTAAAATCTCTAAAGTTATGGGTCCACAAAAGGAACGGCTTAGAGCTTTGCAGACAAATGCGGATATCTATGTGATTAACCGGGATAATGTGGCATGGCTCTATCAGACCTTAGGGAGTGAGTGGTTCTTTGATATGGTTGTGGTAGACGAGAGTTCAAGCTTTAAAAATCCGCAGTCACAAAGATTTAAGGCATTGAAGAAAACCTTGCCTAAGATATCAAGGGTAATCTGTCTTACCGGTACTCCTAGTCCTAAGAACTTACTAGACCTATGGAGCCAGATATATTTACTTGATCAGGGCGAAAGACTGGGTAAATTTATCACGCATTACCGGACAAGGTATTTTGACTCTGACTATATGGGTTTTGACTATAAACCTAAGAAAGGCGCAGAGCAGGCTATCACTAAAAAGATATCCGACATTTGTATAAGCCTTAAGGCGAAAGACTATCTGGAGCTCCCCTCCATCGTCTATAACGAGATACCGGTTGACTTGGATAAGAAAGCCCTAAAGGCCTATCAGGATTTGGAAAAGAACATGGTTTTATCCTTGGAGGAGTCAGAGATAACTGCAGTATCTGCAGGAGTGCTTACAAACAAGCTTTCCCAATGTGCCAACGGCGCTATCTACGATGAGGATAAAGTGGTTAACCATATCCACGACTGCAAGCTGGAGCGCTTTACAGAGCTTGTGGAAGAGTTGAATGGAGAGTCCGCATTGGTCTTTTATAATTTTAAGCATGACAAGGATAGGATCCTGAAAGCTTTGGAGAAGTCCGGCTTAGAGGTTAGAGAGTTTAAAAGCCCTAAGGATGAGGAAGACTGGAACAAGGGGAGGATTGACATACTACTTGCCCATCCTGCAAGTACTGCCTACGGAATCAATCTCCAGTACGGCGGACGGCATATTATTTGGTTCTCGCTGCCATGGAGCTATGAACTGTATGCTCAGGCCAACGCTCGACTTTTCCGGCAAGGACAAGAAAAGCCTGTAATCGTGCACGAGCTGCTTTGTACGGATACTGTAGACCATGATATTAAAAAGTCCTTAAGTGAGAAGGGGCAGAATCAAGAGGATGTACTTAGAGCCTTAAAAGCAAGGCTTGGAAAGGTGGAAGCATGATTGAACTTACAGAGAAAGATTTAGTTGATGTACCAATGGATCCGGTAAACCATCCTTCTCACTATGAGACAGGGAAATATGAGTGTATAGGGGTAATGCTTGAGACTCAGGGACCAGAAGCTGTGAAAGGATTTTGTATCTGTAATGCCTTCAAGTATTTGTACCGGCACAGAAAGAAGAACCAAACAGAGGATATAGAGAAAGCAATATGGTACCTGAACAGATACCTTGAGATTGCAAAGGAGTAGCCTATGCTTAAGCCTTTAAACTTTGGAAACTATCAAGCCTTGAAGCGGTATAGCTTTAATCAAATGAATGCCTGGGCGGTGTCTGTATATCAAAGCGGATTCGAGGACGGACAGGAATCTATGCCGAGTATCTTAGAATTTGACAGTAACACTTTAGAGGAGTTCCTACTGGGAATTGACGGGATAGGAGAGAAGACCGTACAGAAGATTGTTCAAGCCTTTATAGATAAGGGCGAGAGTGCATGGGAGATAGATGCAGGAGGAGAAGAATGACAAAGGAACAATTAAAGAAGTACCGAGGCTGGAAGCAAAACATCGGTATACTGGAGAAGGAGATATCCAATATGCTGGGAGAGACTGTTCATGACTACGGCCATGACTACTCAAAAGGTTTTAAGAAGGTAGTCCATCTTGACGGTTTCAATCAGGAGCTTTACGAGAGAAGGCTTAAAAAGCTTTCAGACCTCGAAGCAAGAATCCGTAAAGTCGAAAGCTGGATTGAGTCTATCGAGGACGATAGACTGCGCTTTGTTATCCGGAGCCGTTATACAGAGGATAGAACTTGGCGCTGGATAGCCAGGAAGCTAGGCAATGTATCTGAGGAATATGTAAGAATCGTTATCCACGATAGGTCTTTCGAGAAAAAATAGCAAAAATGCGAAAATTGTTCGTTTTGTTCGGAAAGTTCGTTTTACAATAATAATGGACTTGGTGTCGGAATGCATCTTGCCATTTGCCATGTAACACGGAACTCCTTTTGAAGTCGGAGCCACTTAGCGGTGGCTCCCTTTTTGTTACTAAAGGATATTGTTGGAAAGGGGATGAGCCTTAGTGAAAAACAAAGACGATTTAACGGACAAGCAGAAAAAGTTTATTGAAGAATACCTGATTGATATGAACGGCACGAGGGCTTATCGTGCTGCATATCCTACCGTGAAGAATGATGAGACAGCAGGAGCGGCGGCCTGTCGGCTGTTAAAGAATGTTAGAATAAAACAGGCAATCGAGCCGATTCTTGAAAACATGAGTAGCGACCGCATGGCCACAGCTACAGAGGTGATGGAATATCTTACTTCCGTAATGCGTGGCGATTCTACGGCAGAGATAGTTGTAGTCGAAGGACTTGGAGACGGTGTCTCCGAAGCTAGGCGATTCAAAAAGGCGCCGGATGAAAAAGAAAGGCTGAGGGCTGCTGAACTGCTAGGAAAGCGATTCGGATTATTCAAGGATAAGGTTGAGGTATCCGGTCTTGAAGCAGAGCAGTCTAAGCTGGACAACCTTATTAGCCAGTTAGGCGCAGGGGATGATTCATGAGTGGAGAACAGCTCCTCCTGTCGGACAAGTACAAGGCCTTCCTGCGGTGCACGGCATCCGTAGAGTTCCTGGAGGGCACTACGAGTGCTGGAAAGACGACTGTAGGCCTGTTTAAGTTCATGCTGAAGGTCGCAAGCAGTAAGAAGAAGCTCCACATCATAGCGGCAAAGGATACCGGTACAGCAGAAAAGAACATCATCAACAAGGACTTAGGGATAGTAGACGACTTCGGCGCACTTGTTGAGTACAACGGTAACGGTACCAGTGAGGACAAAATACCGCATATCCTTTTCCATGCAAGCGGAGGAGATAAGACGGTATATGTTTTAGGCTATGGCGATAAAAAGAAGTGGCAGAAAGCCTTAGGAGGACAGTACGGATGCCTTTACATCGATGAGATAAACACGGCGGACATTGATTTTGTCCGTGAGGCGGCAATGCGTTGCGATTACATGATGGGAACTTTGAATCCCGATGATCCTTCGCTCCCTGTCTATTCTGAGTATGTGGACCATTCGAGGCCTCTCCCTGAGTGGGAAAACGAAACACCGAAAGAAATAAGAGATTGTTTAGTGAAAGAGCCAAAGCCCGGCTGGGTGCACTGGTTCTTTTCTTTTTCCCATAACTTGGGGCTACCTAAAGAGAAGCTGGAGCAGATTCTTAGGAACACGCCTAGAGGCACGAAGATATGGAAAAATAAGATTGAGGGATTGCGCGGTCGTTCCACAGGCCTTGTCTTCTCTAACTTCGATGAGAAGACTCACGTACTTAGCAGGCAGGAGATTGCAAAGATACCGCACAGTATCAATCATTTTGTGAAGTTTACCGCAGGGCTCGATACTTCCTACTCCTCTCATTCCGAAGACACTATAGCCATGATGTTCATAGGCATTACCAAGGACAAGCGCTGCATAGTGCTAAGAGAATGTGTATACAACAACAGAGATAGGCAGGAGCCTTTAGCACCATCGGACACCGCTGTAAAGTTCATAGCCTTTCTGGAATCCTGTAGAAAGGACTACGGCTTTGCGAGAGACGTGTTCATTGATTCAGCAGACCAGGCGACCATTACAGAGCTTAATAAGCTTAAGCGTAACCACGGAAGCCTTTACACCTTTGTAAACAGCTACAAGAAAGTAAGTATCATTGACCGTATTAACTTCCAGCTAGGCTGGCTTGCGGAAGGGAAGTATTTAGTATCCGAGGATTGCACAGAGCATATCAGAGAGTTGAACAGCTATTCTTGGGAAGAAGATAAAGACATTCCTGAAGACGGGCACGATCACACGATAAACGCTGCGCAGTATGCTTGGATACCGTTTAGAAAGCTGATTGGAGAGATAAACAGTGGGATGGATAAAGAATATGACAGATAAGTTTAGAAAAGGATTACAGAACTGGCTACAGATTCAGCCTGTAAGTCCCTATCATGTTTCGATTCAAAGCTACTTGGATTTTGAGACTGCTGCCATTCGAAACAAAATATGGTACAGAGCAGACGGAAACGAACTGGAACAGCTGTATCAGCAGTGCCGAATGCTAAATGATGCACAGAAGTTTTGGGGCGCAAAACCTACTGCAGGCATGGAGATTCGGAAAATCCATACAGGACTTCCCGGATTAATCGTAAAAATGCTTAGTGCCATTGTTCTTCCGGACATGAATGCTTTTGAGTTCGACAGCGATATTCAGAAGAACCTTTGGGAGGATATCGAAGAAGAGAACCACTTTGAGGCTTTGATGGATACCTGCCTAAAGGACACGCTTGTAGTAGGCGACGGTGCTTTCCGTATTGTACTGGATCCGGCAGAAAGCGCACATCCGATTATCGAATGGGTACCGGGAGAGCGCGTAGAGTTCGTCTATCGTTACGGCAGATTGAAAGAAGTTATCTTCAAGATTCCATGGGATAAAGGCGATGTACTGCATGCGCACTACGGTAGAGGCTATATTAGGCATAAGCTTTACCGGAATGAGCAGGAATATCCTTTGCCAAAAGACGTGCAAGACTGGACCTTTGACGAAAGCCTGATGATGTCCGTACCTTTTAAGATTTATGAGAATGCGAAGTATGAAGGAAGAGGCTCTTCCATCTATGACGGAAAGCTGGATTCCTTTGATGCCTTAGACGAAGCATGGAGTCAGTGGATGGACGCTTTGAGAGCAGGGCGGTCTAAAACCTATATTCCGGAAAGCTTCATTCCTAGGGACCCAAACAGCGGAATGCTCTTAAAGCCTAATGCTTTCGACAACCGATTCATTGCCGGAGCGGATGATATATCCGAAGGGGCAAGGAACAGTATCACTGTAACGCAGCCTAATATCCCCCATGATAGCTATATGGCTTCTTACATCACTGCCTTAGACCTTTGCTTGCAAGGGATTATCAGCCCCTCTACTTTGGGGATTGATACCAAAAAGCTGGACAATGCAGAGGCACAGCGGGAGAAGGAGAAGACCACACTATACACTAGAGCAAGCATTGTAAAGGCTATCCAGGAACAGATTCCAAAGCTTATACAGCAGTGTATCAATGCGGAGAAGGTCCTTCGAGGAGAAAGCATTGAGGAAGTCAAGGTTGACATCCCATTCGGAGAATATGCGAACCCCTCATTTGAGAGTCAAGTAGAAACATTGGCCAAGGCAAGGCCGGGGGTTGCCATGATGAGTATTGAAGCACAGATTGAAGAGCTCTATGGCGATACCAAGGACGATGAGTGGAAGAAGGAAGAGGTTGCAAGGCTAAAAGAGGAGCAAGGCATTTCCAGCGTAGAGGAGCCGGACTTTTCAGTAGAGGAGGGAATAGATGGTAGTCCAAATATTAAACCACAACTACAAAATGAGCCCGGAGGAATACAGGCGGATGCTTAAACTGGCATCTGAGCAAGTGCCCTTCGGTGTGTATGCTTTGGAAAAAGACGGCATGGCAGAGCTTAGAAAGGACGATTGCAAGAGTAAGGGTAAACTGAAAGAACTCATTAGGTCTTACCGCTTGCAAGGCTTTAAGGTGCATCAGAATGGCGTATGACATCGGAGAAGCCCTCGATAGAATCGAGGAAGAACTTATTGCTTCCATGATTCGAAACATGGGAAGGCATCGCATTGAGGAGATCAAGGAAGAAAAAGAATGGACCATGTGGCAGTCTGAACAGCTTAAGAGCCTTAGAGCCTACAGGCAGGATAATAAGGAGAAGTATTCCGGAAGATTCTTAGCTATCAATGAAAAGATAGAAGAGGCTATCCGGAAGTCCTATGCTGCGGGTGGAATGCATGAGGAAAGAAAGATACTTCGTGCAGCCAAGAAAGGCGCAAAGCTTAGGCAGTCTATGAATCCCTTAACCGGGAGATTCTTCCAGCTTAATAAGAATAAGTTAGAGGCTTTAATCAAAGCTACTAAAGCCGACATGACAAAAGCAGAAACAGCAATACTCCGTATGGCCGACGATCAGTATCGTAAGGCCATTTTTAATGCACAGGTTTATGCGAATAGCGGTGCCGGTACATACGAGCAAGCGGTAGACATGGCAACTAAGAGTATGCTTAGTAGCGGCCTTAATTGCGTTGAGTATAAGAACGGTGCCAGGCATACGCTTCCAAACTACGCAAGAATGGCGGTGAGGACTGCAAATAAGAGAGCCTATCTAAGCGGAGAAGGGGAGAAGAGAAGGAAGTGGGGCATTACTACGGTAATACTGGCAAAGAGAGGTAATCCTTGCCCGAAGTGCGCGCCCTTTGTTGGAAAAGTCTTTATTGACGATGTTTGGTCAGGAGGAGGTAAAAATGATGGTAATTATCCGCTTCTATCCAGTGCGATAGGGGCGCGGCTCTACCATTGAATGATGAGTTTGGGTGGTAGTAAAACGATGTGAACCGCATTACAAAGCGGGTGTATATAACGAATGAAAAAATGGTTATATGCTAACGGGGGACGGAAACAACCCAATCCCGTGCTAAGAATCTTGAAAAATCTTTACAGATGTGATATAGTCCAAAAAGAGGGGGTATCACATGGAAATTTGGAAGGACGTAGTCGGCTATGAAGGGGTCTATCAGGTAAGCAATCTCGGAAGAGTTAAGAGAATAGGGAAGTACAGAAATCAAGTAGCTGAGTGGGAAAGTAATATCATTTTGAAACCTGCTAAAAAAGAAAACGGCTATATGTATTGCCAGCTATCAAGGGACAACAAAACGAGGCCTAAAATGGTGCACCGTTTAGTGGCAGAAGCGTATATCTGCAACCCACAAAATAAACCGACAGTGAATCACATTGACGGAAACAGGGAAAACAACGCTGTTAATAACTTAGAATGGGCGACATACACTGAAAACAATACTCATATGCACCGCACGTTAAACACTCAAGGTCACATGAGGAATAAGAGAGGGTCTAAAGCCGTAATTCAATATGATTTACAGGGGCATTTCGTAAAAGAGTACCCGTCATACCGAGAAGCCAAAAGACAAACGGGCATCACAACTATTTACATTGCTTGCCAAGGCGACAAAAGAGAAAAAAAGCGCCAAAAGACAGCAGGTGGGTATATGTGGAGATATAAAGATGATCAAGATTAAAGTGTAGAGACTATTCCGAAAGGAAGTAGGGCGGAGACGTACCGCTCGAAGCGCATCGCACCTGTTAAGGTGATGAGATAGTCCGATAAAGAAATAGATAGCCAAACTGCAAAGACAGCCACACTACTTACTTTCCTGAGCTCCATGCTGGAGAGGAGAAGTGGACTAAGGAAGAGCTTGAGGAGGTAGCGGAAGACTATAACCGAGAGCAAAAGGAAAAGCGAATCGAGCATCAAGTAACGAAGTTTGAAAGACTGTCCAAGTTTTCACTGGATCCGGAGAATAAGAGGCAGTACGATTTAAGAGCGCGGCTCTTAAAGAAACATGTATTTTTCAAGACTGGTAACATGTCCTTAGAAGAATATGCAGACTATAAACGATATGTTGCGTCGTTCAATGCGGTCTCTCCTGAAAGAGCTGTAGAGGTACTTAGGAAGGATGCAGAAGCCTGGATTGAAAGCTTATCAGAGCCTCAAAAGCAGTCGATAAGAAAGTACAGCTATAATCCGGGCGACGCAAAGCCAAACCGGTTTTATGAGCGCCTGAATGCGTTACTTAGAAACGGAGAGATAGATAAAAATCCAAGAATGAAAGAGCACGCTGATCGAATATCAGAAGGAATAGCTAAGTTTAAACTGTCACATAACGTCATAGCGTACAGAGAAAGCGACTTTGATTTTAGTATGGGGGCAAAAGTTGGTGAGTTTTTTACTCCAAAGCAATTTATAAGTACGTCTGCACGCAGAAATGGAACGCTCACAGGAGGATACGCCTATAAGCTGTATGTGTCCAAGGGGAGGAAGGCGGCGTACATAGAATTTCTAAGCCATTTCCCTAATCAGAGAGAACTATTGATTGACAAAGATGCCGTTTTTAAAGTATTATCGAGGCAAGGAAATCTAATAGAATTGGAGGTGATAACATGACGAAAAAAGAGTATAAAAGGCTTCTAGCTGAAAGGTATAAATCTTGGCGAGAAGAGAAAATTGAGAGTCATATTCTCACCAAGGAAGAAGTTGAAGAGCTCAAAAAGAAGGGCATCATAAAAGAAAACTAATCTACCACCGGTCTTCGGTGGTATTTTATTGCCTAAAAAGGAGTGATTATGGAACAATTCAAACAGAGTAAAATAGGAGGAAACTATGAAGAAAGAAAAGCTATGGGACAGCTGGGAAGATTTTTCTTGGTTCTCCAAGCTGGCCTTTATCCTGTCTATCCTGGCATTAATAGGTGTAGTAACGCACTAATTTCTTGGCGATAGACGCCCAAAAGGGCAATTATTGAGATAATTAGGGCGATTAAGTCAATCCATTTGTCCAGTAAGTATCTTTTGAGCGCTATGGAATTGAAGGCTCTAAAGTGTCGCCCTTTGTGAGTGAGGACTGCCGAAAGAAAGGCTTGGTTTTCACCTATTCTGGTAATACGGATATAGCCTTCCTGCTCAAGATACTCAAGGCAGGATAAGAAAGAATCCCAACTTAGGAAGTCGGGAGGATTTAGCTGCTTATTTACATCGAAAGTAAAATCGGGAAGATTGTAGAGGTAGTGAAGCACCTTCTTAGAAGTAGAATCTATCATGCGTTTTCTCCTTTTTTCTTTCATCATATCATGCTTTAAAGCACTGTCCACAGGGCGGTGCTTTTTATATTGCCCGAAGGCGTAAAACTACAAGGAGACACCTTGGAAAAACAGGGAAACTATATTGTGAGACACACATAAAACTGGAGGAGAATATGGAAAACAATGCACAGGGTCAAGGAACCCGACAAGGAACACTGGAGTCTAATAATCAGCAGAGCAATCAGCAGGGAATGCCTCAGAATCAGAACGGACAGAGTATGCCGGGGATTGATTATGACAAGCTTGCGCAGATTATCGAGGGCAGAACTAAGGCGGCAGAGGAATCAGCTATGAAAGGCTACTTCAAACAGCAAGGCCTTACGCAGGAAGAGGTAGAAAAGGCAATAAATGCCTTTAAAGAGGAAAAGGCGAAGAACACGCCTGACTTAGCTACCCTTCAAAGCGGTCTTACTGCCGCACAGGAAGAGGCTAAGCGGGCAAAGCTTGAGCAGTTTGCTACTATGCAAGCGGTAAGCTTAGGGCTTGATGCTAAAACGATTCCCTATGTCTTAAAGATGGCAGATTTTACTGCTTTATACGGAAAGGAGCTTAAAGAAGAGGATGTTAAGAAGGCGCTTAATAAGGTGCTTGAGGATATCCCACAGCTTAAGGCTTCTAATACTAAGGCTACAGGGTTCCAAGCCGTAGGTGCAAACGGCGGTAGCAAAAATGAGAATGAATCGGAGGCACTAAAGAAAGCCTTCGGACTAAGTTAATCCTAAACAGGAGAAAGGAAATTTAATTATGGCAGTATATCAGTACGCAGAACAGTTTACACAGTTTTTGGCACAGAAGTATGAGAAGGAGCTTTGCTCTGACGCATTAATGCACAGTAATCCGCAGATTACCTTCCTTAATGCGCAGACCATCAAGCTTCCTCGCCTTACCTTGTCCGGCTACAAGGACCACACAAGAACCGCAGGCTTCAATGCCGGCACTATCTCTAATGACTGGGAGCCTAAGAAGCTTGCCCACGATAGAGATATCGAGTTCTTTGTAGATCCTATGGACATTGATGAGACAAACCTTGCTTTGTCCGTTGCGAATATCCAGAATGTCTTCGAGACAGAGCAGGCAATCCCTGAGAAGGACTGCTACAACTTCTCTAAGCTTCACACAGAGCTTACTACCTTCCACGGCAGAATCGACAGCACTACCGTTCTTACAGCCCAGAATATCCTGGCTGTCTTTGATGAGGAGATGTCCAAGATGGACGATGCAGGTGTGCCTGTAGACGGAAGAATCCTTTATGTTACTCCGGCAGTAAATAAGCTGTTAAAGGAAGCGGACGGTATTCAGAGAATGATTACTGTAAACGGTTCCAACGCGGTAAACAGAAACGTCCATTCTTTGGATGATGTAACCATCAAGATGGTTCAGTCCGGAAGAATGAAGACTAAGTACAACTTTACTAACGGATGTGTGGCCGCTGCCGATGCAGATCAGATTAACTTCATTCTGGTTCATCCTTCTTGCGTTGTGGCAAGAGACAAGTACGCTTACATTTCTCTTTTCACTCCGGGAACGGATTCCAGAACTGCAGACGGATATCTGTACCAGAACAGAAACTACTGGGATCTCTTCTTAATCGAGAGAAAGGTCGCTGGATGCGCAATGCACGTAACTAAGCACTAAGGAGGTAGAGCGTGAGAGCAGTAAAAGAAAACAAAGAGTACACCATTGAGGAATCTCAGAAGGGATTTTATCTCGGACAGGGATTCGACATCTACAACGATGACGGAGACCTTGTAGAGGCAGGAGCCGGTAAGACTGTGTCCTATGAAGAGTATGCTGCGCTTCAGGAGAAGTTGGAAGCCCTTGAAGCGGAGCTGCAGAAAGCCCAGTCCCAAGGAAAAGGGAAGAATAAAGGGGCCGAAACCGTAGAGGACGGAGGTAACTAAGATGGTTCCTTACCTGGATAAAACGAAGTTTATTGAGAGGTACGGTACAGGCGTTCCGGAGGACAAGATAGACGAACTTTTAAACAGGGCAAGTAGGGACATTGATACTTTAAGCTATAACCGCATTCGTGGAATTGGATACGAGCGTCTCACTGACTTTCAAAAAGAGATTATCGAAGAGGTAGCTGGAGAGCTCGCCCTTTTCAAGCACGATAACGCGGAGTTTTTAGAATCGCCGCTAAGCGAGTATAGCCTTAACGGAGCAAGCGTGAAGTTATCTTCCAGCGAGAAGATAATGGTAGAAAAGGGGGTGACAATCAGTCGCTCCCTTTACGCTTTGCTCTGCCAAACAGGGCTGTGCTGTAAGGCGATATAGGAGGAAGTATGAAGTATCCTTGTTTAGTTCCCAAAAGCCTTTGCAAGGTTCCTATCGAGGTGCATTTAACCGGTGAAGGGATAACGGAAGACGGAGAGCCAGAACGTACACTTGATTTAAGTCTTCTTTGCAATTTCCAAGACAGTGTAAAAACCATTTTTACAGAAGAAAAGAAGCTTGTGGAGTGTACCGGAACGGCCTACTTCCCGGGAGACATTGCAGAGAACTTCCCTAGCTTATCCGGAGGAACTGTAACGGTCTTTTCAGAAGAAAGGGAAATCGTTCACGGCATGAAAGCAAGGAATCCTGACGGGACAGTGAATTATTGCAAGCTGGAGGTAAAGTAATGAAGGCTAAAAGCACGGTAAAAATGAACTTTCCGAGGATACAACAGCTTTCTAAGGCGGCAGTAACCGCCCTTGCCATGACGGGAGAGGCCGTGCATAGCGACGTGGTGCAAAGCCAAGTAGTACCCTTTAAAACCGGTAATTTGCAGAACGAATCTGCCTTTGTAGACGATTCTGATGTTGGCAACGGGGTAGTAAGACTTGTGCACTCTACGCCATACGCGAGAAGGCTTTACTATCATCCGGAATTTAACTTCGATACATCCGAAAACCCCAACGCTAAAGGGCGATGGTTTGAAGATTGGGAGAAGGGCGGAGAGAAAGAAGACTTTGCAAAGAATGCCTTCAAGAAGTTTTACAAGGAGAGGGGGGATGTTTAGTGCTACCGCTGAAAGTAATTCAGCAGCTAATGAAGGACAGCGACCTTTTTAAGCAGGTTTATATCGGAAAACTGGATAACAAAAAGGAGAAATCCCTTGGAATCTACCATAGGAAGTCCAGCGGTACGCCCATCAAGGCTTTAGGTGGCTTAGAACATACAAGCTACGGCATTTCTCCGATATCTTTGTTAATTCATTGGAATAAAAGCTTTGTGGAGACTGAAGAAGTGGCCATAAAGCTTTTTCAATTTTTGCAGTCGAAAGACAGCGAAATTCGGATAGGTGATACCGTGGTTCGTTACCTATCCTTGGCAGTACCGGAACCACAAGACGTAGGAACTGACGATAGCGGAGTCTATGAGTTCGTTATCTGGATTGATGTAATTTATGAAAGGAAATGATTATGAGCGAAGTAGCAGGAAAAGTATATCCGGTACATTCTAATCAGTTTAAATTCGGCCTGAAGGGCATGGACAGTAAGCCGCAGGACATGGCTACACCAAAGGATCTCGAGAACTTTGCGCCTACCATTGATGGAACAGTAGAAAACTGGTTTGCAATGGATGCAGAGGGTTGGTCTAAGGCGGCTATGACCGGTAAGAAGATGTCCTTTAAGTTTAAGGGAAAAAGATGCGTAGGGGACAAGGCGAACGACTATATCGCAGACCTTGCTTGGAAGTTTGGACCCGATGTAATGACACAGTTTGAATGGACTATGGTATCCGGTGCAAAGCTTACCTGTCCTGTAGTTATCAACGTAACCACACCCGGCGGTGGAGACACCACTGGAATTGATGCTTTGGAGTTCGATGCGGAGTGCTATGGTAAGCCGACTATTACTCCCGCACCGGCTACACCCGGAATCGGAGGTTAATCCATGAAGAAGATTGATATTACAGACAGGCTGAACTTTGAAGAAAACAGCTGCTTAATCATCAAGGGGAAAGAGATTGAAGTAAATAGCGATGCGCCTTCCATGCTGAAGGTGCTCCAGTTTATGGGCGGAGATGCCGGAGCGAAGGAAGTAAACGAAGCCTACGAGACCCTCTTCCCTCAAGAATCCAGAGAGAAGCTTGCAAAGCTTAAGCTTAGCTTTGATGACCTGATTGTAGTAATCAAAGCAGCTGTGGAGCTAATCACAGGAGATAAGCAAGAAAAAGAGTAATGAGCCGTACTATGACCTGTTTGAAGACTGGGATTTAATTGTGTCCAGCTTCCTGTCACAGTACGGCCTTCGTTTATCTACGAAGGATTTTAAGACGGTTGACTGGGCAGAGTTTTCTGCCCTTTTATCCGGTCTATCCGCGGATACTGCCTTAGGTAAGGTAGTAGCAATCCGCAGTGAGACAGACCAGGAGACAATCAAGCGCTTTTCTTCGTACCAAAAGAAGATTTATGACGACTGGCGTACAAAACAGAGTGAAAGAATGACAGAGGAAGAATACGCAGCGGAAATGAGAAAGCTGGAAGCAAGCTTGTTTTCGCTTTTATCGTAGGAAAGGAGGATAAATGGGAGATAGCGTAGGGCAGGTAAGCCTTGACTTGGTCCTTAACAAGGGCGATTTTGAGGCAGGGCTAAACAGCGTAACGAAACTTGCTACGAAAGCCGGTAAACTGCTTGCCGGAGCCTTTGCGGTTGGAAAGCTTATATCCTTTGGCAAGGAATGCATAGAGTTAAGCTCCAACCTTTCCGAGGTGCAGAACGTAGTAGATACCGTCTTTCCTACGATGAATAAACAGATAGACAACTTTGCAAGGAATGCTGCAGTGCAGTTTGGTCTATCTGAAACCATGGCTAAGAACTTTACAGGAACCTTTGGGGCTATGGGGAAAGCCTTTGGCTTCTCTGAGAGGCAAGCCTATGATATGGCTACTGCTTTAACAGGCCTTGCCGGAGATGTAGCGTCTTTCTACAACATGAGTCAGGACGAAGCTTATACAAAGCTTAAATCCGTGTTTACCGGAGAGACGGAAAGCCTTAAGTCCTTGGGTGTAGTAATGACTCAGACTGCATTGGACGCCTTTGCAATGGCTAACGGCTTCGGTAAGACGACTAAGTCTATGTCTGAGGCTGAGAAGGTAGCACTTCGCTTTAAGTTTGTGCAAGACCAGCTTTCTGCTGCACAAGGCGACTTCATGAGGACATCAGACGGCTGGGCTAATCAGGTGAGGCTTTTGTCCTTACAATTCGACAGCCTTAAAGCCGCCATAGGTAGTGGCCTCATTGCCGTGCTCAGTCCTGTGGTTAGAATGCTGAATATTCTTATTGGTAGAATCCTAACCGCCATAAGTGCTTTAAGAAGCTTCTTCTCCATGCTCGGAGGAACTGCAAAGCTTGCTATCAATCCTAAGGGCGTAACAGCCGGAACGGATGCCGTAGCAAAGAGTGCAGATAAAGCAAGCGGAGCACTAGGTGGTGCAGGAGGTGCGGCTAAAAAGGCGGCTAAGGATATAAAGAGTGCGACTACAGGCATTGACGAACTCAATATCCTTCCCGATCAGAGCGATTCCTCCGGAGGTGGAGGCGGTGGAGAAGGCGGTGGAGGTGGAGCAGACTTCCCCATGGAATCCTTCGACACCGGCGCAATGGAAGAAGGAACTGCTAAAATCAATGATCACTTGCAGGGCATGATAGATCGCTTTACAGAGCTTAAAAATCTCTTTATGTCTGGATTCTGGGAAGGGCTAAAAGATGTATCTGTCCTAGACTCTATCAAAGAGAACTTTAAAGGAATCGGAGAAAGCCTAGTCAACATTTTCACATCAAGCGAAGTGCTTAATGCGGCCAATACTTTCGCGGATAGGGTTGCAGTTGACCTAGGGAAAATTGCGGGAGCTGGAGTAAGTATCGGACTTACCTTCGTAGATTTCTTAAGCGGTTCAGTCGAGAAATATCTTGCACAGAACACAGAACGCATTAAGAAATTCATTGTGAAGATGTTTGATATTGAAGGAGATATCGCAGACATTCAAGCGAACTTCGCAGTAGCTATAGCTGATATCTTTTCCGTGCTTCAAGGCGATAACTTTAAGCAGATAGGGGCAGACATCATTAGCATTGTTTCGGATATATTGGGAACCTTCCTTGTAGTTTCTGAAAGCTTTTTCCG
>ERZ773196.1105-NODE-1105-length-15759-cov-6.713449_pt1 | contig 15759 bp, 13 predicted proteins | sample MGYA00581009_ERZ773196 | MGnify/ENA primary metagenome ERZ773196 (study PRJEB29015, sample SAMEA2738162) | human oral metagenome | biome: human oral; feature: human-associated habitat; material: saliva | place: China | collected 2243 ... | reverse complement strand
GCCCGCCGCGGCGCCTGCGACAGCACCAGCGGCGGCACCCGCACCAAAGCCCGAGCGTGACCGATCCTGCCCCTGCTGAGGCTGTTGTCCCTGGTACGACTGACCGGACTGACCCTGCCCCTGCTGAGGCTGACCGGACTGAGAATATCCTGACTGGGATTGTCCGGGCCGCACCTGGCCGGATTGCTGCTGTTGAGACTGCGACTGAGCGAACCCCTGCTGGCTCTGCTGCTCTCGACTCTGGGACTGCTGTGCCTGCGAACTCTGGTTCGGGGCACTCTGACCCTGGGTGTCTCGGTTCTGAGCGCCCTGGCTTTGGGGGCTCTGGCTTCGCGGATCCTGACTCTGAACGCTTCGCTCCTGAGCGTTCTGCCCGGCAAATCCCTGCTGGGACTGGGCGCTTAAGCCCTGCTGCTCGGATCCCTGGTTCTGTTGCGCAAAACCTTGACGCTGCTCAGAGCCCTGCTGTTGCTGGTTGAAGTTCTGCTGGCGCTGGGTAGAATCCTGCTGCTGGCGCTGGGTAGAATCCTGCTGCTGGCGCTGGGTAGAATCCTGCTGCTGGCGCTGGGCAAATTCTTGCCGACGCTGAGCCTCGTAAGACTGCGGCTGCTGCCCCTGCTGAGAATGTGCGGGCTGCTGCGGCTGAGACTGGTTCTGCTCATGGGACTGGCTGAACTGCTGCTGACCGGGCTGATTCTGCCAAGGCTGAGGGGCGTGACCCTCAAACCCGCGAGGCTGCTGCTGGTTCTGAGAACCTTGTGCTTGAGGCACCCGATTCTGCTGAGCCTGACCGCCCAAGCCCTGCTGTGACTGTGCGGCCTGCTGAGACTGAGCACCAAAATTCTGCTGGGAATTCTGCGATGCAAATCCCTGCTGCCGAGAGCCGCTTCCCGGTGTCTGAGATTGCGAAACGTTTGAACTCGACTGACGCTGCGCAAAATCCTGCTGACGCTGATCAGAACCAGAGTCCTGCTGTTGATTGAAGTTCTGCTGGCGCTGTGCAAAATCCTGCTGGCGCTGGGCCTCGTAAGACTGCGGCTGCTGAGATTGCCCGGGCTGTTGAGCCTGAGTAACGCGTTGAGACTGCGCGGGCTGCTGAGGCTGAGCCTGCTGACCCCGGTTCTGAGCGTTCTGCTCTTGAGAGCTCTGCGCGGCAAAGCCCGACTGCTGCTGATTCACAGGAGCCTGAGGCTGCCCCTCAAAACGCTGCTGCGTGGGAGGAACCTGGGAAGTGCCGCGCGGGGGAGTAGCCGGTCGGGAAGATGCCTGAGCCTCGGTACCACGCGCATCAGCCGAATCGCGTGCATCCGTAGGCTCACCCTGAGACTGACCCGAAGACTGCTCGGGGTGCGACTCGCGTGAAGGAACCTGCTGCTGTGCGGACTCTGAAGATACAGGCTCCTGTCGTGCAGCCTCGGGTCGTTCGGCACCGCTTTGGCGGTTCACGGGAGTCTCAGAAACGCTCTGCTCGGAACGCACCTGCGACTCGGCCAAAGAGCCTGCCGCTGCACCCGAACCGGATGTGCCCGCACGTTCACCCGCGGCTTCGCGCGGCTCGGAACTCCTGGACGCCGCATCCTGAGCGTGGGCAGACTCCGCCTGAGTCTTCTGCTCAGGGGTCTGCTGATGGGAAGTTTTCTGCTCGGCAAACTGTTCGGAAATGGTCGGCGCGGTACGCTGCTTCGGGGCGGAAGCCTGCGCAGACTCACCGCTCTGCTCAGAGCTTGACGATGGCGAGGGCTTCGCATTGGAAGAACCCTCAGAAGAGCCCGATGCGGCAGATGAAGACTCCGCCGTCGAGGGTGCCTGCTCATTCTCAGGCTCGGGCTCCTCAATCCACAGCTGCCAACCTTCGGGAACAGGACCCCATGCGGGATCGGGCCGCCACGTCGGGGTAGGAGACCACCCGGCAGGCGGTTTGGGCCAATTTGGGGGCGGATTGAAGACGAGAGCCATCTGAACCTTCCTTCACTACTGGCGCCAAAAACACCCGGAAGCGTAGGCACGAGTAGCCTCAAATTTTAAACTACGGTAACCCTCAAATTATGGCATATTTCCCATAAAATATAAGCCCGAAAAGTTCATAGGCAGGTAAATTATTACACCGTAAGGCAACCCGCACAGATGGCCCCGGTGTGACATTCGGGGGAGGGTCCCCTCTATTATGGATACTATGAGCACTAATCACCAGCAGGAACCCGGACATCACGGTTCTGAGTTCATTCCAACAAACCAACCACCTGGCGCAGTCACTAATACCCAAAATATGCCCACGATGCTGAGCCCGCATCAGGCAGAAAGTTACGGGTACGGCGCTGAGTCTACCTTCGCCTCCGCTGAGTATTACAGGAGTAACCGCCTTACCCGTAAGGAACTTCTGGAACGCGCCAGCGAGCTGCCCTATCACCGGTTATCGCATGTGAACCCGCGTGCCCGTTGGTTCACCCCGGTTCTTGAGGGTTTGCTGATTGCCGGCATCTATTTTGTGCTCCTGCTGATTGTGAGCTTTGCGCTGCTGGCATTCGCCGTGATGCTGCGCGTCCCTTACGATTACCTGACCGATCTGCAGCGTATTTACGCGAACGTTTTTAAGACCCCGCTTGTTTTTATTGCGCTTCTTATTACCATCATTCCGGTGATTCCGGCGATTTTCATTGCGCGCCTAATTACCAACTTCAAACCCTTAGGGCTGATTCACTCCATTGCGGGCCGCATGCGGTGGTCCTATTTGGGCGTTTTCCTAGGCTTTGGGTTCCTCATTTTCGGTCTTTACTATGTAGGGTTCGCGACTCTGGATGGTTCTTTGACCACGCAGAACAGCGTGCATCCGCTGAATTCCGGCATGTTCTGGCTGTACATTGTGCTTATTCTGTTGATAGTTCCGTTCCAGTGCTACGCCGAGGAACTGCTCTTCCGCGGTTATCTCATGCAGACCGTGGGCCGGTGGCTGAAGAACCCCGTTTGGGCAATTATTATTCCAGCGCCTATCTTTATGGTGCTGCATGGTTACGGACTGTGGGGTCTGCTTTCTGTGCTGACGATGGCTCTGATCGCCGGGTTCTTATGCTGGTACACTGGCGGTCTTGAAGCCGGTATCGGCCTGCATATTGCGAATAATGTTTCGATTTTTATCTTTGGACTGCTGGGTCTGGAGGATCCCTTTGGTGCGGTTCGTGAGGAACAGCCGCTTGACTTTGTGCAGGCCCTTATTCTGCAGCTTGCCTTCGCCGGGCTCGTGTGCATGTACACCTACCGGCAAAAGAGAAAAGCCGCTCTGAACCAGGGGCAGGATGCGGCTGCCGCCTCCTCGGCTGAGGGTGCTTCAATGGGCGTGGAACCGCCCGTTTCTTCCTCGGATGCGCCAGCCACTACAGCACCGGTTCATGGTTCGGCACCGGCTAATAAGCCTGCACCAATCGGTAAGCCTGCGCCAGCCAAGGAATCTGTGCCGACTCATGAGTCAGCCCAGTCCCAGAAACCGGCGCAAACTGCCAAACCGGCACAGGCTCATGAATCGACTCAGCCTCAAAAGCCGGTACACACTAATGAATCAGCCCAGGCTGAGCGTCCGACGGCCGCGAATACTGCCGCCCGCGCGACCGGGAAAGAAGCGCCTGCTGCCGATAAACCCGCGCAGTCTGCACAGGCGAGGACTATCGCCGACGAACTCAATCCTGCCGTGGTTGCCCCCGCAGCAGCGGAAAAGGGTCCGTCAGGCATAGATCTGGATGCGGCGCAGAAAGCTGCACGCGCCTCCGCGCAAAAGGCTCAGCAGGGCTCGAATCGGGCCGATTCTTCTGTGCGCGCCTCCGGGGCGCAGGGGTCTGCATCGAATGCAGCCGCGCCGCAGAAGGGAACCGCTAGCGCATCCGCCGCGCAGTCAGACGATACGAAGAACCCTTCCTCGAAGAACTACGCGCCGGATACCTCCACGATGAGTATTCCCGTGCAAAATGCATTGTCAGCCTATGAACGTGCCAAGGCTCAGGCCCTAGCTCAGCAGAAAGAAACCGCCCGGCAGAAGGAAAGCGGGCAGGGCACATCCGCTAAGAATGCGGTTGCGGAAAACTCGGCTGCAGTTTTGCAAACCTCACGGGCTCAGCAGGAGGCATCCCAGAACACCTCAGAGGTTCCCTGGGCTACCGCTCCGATTCCGAAAATCTCGCCGGAAGCCGCACAATCGCATAAGCAGGGATCAACAGACGCTTCACCGTGGACCTCAGCGTTCCCCGTCATTCCCAAACCCAAGAAGTAGGCGCATAGTATGACCGTTGATGCCGTCAAAAATATCGAAGACCTCGCCCAGTTCGTCTGCGATTCGCCCGTCTCATATCTGGCGGCGCGAACCGTAGCACGGCGTCTGCAGGCGGCGGGGTTTACCGAGCTGAACGAAACCGAGCCGTGGCAGAATGAGGCTGCCGTCGGCAGGCATTTCGTAATGCGTGACGGCGCGATCATCGCTTGGGCTGGCGGTCGGCGGGCGCAGAAGGCGAGCGGTTACCGGGTGCTGGGTGCGCATACGGATTCGCCGTCGCTTAAGCTCAAGCCGAGTTCGTCGGTGACGGCGGCAGGATGGCATCAAATGGGCGTCGAAAATTACGGTGGCGCACTGCTTAACTCCTTTTTGGATCGTGAGCTGCGCGCCGCCGGGCGCCTGACGGTACTTCGGGAAGACGGCACCCTTCAGGATCGCTATGTGGTGACTGGGCCGTTGGCGCGTGTGCCGCAGCTGGCCCCTCATCTGGACCATAAACGTAATGAGCTGACCCTCGATAAACAGTTCAATATGTACCCCATTTGGGGCGTGGATGATACCGAGAACGATGTGCTCGCCTATTTGGCGCAGCAGACCATCGACGAGGGCGGTCCGGTCGATCCGGAGCAGATCGTCGGTTACGATGTGCTCTTCGCGGATGCGCAGGAACCCCGCCGTTTCGGGCGAGACGGAGAGTTTTTCGCCTCGGGCAGGTTGGATAATCTCTCGTCGGTTCATGCCGGATTGTGCGCCTTAGAACGCTATGTCGCCGAGAATGCTGATGAAGACTCGGCGCATACCGTGATGCTTGCGGGATTCGACCACGAAGAGATCGGGTCTGAAACCCGCAGCGGTGCCGCCGGTCCGTTCCTGGAGGATGTGCTGGTGCGGCTCTCGCAGGCTCGCGGAGAGAGCCAGGACGAATACCGCCGCTCGCTCGCCGATTCGGTGTGCCTTTCGGCGGACGCCGGGCATCTGGTGAACCCGAACTACCAGGGGCATCATGACCCGACGGTGCGCCCGCTTCCCGGTGCTGGACCGCTGCTGAAGATCAACGCGAATCAGCGGTATGCAACCGATGCGGTGGGTGCCGGTATTTTCGCGGCGGCGTGCAAGGCGGCGGACGTTCCTTATCAGGAGTTCGTGTCGAATAACAATATGCCCTGCGGTTCCACGATCGGACCTATCACCGCCACCAGGTTGGGGATGCGCACCATCGACGTGGGGATCGGACTACTGTCGATGCACTCGACGCGCGAAATGTGCCACGTTCACGATATGGCATACCTGACCCGCGCGGTGGAAGGCTTCTATCGGTTGTAGCTGCCGCATCCTTTCTGTCCCGCCTCTATCGCCCATAAGTCGTACACTTTCCTGCATATCGTACGTTTAAACCTTACGAATATGCAGGAAAGTGTACGATATATACCGTTATACCGTGCCTAGGTGCACACATACCGACAATACATTCTCCCGCCGCGTCAGGCAGCGGGAGAGAAAGAGAACTCGGTGAAATACCTCAAACCATATTTTATATTTTGTGCTCGCGTTATGACTTTAGCCTGGCGAGCTTCACCCCCGAAAAACCTTAGCGTACTGGCCGCCGTCATTATCTCTGCGCTCGCTCTGATCGCCTGCCCAATTCTGCTGGGTTATGGTGTTCAGCGCACCCTTGAAAGCCCAGAAGCCTGGCGTCAAAACCTTGCCATCCTCGTGATTCTTTACAGTATTTTGTGGCTCATCGGGCAGAGCTTTCGGTATCTTTTCTACCCTGCTTACGGGTTCATTGAGCAGAAAATGCAATCGCGCCATATGGCGGATGCACTCGTCACCAGCATCGGCGCCGACCCGCGCGCACGCGCTACACTAGGCGCCTCCGAAATTGCGTATGCCGTCGATGCGCAGGCCGCATCCATTCGCGAAACCCTCGCCACCTTGTACCTCTCAATTCTGCCCGCCGGGGTTGGTTGTATCGCCGGTGCTGTCTCAATTCTGGTGATGGGTGGCGTGCCGGAGCTAGGCATATTTTGCGGGTTTGTAGCCCTATATCTGGCTGGAAGCATGCCGCTGATTGCGCGTCATCAGAAGTTTCAAGGCGAATTCTTTGACGGCTCAATGCGCAGTTTCGGCACCCTGGAAAACACGCTCCGCCTGTGGCGTGAAAGCAAAATCCTTGGGGCAGCTCCCTTTCTTCACGACCGATACGCCCAAGGCCGCCTGCCTGTAGAAGCAAAAGCTCTCAAAAGTTACCGTTACACCATGCTGTTACACACCTGGCAGGGCGCGATGCTGGCTCTATGCCTACTCGCAATAGTGCTCAAAACCGTATTATTCGGTGAAGGTTCTCCGGCGCAGATTACGGGTACTGCGGTGGCACTCATCGGAGTGTGCGCGGCGGCAATTGGTCCGCTCCAAGCCGTTGGGTTTGGAGTATCGACCATCGCGGTTTCGGCAGAGCGTTACCGGCAGGCGCACCATAAAATAGCCACTCCTGCCGCTGAGAATTCGGCGTATCTCATCGACTACGTCGTAACCACAGGTGAGCTTTCCCTCCACCTGGATGCACGCAACCTGAATGAAACATCCTATGGTGTGTATACGGTGAAGCCGGGGCGCCCGTGTTGGGTGCGTGGCGCATCCGGCGCGGGAAAAATTTTGCTTTTAGAACGGCTTCTTGGCGTGCGTGCGACAACTACCTCCGCTTATGTGTCGATGAGCGCGCCGCAAGGCACTCTTCGGTTCGTCTACCTGCCGCAGGAAGCTGGGCTGCTGGTTGGTACCGCGCATGAGAATGTGGCGTTTGGGCGCGACATTCCGGTGCATATATGCGACCGGTACCTGCAGGCGGTGGGGCTAAGCGAATTTACCTCTAGTGGTGCTCGATGTCATGACACCGTCGCGGGTGAGAACGGCAGCGTGTCCGGGGGAGAGGGCAGGCGTATCGCCTTGGCGCGTACTTTGGCGGCGGCCGAAACCTTGAATGAGCAGAAAGCCCTGAGCCCCGCGACCGTCATGGTTCTCGATGAACCGACCGCCGGGCTGGATGCGCCTACCCGTGCCCGCGTCTGGGAACTGATTGAGCGAGCGGCCCATACCGCAATCGTGCTGGTGAGCACCCACGATGAGGACGCGCCCGCCCGGCAGGACGATACCGTGATCGAACTCTAATGCGGCGCGAACCCTAGGAATGAGAGCGTTTTACCTGTAAAACATTCGGTAAGGTTGAATTAACCCTTTTCACCGGGGTAGAGCACACGGCACACACCTGAAATATACCCCGTGATGACTCTTAGGGTGGAGAGGGGGTGAGTGGGAATTCTGTTCTACGAGATAGTAGAAACGGCTCAAGCGATCCTTATCAGCTACATCCTGATTGATGGATCGGCTCAAGCCGTTTCACATGTTGTAGGCTTTATCTCAGCTTGGATTAAGAACCTGAGGTAACAACCTGCTCACTGGAGGGGCTTGGTAATTGCAGTTACTAAGCTCCTCCGCATATGAGCATTTACACCTGAAATATGGTTCCAGCTTAGCACACCGCCAAAAGACCATGAAGGCGCTGCCCCGGAGAGAAATGCCCCATTTACCTCTCAAGTGCCGCCCGCAGGTCCGCCAGAGTTGTCGAGCGCATTGTACCGAAGAATTGTGCATCTACCTGCTCGACAGCGGGAATCGCCCGAATCGCAATATCCTGCCCCGCGTCCGTAAGAAGAACATTCTTTGACCGCCCATCCGTGGGGCTTGAAACACGTTGTACAAGCTCGCTTTTCTCTAGGCGCCGCAGCACGTCAGAGACCATTTGTGCATCCATGCCAGCAGCTTTAGCAATATCGATCTGTTGTACAGATTCGGTCTTTTGAGTTAGCCAGTAGGCGCAGGCGAGAATCACGAACTGAGTCTGCGTAACACCCAACGGTTCCAGGGCATCAGCTACCGCTCGCTGCCATCGCTGGGTTAGTTTCCACAGCACAAACCCCGGGCTGTCGGCGCCGGGGTCAGCAAACCTGCTAACACTCATGATGCACGTGCCGCCTTAATAAGCTCGTTCATCTGGGCGGGAAAATCAGAGCTTATACCAGGCCCTATGTGTGCACCTATGGCATCTGCCTCATCCCCTGTGATTTCTAGGGTGTGAGCAATGCGTGTGCCTTCCTTGACCGGCTCAAACTCGTGACGGAATGTCAGGATTAGACCGTTAAACGGGGTCTCGTCGGCGTAGCGCTTTTCAGGCACGAATTCGGTGACCGTTGAGATGACCTGTTCCTGACCGGCAGGAGTCATTGCGATGCGTGTACCCACTGCGAGTTCCCGTTCAGGTTCAAAATGGTCGCCGCCGGGCAGGGTAAGTTCGCCGCTGTGCACCGCAATAAAGGTGCGCCATAAAGCAGATATGCTGACATCAGTAATCTGAGAATGCTGGGTGCTCCACATCGTGTATTCCCTTCTTACGAGAGTGTTATGTTCCATTGCGTATATTAGTAAATACATTGATTATCAATGCATTTACTAATATATCAAAAAGCGCCTCTCAGAGGAACCATGAAGCACGGTAGCCTAACGCGCCATTATCCTAGTCCTTCTTCGCATCCTCCAGCACCCGCATCAGTTCGGCGAGGCCCGCATCCAGCTGACGGCGTGTCTCAGCGGGTAGCTTTTCCAGAATGCGCCGCTCGTTTTCCACGTGTTCGAAGACGACTTTTTCTACCAATTCACGCCCAGCGCCCGTCAGCTTCACGAGCATACTGCGGGCATCGTCCGGGTTAGGGATGCGCTCAATGAGCCCACGCTTCTGCACCTTCTGCAGGCGGGTTGTCATAGTGCCCGAAGTAACCATGAGCGAGGCAAAAAGCTCGGTCGGGGTCAGAATATAGGGCGCACCCGCACGACGTAATGTCGCCAACACATCAAAGGCGCCATTACTAAGATCATAAGCAGCAAAAACCTCGTCAAGGCGCGGCGCGAGCAGAATGGAGCATCGCCTAAGACGGCCAATCAGGGCCATATTTTCAGAAGCCAACTCTGGGAGTTCACGTTTCCACTGATCAATAATGACGTCCACGGCATCGGGGTGAATACTGCGGGAACGGGCGCTCGACATACTCCTCCTAAAATCGACTCACTACTATTTTATCTTGCTTTCAAGACAAAAAGTGATTAGGATTTACCTTGAACTCAAGGCATCTATTCGACTGCGAAGAACTATGAAAAACCGTCTTCCTCTGCTGATCATCACGGCGTTCGTCCCCATGGTTTGGGGATCAACCTACCTCATCACCTCCGAGTTTCTGCCGCCCAACCGCCCCTTCACCGCCGCGCTGATCCGTGTGCTGCCAGCAGGGTTGCTGCTACTGCTCATCACCCGAGAGTTCCCGCGCAAGAAAGAGCTGGGCCGAATTATTCTTCTCGGCATCCTCAATATTGGCCTATTCCAGGCGATGCTGTTCGTCTCTGCATACCGCCTGCCCGGCGGACTGGCTGCGATTCTCAGCTCAACACAAACTATTTTCGTCCTCGTCCTCACCCGAACGGTTGCCAAGAAAGCGACCCCCGCATCGGCGTGGCTTGCCGCACTTATGGGCATTATCGGCATTATTCTGCTGGTCGCATCCCCCAGCACCACCTTCGATGTGATCGGCATTCTTGCGGCGCTCACCGGGGCTGTCGCCATGGCGTGCGGAATTTTCTTCACCGCCTCAGGAACATCGTCTCTCTCGACTCTCGCCATGACGGGGTGGCAGCTGCTCGTGGGCGGAATATTCCTGCTGCCCATCGCCCTGCTGACCGAGGAACCGCTGCCGCCGCTCACCGCCGCAAATATCGGCGGATACGCCTTCCTCTGCCTGGTGGGCACAGCGCTCGCCTACTGCGTGTATTTTCATGGACTCTCGAAGCTGCCGCCCGCGGTCATTGCGTCCCTGGGACCGCTCAGCCCGGTCACCGCATTCATCCTTGGCTGGATTTTCTTGGGACAAAACATGACACCGCTGTCGATGCTCGGCTTCGTGCTGGTACTGGCCTCAATAGTGGGGGTACAGCGCGCTATGATGGGCGCTCGAAAAGCGGCTCTTTCCCACACAAAATAATTTTCTTGCCGCCACACACACGACATAAAAAGGCTCTTGATACGCATAAGCACCAAGAGCCTAAGGTAATTGTTCTACCCGTAGAGAGGAGTTGGCAGTTGGAGCTACCGATTTCTCTTGCCTTTACTCATAAAGATGGAACCGCTTAGCATACCGCCCCAGCGCGCCGATTAGCTGTCAGTCGTCTTAGGGGGCTCAGCGTTATTCCCGGCTGTTGTCTCTTTGGTTCCAGTCGCTTGTGAGTTCCCCTGTTCCCGGGCTTTTTCACGCTCCGCCGCCTCACGCTTGGCCTTCGCCTGTTCGTATAGCTTCGCCGAGGATTTGTTGATACCTGTACCCTGCCCCAGGGACGGATCGTTCGGGCGTTCCGCTAAGATCAGGGTTGCACACACTACGAGGGTGACCACAAAAACCGCGCCCGCCACACCTAAGGCCAACACGAGGTTGGGGTGGTTGCGGGTGCCGCCAGTTGCAAAAATAAATACGGCGAAGAAAGCCGCTACAGCCAGAGCAGCGGCAACCAGCAGGGGACCTTTCACCTGCGCTTTAAATCCGCGGGGGCGTTCTTCAGCCACTCGTTCCTCCTCTTGTGTGTGTCTAACCAGTGTACGCGCCGTTGCAATACACCCCTAAAACCTGGGTGCTATATGAACTAAGGTTTTGTTCGGTCAGCGCCCACTTTCTCATTCGGCCCCAGAGAACCCACCAGCAGAAAAACGCCGATAATCAGCGCCCCGCCCCCGGGAACTCCCAGGGTCGCTTTCGCCCCGATCTCCCCTACAAACGGCAGAATTAAAGCAACTGCAAGAAGCACGCCCCCTTCCAGAACCCAGTCACGCCACACAGCCACCGCACTACGGTAGCGCATCCCTAAGAGCAGCTTAATCAGCCCCGGCAGACCCGAACCGGCGCATACCGCCAGAATAATAAGAGCGAGGGTATCCGGCATTATCACGAGCAAAGCCCCAGATGCCGCCTGCACGAGCGCCGTCGAGCTGAGCGACGTGCTTGTCGCGGGTCCGTAGTGCATCCCGCGGGCCGTGAGCGCGTGTGAGGTGCCGAGCGCGAGCATCCAGAGGCCCAAAAGTATTTTGGTGAAGACATTATCAGGGGTCTGCACAAAAACGGTGATAATCCCAAAGATAAGGTATATCAGCGCGTGCAGCATTAACGATGCGCGCCCTTGCGCGGTACCAACAGCGCGCGGAACTTTTCCGCTCGGGGGCGGGGTCGATGCCGAGGGTTTCGTGCTCACGTGTACCAGAATACCGTGCAGCACCCTAAAATTCCGCATAAAACCCCGGAAGCGTCCTTAATATTCCATATACGGAATATAGAATACACCCGGGGTTTAGCACTTCTGGAGCCGTTCGGGGCTACTCCAGCTCAACCGGGCCGAGCACGCGAGCCTCCTCAATATCCAGGATTTCCTGAATCGCGTGGAGCACATTCGTGTCGATTGTGCGCTCATTACGCAGGCGCTTGAGCACGCTGCGTTGCTTCTCCAAATGCCGCAGACGCAGCTCTTTCTCAAGGTCGCTCGCTTCAATAATGCGGCGGGCTTCTTCCGGCGCGTTCGCACCGTGTTTACGAACGGCGTGCAGGTTGCGGTACATACTCGCGTTGTACATCTGTTCATCGGCAATGCGGTCGATAATCCACTGTGGTGCACCAATTTCCTGGCCAATCTCAGCCACAGAGTCGAAGGACTCGGCAATGATCGTGCGCACTGCTTCATTAATCTCATCTTCTTCGGTGGTATCAACCGGAATTTTCGCCCACCTAATAACGAGCGGCAGGAGCATCCCCTGAACCACCATCGACAGCAGAACCACGCCCGCAACAACAAAGATAATAAAGTCACGCGCGGGAACATCAGTCGGCACGGAGAGAGCCACCGCGAGGGAAACACCGCCGCGCAGTCCCGCAAAGGTACTCACTACACGGCCACGGAAAGTTGTGCGCAGCTGCTTCTGCTTTTCTGAACGGTCAAGGGCACGAATAATACCGATCGAGACGTGCAGGAAAATAAAACGCGCCGCAATGGAAACAAGCCATGCCACCACAATCACGGCGAACGTCAAAGCCCACGCATAGTTGTATTCACGAAGAACATCATCCACAGGCGCTGTGGCGCTGGGCAGCTGAACACCCACGAGCACGAAGAGCGCACCGTTCATGACATAGGAGACAAACGACCAGATGGGCAGACCGTAGAAACGGTTTTGGGGTTTGATGGTATCCGGTCCGCGATAGGTCAGGTAGAAAGCGGCGACCACCACAGCCACCACTCCGGAACCTTTCATGCCCTCAAAAGGCTCGATCTCTTCAGAGAGCAAGAAAGCAATAAACGGCACGGTAAACATGAACACGCTGAAGTTCATGGGGTTGCCGATGTGCGCACGCAGCTTATCTGCACCCCATCCAACGGCCAGGCCAACGAGAGTTCCAATCAGGAACGAGAAGAAGAACATTCCGGATGCAGTCCCCAGGGTAAGTTCATGACCACCCGCAAGCTGCAGGGCGAGTGCGAAAAGAACTAGGGTGGTGCCGTCGTTAATGAGTGCTTCCGCTTTAAGGGTGGTGATGGAAGATTTGGGGAGTTTGCCGTTGAGCGTTGCCACGGCCACAGCATCGGTGGGGGCGAGCGCCACACCGATAATCAGCGCCACATGCCACAGGTAGACGCCCATAAATGTGTGAAGCACCCAGGCGATAACGAACGCCGTGAAAATTACGAGCACCGTGCCCGAGAGCAGAATGCCGCGCAGACGAGCGCGCGCCTCACGCCAGGAGGTGTTTCGGGTCTCCCAGAACAGCATCACGGGCAGGAAGATTTCGAGAATCACGTGCGGGGGCAACCCAACCTCGCGCACCTCGTGCATGGCGTGAACGGGGATGAGCGCCAGTACAAGCCCCAGGAAAATGAGCATAATGGCGGGGGTTATCCGTATTTTATGGGCGAGGATATTACCCAGAAGAATTGCCAGCGATAGGGCAATAATGACTTCAAGCACGGTGATGTTCCTTGATGTGTGTTGGAGATTGAAGAGGAATAAACAGCGCCAGAATAACACCTGTGAAGGCGCGTATATTCCAACATATCACGGGGTAAAAATACGGGGCTTTATGCTGAACGGCACTCTCTTCGCGGTACTGTGGTTCTAGATGCAAAAGACGGGCGCATATGAGATGCCACGTGCAGGGGGTGGGTGCATACCGAGTGGTCTAGTATTATCTGTTCTATGGGAGTCGGCTTACGAGGCTTTATAGCGCCGCAAACCTCACGAAATATGACGATTCGTGTCATGCAGACACAAAGATGCGCGCGCATCCGCAGAAATTCCGTCGCAAAGTGAGCGTCCATGCATCGAACGTGAGAAAATGGGGGCATGACTGAACAGACTAATTCCCCAGTAACCGGCTCCCCGCTCGTGAAGCGCGGGCTTGCCGACATGCTCAAGGGCGGCGTCATTATGGACGTCGTCACCCCCGAACAGGCCAAGATCGCCGAAGATGCTGGCGCCGTCGCCGTCATGGCGCTTGAGCGCGTACCCGCCGATATTCGTGCGCAGGGCGGCGTGGCCCGCATGTCCGACCCCGATATGATTGAGGGCATCATTAACGCCGTCTCGATTCCCGTGATGGCGAAGGCGCGCATCGGGCATTTTGTTGAGGCGCAGATTCTTGAAAGCCTCAAGGTGGATTACATCGACGAGTCAGAGGTACTCTCCCCCGCCGATTACGTGAACCACATTGACAAGCACCAGTTCACGGTGCCGTTCGTATGCGGCGCCACCAACCTGGGCGAGGCGCTGCGCCGTATCGCCGAGGGTGCCGCCATGATCCGCTCGAAGGGTGAGGCTGGCACCGGTGACGTCTCGGAGGCGACCAAGCATATCCGCACCATTAAGCGCCAGATCGCCGAGCTGCAGGGCCTGTACAACACCATGCCCGACGAGCTGTACGTGAAGGCGAAAGAACTTGCCGCCCCCTACGACCTGGTGCTCGAAGTTGCGAAGACCGGTAAGCTGCCCGTGGTCATGTTTACCGCCGGTGGCGTGGCAACCCCCGCCGACGCCGCCATGATGATGCAGCTGGGCGCGGACGGCGTATTCGTCGGCTCCGGCATCTTCAAATCCGGAAACCCCGAGGCACGTGCCAAGGCCATCGTGAAGGCAACCGCGTTCTACAACGACCCCGAAAAACTGGCGGATGCATCACGCGGTTTGGGCGAGGCCATGGTCGGCATCAACGTTGCCGATCTGCCCGCGCCGCATCGTCTGGCGGAGCGCGGCTGGTAAGTATAGGCCGCCACGTGGCGGATGCGTGCTCGCCGATCGGTATATTTCGGATCAGGTGAGGACGCCCGGCCAAGGCATGCAGGGGGTGAAGCTCGGTGCGGGCTTCGCCCCCGACTCTGTTCAGATGCGTTATCCGCTCGGGTGAGTTTGGTGCTCTCAAACACAACCCGAAACCCAACGTTCTACATTGTGTGAGCAACCTAGTGTTGCAGAAAGATAGGCTCATGAGCGAGACTGAGGTTCTTCCCCCGGCTGCCCTGCCCGGTGCAGGCAAAACCGTGGGTGTTTTGGCCCTGCAGGGCGGCGTTGCCGAACACGCGCGCATGCTCGAATCCCTGGGTGCGCAGGTGGTGCTCGTCAAAAGTGCCGAGCAGCTGGCGAACCTGGATGCGCTGGTTCTGCCCGGTGGCGAATCTTCCACAATTGACAGGCTGACCCGTATTTTTGGGCTGCGCCAGCCGTTGATTGAGGCGATTTCGGGGGGCTTGCCAACCCTGGGAACCTGTGCGGGGCTGATTATGCTCTCGACTGTAATTGACGATCCGGCTCCGGGGCAGCAGTCGCTCGGTGTTTTGGATGTTTCGGTTGGCCGTAACGCCTTCGGCTCGCAGGTCGATTCGGCGCAGGTTCATCTGCCGTGGCTTACACCCTCGGGTGAGGAAGTCGTGATCGATACGGCGTTTATTCGCGCGCCGATTGTGACCCGTGCCGGTGAAGGCGTGCAGGTGGTGGCGCATCATGAGGGCAAGATTGTGGGCGTGCGCGCCGGGAACATTATCGGCATTTCTTTCCACCCGGAGGTTACGGGCGATACCACCGTGCACGAGGAACTGCTCTCGCTAATTCGGTAGGCCCTTTCCCGTCTCTCCCCTGGTATAAAAAGAACCTTTATGTGAATAAAGAGTATTTTTCACCGCTTATTTACATAAAGGCTCTTTTTTTACGGGGAGGGGGAACAATAGTTATCGAAACCTATCGGGGGTTATCGGAATTTTTAAGATAAGTCCCGATAGGTTGAGATAAGCGGCAAAACTCAGAATGTAGCTGATGAGGATCGACTCAAGCCGTTTCTACTATCTTGTAGAACAGCGTTCCTACTGCGCTTGCGCGCCTTCCG
>ERZ773196.1097-NODE-1097-length-15843-cov-3.637573_pt1 | contig 15843 bp, 17 predicted proteins | sample MGYA00581009_ERZ773196 | MGnify/ENA primary metagenome ERZ773196 (study PRJEB29015, sample SAMEA2738162) | human oral metagenome | biome: human oral; feature: human-associated habitat; material: saliva | place: China | collected 2243 ... | reverse complement strand
CGGAAAGCGGCAGACTCCCGTATAAAAGCTTGGCAAGACTCCTCGGAATAGGAGTTGCCGAAAGAAAGAGCGTATGCGGACAATTTCCTTTTTTCTCCAGCTTCAGTCTTTCCTTTACACCGAAACGATGTTGTTCGTCAATGACAATGCTTTCCAGCCGAGAAAAGCTTAAACCCTCCTGAATCAAGGACTGTGTCCCGAATACGGCGAGAATTTCTCCTTTAGCTACCCCTTTATAGATTTCCCTCTTCTCCTTTTGACTCGTGCTTCCCAGAAGTAGAGCGATTCTATCGGGAAAGAGCTTTAAAGCATTTTCATAATGCTGTCTTGCAAGAATTTCGGTCGGTGCCATAAAAGCCGCTTGCTTTCCCCTGTTTATCGTAAGATATATCAGGTAAAAGGCAATGACGGTCTTTCCGGATCCCACATCCCCCTCTATAAAACGATAGATTCTTTGCTTTCTAAGAAGCTCCGTATTCATTTCCAAAATACAGTCCTTTTGTGATGCCGTTAGGCTAAACGGAAAATACGAAAAAAATTTCTTTTCTTCGCCTTCCTCATAGAGAGAAAGCTCCTTCTCCGCCTTATATTCCTTCTCTTCCTTTTCCAGATAGAGAGAGTAAAAAAAGAGCTCTTCAAAGGCAAGCCTTTTCCGTCCCTTCTCCCTCTCCTGAAAATTTTCCGGAAAATGCAGGAGTCTTAAGCTTTCTTTTTTATCCGGAAGAGAAAGACGCTCTAACTCTACCTCTGAAAAAACATCGGAACACGCAAAGTCTTCCTTAAAGAGCTCTGCAATAGCTCTTCTTCGAATATAGTTCTTGATTCCTTTTGCAGAAGAATAAACCGCTTCTAAAAGCTTTCTCTTTTCCCGATAGTCCTCTATAGAAAAATACTTGGGCTGCTGCAGATAGTATCTTCCCTGAAATTCTTTCACCTGCCCGTAAAAAATGAAGTGCATCCCCTTTTTCACTGTCTTTCGAATATAAGGGGCATGAAAAAATTGTAAAGTGATTTCTCCGCTACTATCAAAAGCCCGGGCAAGGAGGATTTCCTTTGCCGTCCCCGGTCTACCCCGAAAATCCTCTAATAAGACAGCCGAAAAAGCCATCCACTCCTTTTCCCGTGCATCCGCTATGTAAGAAACGGGAGGATAGTCTATATAGCTTATTGGGAATTCATGGAGAAGATCTTCCTTCGTATAGATTCCCGCCTTATAAAAAAGAGCGGTAGTTTTTTCTCCGACACCCTTTATTTGTTCAATTCCGTCACTTAGCATGGCTCTTTCCCATAAATAAAGGGCTATGAAAGAAGTGAGTTCTATTCTTATCTCTTCTCTTCATAGCCCTAAACAATATTTCAATTCATCTAAAACAAAGAACTCGGCTTCTTAGATTTGTAAAATGAATCTTTCTTGCCTGTATTTCTTGAAAATCAGCTTGCTTCTCCATTATTCCAATGATACAAGATAATAGTAAACTGCCTGACCGCCGTTTTGCAGCTCTATTTCTAAATCCGGATTGTCCTTTTGAATTTCAGATACAAGTGCTTCCGCATCCTCCGCCTTCACATCTTCTCCATAGTAAAGACTCAGGATTTCTCCTTCTCCCATCTTCGGAAGTGCTTCCTTAACCGCGGAAAGAATATCTTTTCCGACAGAAAGAAGCCCATTATCTCCCAGGAAAAGGATATCTCCGGAGTGAATTTCTCTGCCGTCAATGGTAGTATCTCGAACCGCGTAAGTAATTTCACCGGAGGAAACCGCTTTTAAGCTCTCTGTCATATTCTCCGTATTTTCTTCCGGACTCGCTTCTTCCTGGAAAGCAATCAAAGCGGAAATCCCTTGCGGAATCGTTGTGCTGCGAAGCACGGTTATCGGCTGGTCTTCCAGGATACTTGAAACCTGCTCTGCCGCAAGAATGATATTTTTATTATTCGGTAAAATGTAAATGTTCTCGGCGTTAATCTTCTCTACTGCTTTGACCAAATCCTCCGTAGAGGGATTCATGCTCTGCCCGCCGGAAACCACTTGATCTACCCCAAGGTCACGGAAAATATTTTCCAGCCCCTCTCCGGAGCATACCGCAACAAAGCCGAAAGCCTTTCTTTCTGCAGGCTTTACCTGCTCTTCATCAAGTTTCTCCATCGCAGCAATACGGGAAGCATCTTCAATCAAAAGCTCGTGATGCTCTAAACGCATATTGTCCACCTTCATCTTGGAGAGATATCCCATAGATAAACCTTTTTCAAAAGCTTCTCCCGGGTGATTCGTATGAACATGAACCTTAATCATCTCTTCATCGGAAAAACAGACAATAGAATCACCGATACCGTTTAAATAAGATCGAAGCGCATCCACCTCATCATCCGTGAAGGCATGGTCTCCATTGACCATGAATTCCGTACAATAACCGAAGCGAATGTCTGCGGTGGAAATTTCTCCCCTGTTCTTTCTTTCTCCTACCAGTGCAGATACCGCTCCACTCTCTTTCAGCTCTAAATTGAGAACAATCTTCTCTCCTCTAAGAGAACGAAGCGCACCTTCCATAACAGCCATAAGGCCTGCTCCGCCGGAATCCACTACACCGGCTTCCTTAAGTACCGGAAGAAGCTCAGGCGTATGCTCTAAAACTTCTTCTCCATGTGCATATACCTTCTCCATTAAGGGAAGAATTTCCTCTTCCGTAAGGGACAACTCCATGATTTTATCCGACATCCCCTTTGCTACGGTGAGAATAGTCCCTTCCTTCGGTTTCATTACCGCCTTATAAGCAGTTTCTACGGCTCTCTGAAAAGCCTTTGCCAGTGTCAGTGAATCGATGTCTCCGCCTTCTGCAAGTTCCTTGGTAAACCCGCGGATTAACTGAGATAAAATAACACCTGAATTTCCTCTTGCTCCTCTTAACGCACCACCGGACATAGCCTTTAGAATGTCCTTTAATTTATCACCCTCCACACTGTTTACTTCTCTGGCTGCGGATAGGATGGTCATCGTCATATTGGTTCCCGTATCCCCGTCCGGTACAGGAAACACATTTAACTCGTTAATCAAATCCTTTTTAGCATTTAACTGATTTGCACCCGCTAAAAATGCCTTTTTTAACTCTTTTATACTAAGCACCTTACTCACAGGGCCTTCCCTCCTATCAATCAATTATGCGCACGCCTTCCACGTACACATTGATACGATCTACTTCCATACCCGTAAACCGAGAAATGCGATACTCTACACTTTCCATAAGATTTTCCGCAACTACTTTAATGCTTACACCGTAAGCCACAATAAGATGAAAATCCAAACTAATTTTATTTTCTTTAATCCTAACATCTATTCCCTTATGATAGCTCTCTTTTCTGAGTAAACGGGCGAGCCCTTTACCGCTCATAGGCACTGCAGCCATTCCCACTATTCCGAAGCAGGAAACTGCGGAATTCCCGGCATACTCGGCGATGACTTTTTCGGAAATTTCAACCTCTCCAAAGTGCGACGGAATTTTTCCCTTCATAGTCTGTCCTCCAATTCTTTATGCACAAAAATGGATCCTCTTTTAAGCATGCATACTAAGCAATACTAAGCTAAAGAAAAAGAATTCTCGATAGTTCGAGAATTCTCCTTTAGTATACTCTATTTTTTTATAGATGAAAAGGGATTAATAATTTCTCTTCTTTTCCAGTATATAGGCTGAAAGAGCAAAGCAAAGGAAAGACAAAAGCCCCAAGAAAAGAACCTGCAAAGGAGAGTTCATTTGTCTATTCCAGCCAAGCAAGTCCACAATCTTCTCCGAAAATGAGGCAATCCACTCTACAATATTGACTGCCAAGAATAAAAATATAATCACCGAAAAGATAAACGCCAATACCTTCCCTTTAAAAAAGCTGGCCTGTACCGTAACGCAAAAGACGGCAAGACAAGACATATACAGCCAAAATCCGGCATAGATTAGAGCGGCGGAAAACATAAACTGGATAAGATCCCCGAATCTGTTTACCGTGACAATCCCCCATACAAGCTTAAATCCATCCATAAAACTGGCAAGATCAACACTGAAGAAAAAGATATCAAAGAGAAACAGTAAGTACAGTAATAGACCCAAGCACAATGTACTGAGTAAACTTTCCAGTATCTTAGCCAGGAGGAAAGTATAGCTCGGTTTAGGCAGCATAAACAGCATATAGCCTTGGTTAGTACTTAAGTCTTTACTTAAACTCACCATACTGGAAAGACCAAAGAGCAGAAATGCCACAAAACTGAAAAAAATCAGAAACACCCCTGCAATTCCCATAATGGCAATATTTCCGCTTATGCCTCCAAAGAGCAGTAAAAATTCAAATATAGCAATTAAAGAAACGGAAATAATTTTAATCTGCAGCGTTTTTCTTATCTCATATTGAATTAAAGTCCACATATCATTCCCCACCCTTTCCGAACAATTCTCTGTAGCGATCGGTTAAAGCCATGCCTCTGCTGCTTCTCAACTCTTCCACATCTTCCTTTGCAATCAGCCTTCCCTCACTAAAAAACAGGGCCGTATTCACATAGGATTCCACTTCCTCCACCAGATGACTGGAAAGCAGGATGATTTTGTCCTCTGCCATCACTTCAAGTATCATTTTTTCAATTTCTTCTCTGGCTAAAAGATCAACACCGTTAAAAGGTTCATCCAAAATAAGAAGCTTTGCATCCCGGGAAAGAGTGGCCGCCACCCGCACCTTTTTATCCATTCCGGAAGACAGAACCTTAAACGGAGTCTTAAAGGGAATCTCCATTCTCCGGATCCACTCTGTATATCTCGTCTCCTGGAAATCCGTAAAAAACTTCTTATAATACTCTCCAAACTCTCCCACCGTCATAAACGGATACGCATGAGACTCCGTAGGAAGGTAGGCAACAAGTGCTCTACTTTTCATGGAAAGGGCCTCTCCGTCTAAAGTAACCTCCCCTTCACTCTCCCTTGTCAGACTGGAAAGAATCTTCATGAATGTGGTTTTTCCGGAACCGTTTGGCCCCAAAAGAGCATAAATATTTCCCGGATAAATATGTAAGGTGGCATCCCTAAGAGCAACCTTGGATCCGTATTTTTTTGTTAAATTTTTGCATTGAACCATAGCTTTCTCCTTTAAAGTATTTCGATTCTCTTTCTTTTTACCCTAGAAATACTAGGGATTCTTAGGGATAAATCATAATTCTTTCTTAAGTATTTAAAAAATATTGAGCTTTAAGGAAAGCTATCAAAAGCTATTGCTACTTTTCCTTTACAATATTCCATACATTAGGCCCCCCTTATGAAATAGGACTCCTTATATATACTCTTTAGGCAAAAAAAAAGATATTGCTCGCACAATATCTTTTCTAAAATCTTATTCAGCTACACCGGATACGGCACGTTCTACTTTTCCGGAACGTAGGCAGGAAGTACATACGTACATCTTCTTTGTACCGCCATCTACCTTAACTCTAACCGATTTCACATTTGCTTTCCACATCTTATTAGATCTTCTATGTGAATGGCTTACCTGATTGCCGAAATGCACTGCCTTCTCACAAATAGCACACTTAGCCATGATTGCACCTCCCTCTTTTAAAAGTTCCACCGCAAAACAGCGACTAAAATATAATAGCAAAAAGAATAGTTTCTTGCAAGGGCTTTCTTGCTTTTTTCCTAAAACTCCTTATTTCCGATTTTATTCTTCATATACATTCTCGGAAATAAACAAAATCCCACAGGAAACCGATCCTTAGTCTGTTAAATCAATATCCACTAAGTCGATTTCCTCGATGTCTTCCTCCTCCGGCAGATCAATCACCGGAGCGACATATTCTTCTTCAACTTTATCTTTTTTCTTAGTATTGCTCTTCTGCTTTAAGCTTTCCAGGTTCTCTTCCGCCAAATCTTCTGCAGACTTTGTTACCCGACTTCCTCCTGTAATCTTGTCAATGGCTTCGGGAATCATATCAATAATCTTGGAAAAAGCATCTTCATTCTTCACACGAATGAGCTTTGTTCTTCCCTCCTGGATAATCAGCATGGCAGCAGGAGTGATTTTGGAACTCATGGCTCCCGCTCCTCCATCCCCCTTTTTCTGATTCTCCTTCATAAAGGCTCCACTGGCCATTCCACAGCTTACTTCCATCAGAGGAATCAGGGTGGTGTTTCCCACAACAATGGGCTCTCCCACCACGGTTTTCGACTGGACAAAACCATCTAAGCCTTGAAACAGGGCGTTCAGTAATTCTTGTGTATTATGATTTGCCATCATTTCCTCCCTTAAAAAGCAATTCTCGGAACTTCCTGTTCCGAAGAAGACGAACAGCCACGATAACGATATGGATCAAACGAAACTTTCCTTTTGCCTTAATCTCTCCGTAGTAATAGGAATCATCAAATTCCGGATAAACATGCAGGGATTCTCCGAGGAATGGGGATAAAAGTGCTATTCCCTGCAAAACCTGTCCCAAAGTGTAGGGATCCTCCATGGAAAGATAAAGCTTCCCCTTCCAGTTCCTGACCCTGGAATGATGGAGAAGATAGAGAATCTGGCGAAAAACAAGGACAAGCATCTCCTTTGTTTCTTCTTGGGTAAGCATCCGGATTTTCTTTTTTATTTCCTTCCCTTTCCGTATGGTCTTCTTAGGGATGGAAAGGATTTTCTCCATAGCCTTCATCAATTTTCTTCCTCTTCGAGTTCTGCTTCTTGTCCCGAACCTTCTACATTTCGAGAAGCGTCTTTTTTCTTTTCAGGATTCTCCTCCTTGTCGCTCTCAAAAAGAGTAAAAAACAAAAACTTTCCCTTGTATTCTAATTTTCCCTCTTGAAAGCTTCCGGAAATTTTTAAACCGGGATAAGTAATTTTCCCTCTTCCCCTTGGTAATTTCTCCTCTCTCTCCTTCTCCCCGAAGATTTCATAACGAAAGGGAAGAAGCAAGAGCAGAAGAAGCAAGAAAAGAAGGAGCAAAAATAGGATAAGAATAATCAGCAATATCCATTTTAGAATCCCTAAGACAAGGAGCATTTCCTTTCTTCCTCCAATGCTTGCCGGGTCATCCCGGACACCAGCAACAGGGCATCTTTATAGCCATAAGCCACCCCAAGGATTTCTTCCTCTTTTCTGGGAAATGTGGGTAAAGACCAATGGGGAGCCCCATAAAATTCATATAGGTTATTTCCCAAGCCGGAGTAGATTAAATAGCACATGGGAACTGTATGTCCCTCTCTTAAATTCTCCATCAAATAGGGAATGTAGTTCTTGGCTCTTTCGCCAAACTGTAAAGATTTTGAAAAACGCATATTAAGTCATTTTTTCCAAAAGATAGTTTCTTACCATCACCAATGCGGTGTTACAGCATTGTTCCCGGATTTCTTTTCGAGTTCCCGTAAAATGATACTCTTCTACCTTTGTCTTTCCTCCGGCGCAAACCGCAATGTAAACCAAACCGATTTCTTTATCCTCCAAGGCAGTAGGACCTGCATTACCGGTTACGGCAACCGCCAAATCCGCCTCGGATTCCATCATGGCTCCAATAGCCATTTCCTTTGCCACAGAGGAGGAAACTGCTCCTTCCTTTCGTAATAACTCCTTCTTAACGGAAAGCAACTTCCTTTTTGCTTTGTTGGAATAACTGACATAGCCCACCTTAAAACATTCGGAAGCTCCTTCCACAGAAGTAATAGCGGCGGAAATCATGCCGCCTGTTATACTTTCGGCTGTGGTTATGGTTTTCTTTAAACCTTTCAATAAAGAAACCACCTGTTCTTCAATGGGCGCCTCACTATTATACACTAAAACCTTCTTTTCTTTTTTATCTCCCATTAAAAGCCTCCCTCTGAAATCACCCTGTGATTTTTATATACATAGTCCACCAAAGAAAGAATGGTGAGCACTAAAGATAAAACAATAAAAATCCGATTTACAAAAGCCAAAGCAGGAATCTGTAAAAGAAGCAGAATAATCATAATCATTTGACTGGCTGTTTTCGCTTTTCCAAAGATGGATGCGGCAATAACGATATTATGATCTGCCGCCACCAATCGAAATCCGGAAATCACAAACTCTCTTCCAATTAAAATGACCACATACCAAGCCGGCAGCTCTCCCAGGGGAATCAAGCAAATTAAGGCAGAGCATACCAGAAGCTTATCCGCCAAAGGATCCATGAATTTTCCGAAATTGGTCACCAAATGATTCTTTCTGGCCAGATAGCCATCTAAAAAATCCGTAAAGGAGGCAAAGCAGAAAATTCCCAAACCGATATAGCGGTAAAGAAGATTGTTTCCCCCTTCTAAAAGGATAAAAAACACAAAGAAAGGAACCAGAATTCCTCGTAACAGCGTTAATTTATTCGGCAGATTCACACCATTCTCCTATCAAATCATAGCCTTCCGTATCTACTACCTTCGCATATAGGAAGCTTCCCGCTTCCTTTTTCTCTCCGAAAACATAGAGATAGCTGTCCACATCCGGAGCATCCATATAGGAACGGCAAAGCACTCTCTGTTCCTCCTCGTCATAGCCGCAAACCAAAACCTTCAGCTTTCTTCCTATCTGCTCCTCCGCCTTTCGGAAAGCAATATTTTGCTGCAGCTCCATAATCTGAGAAAGTCTTTGATTTTTCAGCTTTTCCGGAATCTGATCCTCCATCTCCGCAGCCTTGGTTCCCTCTTCCTGAGAATAGGGAAAGGCTCCCAGACGATCAAAACGCATTTCCGAAATAAAGTCCAAAACCTCTTGGAAATCCTCTTCCGTCTCCCCCGGGAAGCCGGTAATAATCGTGGTACGCAAAGCAATATCCGGCATTTCCTTTCTTAAAAGAGCAATCTTTTCCTTCAGCTCTTCCTTTCTGGTTCTCCGATTCATCCTCTTTAAAATCCTGTCAGAGGCATGCTGTATAGGAAGATCCAGATAGTGACATACCTTCGGATTCCTCTTCATTTCCCGAATCAGCTCCGGTTCTATTTCCTCCGGATAGCAGTACAAAATCCGAATCCACTGAAGATTCGGAATCTCGGAAAGCTCAGCCAAAAGCTCAGCCAAAGCTTTCTTCTTATAAATATCCGTACCGTAAAGAGTGGTTTCCTGGGCAACCAAAATCAGCTCCCCGGCCCCTTCCGAAACCAAAGCTCTTGCTTCTTCCAAGACCAGCTCTTTGGGAATGGAACGATAATGGCCGCGAAGCCTTGGAATAATGCAGTAGCTGCAATATTTATCGCAGCCCTCCGCAATCTTTAAGTAGCGACTGTACTTCTCTCCGCTTTCTACCCTGGCCATCTGATGGTCCAGCCTCTTCACATAATCCTTTACGGAAGTAATTTCATCAATCTCCGGAAGCTCTTTCCGAATCTCATCCTTGTAGCGCTCTACAAGACAACCTGCCACAATAAGCTTCTCCAGCTTTCCCGTTTCCTTGTATTGCGCCAAATCCAGAATACACTGAATACTTTCTTCCTTGGCGGGACCAATAAAGGAGCAGGTGTTCACAATGGCAATCTCCGCCTCACTTGGCTCATCAGTAACGGAAGAACCGGGATATTTCTCTAACAGCTCAAAAAGCAGCTTCTCCGCGTCTACTCTATTTTTATCACAGCCTAAGCTCTCCAGATAAAGCTTCATTAGGCCTCACTATCAGACTGATAATCGTCTTCTCCGAAGTCTTCCTCTTCCTCATCCCTTTCGGAAAAGTCTTCCTCTTCGTCCTTTTCTTCCGGATCTTCCTCTACATCCTCATCCTCGTCTAAATCTTCATCAATGGCATAACGAGAGTACTCTTCTTTCTCCGGAATAATAATAGGCTCATCCTCATAATCCAAGCCCTTTTCCACGTTGACAAGGTTACGGGAAATCTCTTCAATCGCCATGGAAAGAGGCTTCTTACCCTCTTCTCCCTTGATCAAAGGTTCCTCTCCGTCAATCAGCTGTCTGGCTCTCTTAGCACTGGCAATTACTACGGAATAGCGAGACTGTACTTCCAATTCCCCCTCTTCTCTATTGCGGTTCATAGATTCTATTAAATCATTATACGTTGGACGTAGCATCTTCTATCCTCCTTAAGTCCTTTCTGATTTCTTCAATCAGATCCAAATGTACCTCTGCCCGATCATGAGAGGCACGGATTAAATTATGCAGTTTTTCCGTGCATGTGTCAATATCTGCATTCACAAGAATATAGTCATAGGCCTCCACGCCTTCCGCCTCTACAATAGCACGACTTAAGCGTTTATTGACTGTTTCCTCATCCTCGGTGTTTCTGCCGATCAGTCTGGCTCTAAGCTCCTCTGCGGAGGGCGGTGCCATAAAAATCAAAAGGCTGTCGGGGAACTTTTTCTTAATCTTCAAGGCACCCTGAATCTCTATCTCCAGAATGACATCCTTTCCTTCGTTGAGGCAATCTTCCACAAACTTTCTGGGGGTTCCATAATAATTGTCCACATACTTGGCGTACTCCACCAGCTCATCCCGGTCAATCATCTCTTCAAAGCGATCCTTGCTGACGAAGAAGTAGGATTTTCCCTCTTCCTCTCCCGGTCTTGGCGCTCTTGTTGTTGCGGAAATGGACAGGGCATAGTTATCATACTTTTGGGTCAGATTCTTCATAATCGTTCCCTTCCCTGCTCCGGAGAACCCGGAAACCACCACCAAAATTCCCTTTTCTTTATGCTTTTCCATTCTTCTTTCCTGCTTCCCTTATTCTATATTCTGTACCTGCTCTCGAATCTTTTCGATATGATTTTTCAATTTTAAAGCCTTCTCGGATACAGATAAATCATTAGCCTTGGATAATATGGTATTGCTTTCCCGATTCATTTCCTGCAAAAGAAAATCCAAATCTCTTCCTATAGGAATCTCTTCCTCTAAAAGCTTTGCCATTCTTTGGATATGGCTTTGCAAACGGGTAATCTCCTCATCCGTACTCACCTTATCGGCAAATACGGCAACCTCCTGTAAAATCCTTCCTTCCTCCACCTCTCTTCCGGAGAGCAGCTCCTCCATCTTCTTCCGAAGACGCTCAGCATATGCCTTTTGAATATCTCCTTCTTTTCCCTTAATGAAGTCAATGCCTTCCTGCATTTCCGAAAGCTTTACAAGAATATCCCTTTTTAAATTGCTTCCTTCCTTCTCTCTGGCCTTTTGAAATTCCTTCATAGCCAGCTCCATAGCCAAGAAAAGAGCTTCCTCCCGATCTTCTTCCTCCCCTTCCACAATCTGAGCCACTTCCGGGAAGAATACCAGTTCCTTGGCATCCAGACTATAGGGAAGCTCATATTTTTCCGCTACTTTTTTAATGCTTTCCACATAGGCATCCAGCAAATCCTCCCGAAGCAAAAGCTTCTTCTTTTTTTCCGTGCTGTCCTCCAGGGAAACAAAGATTTCCACCTTTCCCCTGGAAATTCTTTCCTTCACCCATTCTCTACACTTCATTTCCAGATGCTGCATAGTCCGGGGCAGGCGTATAGACAGGTCTAAAAAACGGGAATTAACCGACTTGATTTCCACCGTGATACCGGAGCAATCCTTCTCTCCCACGCAGCGGCCAAATCCTGTCATACTTTTGATACTCATAAAGCCCCCTCTCTTGCATTTTTCATGCCTTTACTTTATCCTCTTTGTAGCTTTTCCTACGAAAATACAGGAAAAGTCATAGCCGGAAAGGATAAAGAACTTTCCTGTTGGCAATTTCATTTACGCATAAACCACCAAACTTACAGGCCGGTATTCCAGTATGATAACAAGGTGGATTTACTATTTCAAGTGGAAAAGGACGGTTTTCATGGCATTTGACGGATTGTATCTTGCAGCGTGCATCGCGGAATTTCAAGAACGTATTTTAGGCGGAAAGATTTCCAAAATCATCCAAAGTGAAAAGGATGAATTACAGCTTTTTATAAAGAAGGAAAAAAACACGGAGATTCTTCACCTCTCCGCCAATCCCTCCTTCCCTCTTCTATATCTGGCAAATGAAGGGAAAACTGCCCCCATTACCGCCCCCAGCTTCTGTATGTCTCTTCGTAAGCATATCGGTAACGGTATTATCCAAAACATTCGGCAGGCTTCTCTAAAACTGGAAGAAAACGGCCTGGAGCGAGTGCTCTTTTTGGATATATCCCATAGAGATGAGCTGGGGGATGTAGGTATCAAGCATTTGGCTGTGGAGATTATGGGTAAGTATTCCAACATCATTTTGCTGAAGGAAGATTATACGATTTTAGACGCCATAAAGAGAATTTCCCTGAGCCAGTCCTCCGTAAGAGAGGTGCTTCCCGGGAGAGAATATTTCATTCCCGATGCCTTCCATAAGGAAAATATTTTATCCTTCCCTATGGATAAGCTGGATACACTTTTGGAAAAAGATACCCTCCCCTTATGGGAATGCCTCTTCCAAAGCTTCTCCGGTCTTAGCCCCTTGCTGGCCAGAGAGCTTTGTCTTGATGCCGGTCTCCCTATCGATAAACTCTCCAACACTTTATCTTCGGAGGAAGGGATGCAGGTTAAGGAAGCCATTTTGGCCTTTCGGAAAAGGATTCAGGAAAAGGATTTTCATCCGGTCATTTTGTATGAGGGAGAAAAAGCCTTTGACTTTTCCGCACTCTCCGTCCAACAATACAAGGGCAATCCGGCATTTTCCGAAGAATACATTGCTTCCCCCTCTGCCCTCCTCCTTCAATACTATGGAAATAAGGAGAGAGACGACAGAGTGCGGCAAAAATCCACAGACTTAAAGAAGCAATGCCATACCCTATTGGAGCGCTGTAATAAAAAGCTGGCACTGCAAGAAAAGCAACTAAAAGATACGGAGAAAAAAGATAAATTCAGAATCTACGGAGAACTCTTAACAACCTATGGCTATAGCCTTACAGGAGGCGAGAAAGAGCTCCAGTGCGAAAATTACTACACGGGAAAGGAAGAAAAAATCCCTTTGGATCCTACCCTTTCTCCTATGGATAACGCCAAGAAGTATTTTGAAAAATATGATAAGGCCAAGAGGACGGAACAAAACCTTTTAGAGCAGGTAGCAGAAAGCAAAAAAACGCTCTACCACCTCCAATCCATTATGAACAGTATACAGCTTGCGGAAAGCGCAGGAGATCTGGATGCCATAAGGGCAGAAATGGGAGACTTCGGCTATATCAAAAAAGTAAGCGGAAAGAAGAAAAAACAGCGAAAGGAAGACCAGTCCAAGCCAAGACTTTTCCGTTCTTCAGACGGCTATCTTCTCTATGTGGGAAAAAATAACCAGCAAAATGAAATCCTCAGCTTCCAGATTGCGGAAGGAAAGGATTTTTGGTTCCATGGAAAAAATATTCCCGGCTCCCATGTGATAGCCAAAACAGAGGGAAAGGATTTGGAAGAACTTCCCGATCGTCTCTTTGAAGAGGCTGCAGAGCTGGCCGCCTACTTCTCTTCGGAAGGCAGCAGCCAAAAGGTAGAGGTGGATTATACCCAGAAGAAGAACCTGAAAAAGGTCCCCGGAGCCGCCCCGGGCTTTGTTATTTATCACCAGAATTATTCCATTCTGGTAAGCCCGAAGCTTGAATTAGAAGAGATTAAAGACTTCCCTTGGTAAAGTTTCAGAGAAGAAAAAGAGAAGATGAATTTTAGGCATTTCATAACAGTATAGGTCTGGAATTGGGGCACGCTCCCGCTAACCTCGCCCTGCAACGGATACTAAGCGAAAAACTTCAGTTCCTTCGTTTTTCGCAAGTACCGGCGGGCTCAGATTGCCCCCATTCCAGACCTATACTGTATGAAATAGAAATTTGTTTCCAGCTCTATATTCTCTTTTTCTTCTGCCCTTTATCAGAAAGTCAGACCTATTCTTCTTCCCAATTCGTATAGACATTCTGCACATCATCGGATGCGTCCAAAAGGTCCAGAGTCTTTCTTAAATTCTTTACCGCTTCTTCATCGGTTACGGAAACGGTATTTCCCGGAATCATAACCACATCGGCTTCCGCCATAGGCAGGTTCTCCTGCTCCAACTTTTCTCGCACGGAGGAAAACTCGGTGGGATCGGTGAGAATCTCATAGTAATCATCTCTTTCCAGTAAATCCTCGGCACCGGCCATAATCGCCATATCCATCAAGGCTTCCGCATCGTGACCTAAGTCTTCCATTTCTTCCTTATCCAGAATAATCTGTCCCTTTTCCTCAAAAAGGAAAGATACGGATCCCTGACTTCCCAGACTTCCCTTTCCCTTAGTGAAGGCAGAACGAACATCCGCCGCAGAACGGTTCTTATTATCAGTCAACACTTTAACGATAATGGCTACCCCGTTTACTCCGTAGCCCTCGTACTGCAGCTCTTCAAAGTTCACCGTATCCAAAGCACCTGCTGCACGCTTAATACCGTTCTGAATGGTATCGTTGGGCATATTGTTAGCCTTCGCTTTGGCAATGACATCCTTTAATTTGGAGTTGCTGGCAGGATCTGCTCCTCCCTGCTTTACGGCTAAGGCGATTTCATGACCGATAATGGTAAAAATCTTTCCCTTTGCGGCATCATTTTTCTCTTTCTTTGCTTTAATGTTTGAGTATTTTGAATGTCCTGACATGCTTATCTCCTACTTTCTATAATATTTTTCTATATTATCCAGTCTTCCCCTTCTATGCAAGTTTTTTTCCAAAAAACAAGTCATTCCACAAAGCGAGCCACTCCCTTGCCTCGGGGTCTCTGAATTTTTTTAGAACATTTTGTTCCGGTTATGACTCCATCCTCATAGTAGCTTAATTGGCTTTTTCAGCCGGTTTAGCCTTCTTCCTCCTGATATTCCTCAATATGCAAGGAAGACAGGGGATCATAGGTTCCCACCCATTTTCCCTTCATTTTGTATACTCTGGGCACTCGATTTCCCAAGTTACAGAGGAATTCATAGGAAAAAACGCCCCATTCCTCCCAATCATAAAGAGAAATCTCTTCCTCTCCCTCCTGTCCCAGAAGAGTAACTTCCTGAAAGATTTCCGCCTCTGTATGGCTCACATCAATCATAAACTGATCCATGCAAACTCTGCCAAGAATGGGACAAGGCTTTCCTCCCACCAAGACCTTTGCTTTGTTGGAAAGGACTCTCGGATAACCGTCTCCATATCCCACCGGAACGGTAGCCACTCGCATAGCTTCCTTTGCGATAAAGCTTGCACCGTAGGAAATGGCTTCTCCTGACGGAACTTCTTTAATATGACTGATTTTAGCCTTCCAGGAGAGAACCTGTTTCAAGGGTAGCTTTCTTTCCATGTCCTTGGAGGGATAAAGCCCATACATTGCAATGCCGTCCCGCACCATATCGTACTGCACTCCCCGTCCCTCTAAAATTCCCGCAGAGTTGGAAAGGTGACAGAGGGGAAGCTTGATTCCTCTCTCCTCTAAAGCTTTAAGATAGTCTGCAAAACGCCTTTCCTGCATCTCCGTATAAGACTTATCCCTGTCGTCACAGCAGGCAAAATGAGAAAAAATACCGGAGATTTCTATTCCGCTTAGAGAGAAAAGCTCCAGTCCCAATTCTACAGCGTCCTCTTTCTCAACCTGAATGCCGATTCTTCCCATTCCGGTGTCCAAAGCCAAATGACAGGGCAGGCTCTTTCCCTCCTTCTTGGCAATAGCGGAGAGCGCTTCCCCCTGCTCCCTGGTGAATAGAGAAGGCATAATGTCATAGTGCCAAAGACTTCTGTACTGCCCCTTGGGAACCACACCCAAAATCAATATGGGTGTGGTGATTCCGCCCTTTCGTAATATAATTCCTTCTTCAATGGTGGCTACCCCAAAGAGGGAACATTCCTCCTCTACGGCTCTGGCCACCTCCACGATTCCATGGCCATAGGCATCCATTTTCACTACGGCGCAAAACTGCATCCCCTCCC
>ERZ773196.1092-NODE-1092-length-15883-cov-3.245830_pt1 | contig 15883 bp, 12 predicted proteins | sample MGYA00581009_ERZ773196 | MGnify/ENA primary metagenome ERZ773196 (study PRJEB29015, sample SAMEA2738162) | human oral metagenome | biome: human oral; feature: human-associated habitat; material: saliva | place: China | collected 2243 ... | reverse complement strand
GTATTGATTTTCTCGGAGAGTCTCTCCAAATGGGAAATGGGAGTCGGTCTACCTTGGAACTCCTTACGGATTCTTCTTAACTCCGCAATAAACTTTCTGGACTTGGAAATGGTTTCATAGGCATGGTTAATCTCCTCCATCGCCTTCTTTAACTCTTCGGGGATATACGCTCCGCCGTACTTTCCAAAATAGCCGTTTGCATCCGGGTAGTTCTTCAAATAAGTCTCAAAATCCACATTGTTAAGCTGCATAATTCTTTCCTCCTTTTTCTTTCCCGCCTTTTTTTCGAGGTCGGTAAATGTGATGTTCTTTGCAGGGGAGGTGAGAGTATTTACGGAATCGTTCGCACTGCGTGCTTTTACGATTCCTGCCTGCCATTCGCACTCCCAAAGCACATCTGTGCTTCTTCGTGCTCATGTCAGGGGCGATCCGGAAAAGTTTTTAATGTTCTTTGTAAGCAAGCTTACAGAACATCTTAGACTTTTATGTCTTGGTAAACAAGATGTCTCAGGCTTCGCCTTAGCCACTTGTTATGAATACAAAAAGTCCCCGGCAAAGAGAGTTTCTTTGCCAAGGACGAATAAACAAATAATCTATCCGCGGTGCCACCTTGATTCACAGCATACGCTGCGCCGCTTAGCAGGATACCAACATATCCCCGGGAACTCACGCATCCCTACGCGTTGCAGAATACTCCGGAAAAATCCGTTTCCCTGCACCCTCAGTGGTCCATTTGACAATTTGTTTCTTACCCGATTCTCAGCATCGCGGGTTCTCTGTAAAGGCATCGTTGCCGTTATCTCCACCTCAACGGTTTACAATATTCAGTTGTTGAGAACGGATTTTACACGGAAGTATAAGAGCTGTCAAGCAAAAAAATCTTACGGAATAATAATCATATGTATATTTCTCTCAGATAGGCTAGTGCTTCCTCCATTTCAAACGGTAAGAACAACTGGGCAAATGGAATATTCTCCATTCTAATTTCTTCCATAAATCTGATTATGTCTTCACGCACAATACCATTCGTTTCGATTTTATTATCTCTACGAGCTATCTGTAGAAGCCGAAAAACATCATATTTATGTTTTTTCAAATCTCGTTCATTCACATGTTCACCTCTTGCTTTCCTATCCTTTAAATCCAGCCAAGCATACATTTTAAACGGAATCAGATGCTCCGTATCAAGGACGCTTATACCCGAAACAATCCTTCTCCCGGCGAGCATGAATTTATAGTAGTCATCATTGAGTAAAATTGCAGATAAACTTGAAGTATTCTCATCAATATGTATCGGAATAATTCCCTCCGGAATATAGTTGATATAATCAGGCTCTCTTGAAAACAGTTCTATCATAGAAGGGTATCCGGAACGTGGTTCAGTAAATCTGTAGAAATGTGCCTTTTCACTGTTTTTCCAGCCGAAGCGATATTCACCCTCCATGATAAACTCCCAGAATATATGAGCAAACTCCTTGTACCTTGCCTCCATAATCAGAATCATATCAATATCTTTTGTCGCCCTAAAATCAGTCCCCGCCTCCGTCATAAGTATATCGCAGGCAGTCCCGCCAATTACCGTATAGCAATCCGTGTAATCCTTGAATTTTTCTATGAAACTGTTTATTTCTGTCCCCATATCCACCCCTCCAAATATTCCTCGACTGCTCCTTCAAGTCTTTCATCTGCAATTCCGTCAAAGCAAATTGACAGAGAAACAGGATCCACAATTCCATCATTTGCAAACATTGCCGGATTATATTTCCACAGCTCAAGACAGAGCGGCTTCTCTTCTGTTATCCATTTTAGATCAATCTCTTTTATATTATCTGCTTTAAAATCCGCTTTATATACAGCCCGAACCGGAATCTTTGGTTCATTTAACATCGTTACCTTGGAAAGAGCAGATTCCCCGGAATATACATATTCGCTATATCTATAATCAGCTTCCATTATCAGTATGCGCTGAATAGGGTTGATTAAATATGGCTTCGCTTTTTTGTAAAGTGCAAAATCTGACATTTCAGTTCTCATATAGTATTCTTTACCTTGTATTTCCTGAGATATAAGCCCCATTGCTACCAACTGCTCACTTGCCCTTGTAATAGAAGTCCTAGTGACCCCAATAGCAGCCGCAGCATCTTTTTTCATTACAGCCTGCCCTTTGCTTTTATAAAGCATATAGAGAAACAGCAGTTGTGTTACCGGCATCATTTTATCCCGTCTCGTCTCTTTCTCTTTCTTAAATGTATTATTCAGCATCATACCAAGAAACGGTAAATATAGTTGACCATTATCCGTAATAAATGGAATGTTCCTTTCAAGTAGCTTATCACGCTGCAATTTAGTCACTGCAGAAAATCCGAACACAACCGGGATGCCATATTTATTAGATAAAAATGACAACTGCTTCTCCAGAGCAACAATCCCAAACCTCTCTTCTTTCGAAAGCTGCACACAAAGAAAGGCTATCTCGTTATACGACATTCTAAAGAAGCTTCTCTGTGCTGTCATAAACACAGGAAGCCCTTTAGTATTTATTTCCTCAGCTTGAAAGTTCAAACCAAAAATATTCTTATTTAGGATTTCCATGAATTTGACCTCGATAACAATTTTTATTAAATAATAACATAATCTATGTTATTATTCAATAAAATATATTATTATTGAAAATCCTCTATGCCTTTTCCAATATTCTCTTCCAGCAATGTTCGATATGGGAAAATGTACTTTCAGCTTTCTTCATCATGTAATTTCTGAAGTGAATATCCTTCGTATTATCCGTCACAAAATTCAGATATATCTCTTTTACAGACTTTAAAATAGCATCGTCCTGACTCTCATTATATCGTCTAAATTCCTCGGAAATGGCTTTCCAATAGTCCTTATACGCCTTATCTGTTTTTGTGATTTTGGCTTTCATGCTTTGGTATTTCGCTTCTTCTACCGGCTTTAAAGAAGATCCAAAGTAATCTTTCCTTTTTTCTATGCTAAGTCCAATCGCTCTTTCCATTCCTTCAAATGGATTTTTGTAGTCTTCAATTATCTTTTCATTGTGGTTTTTATATAAGTCTATCAGTTTACTAAAGCCTTCTTTTTGCTCACTTGGAAGCAATTTTTCCGCAAGATAAGACAAGGCATTTGTAGAACTTTCTAAAGAAGCAATCGCCTCCGCCTTAGACATATAGGGTCTTGGTCCGGAATGAAATGATCCTCTTACATCCATAAATCCCGTATAGAACTGAAGACCGGTCAAAAAGTCCATCCCATTCGTAATTTCCGAAAGCAGATTTTCAAATTGTTTCACATCCTCATCACGCATGTTTTCATAAAAACCGTGCTGATCCAAATATTTTGTGAAATTCAACCATTGATTGGTCGGATTTTCCCAAAACTCATCTGTTGCTTCTCTCCCTGCCGCCACCTCTTTCTGCTGTCTTAAGAGAATCTCATAAATATCCATTTTTCCGGATTCAGGAAGATCAATTGAACCATGATCCTTCTTTCCCTCTCCGTTACCCATTGTCCCTTTCTGTGCTTTTTCAGCGGAAAGTTTCTTCCCTTCATCAGAAAGAAGCAAGGAATCTACTACTTTTTGTCCTCTTTCCAAAATCTTTTCCATCTCTTTATTAGACAGTTTTTTTAGATAGGCTCCCTGTTTTGCTTCTATCCTTCTGTTGTATACTCCGGTAAAATACTCCATACTTGCTATTTTCATCTTCTCCTCCTTGACTCTCTAAAATACACTCTTTTAGTTTCCTTCCACATCTATCCCGAACTCTTTCAGTAGAAATTAAACTGCAGTGAAAAATCCTCTCAATCTACGACGTACTTACTATTATCCTCGTCAAATATATATATATATATTGTCTCTTTTTAATGATTATTTTTTATTGCTACATAAAATCAATTTGCAGAAATTGCAAGTCCTATACTCTTAGAAAAAACCCATCTTTATGCTTTTGATTGCTACACCGCTTTGGAAGGCCGGCAAGCTCTCCGACTTCACCTGTGTTACTTGTTAAACGAGATATTGCAAACTCTGCAAACAATACCCGTTAAGAACAAAAAATGCAGCTAACGGATTCTACTCCGGAAGCTGCATTTTTTCCATTTTTCTTATTCGTACACTTAGCTAAACGCATCCTCGATTACCTTCTTCAAGGTATCGGAAGAAGCTTGAAGAGCCTCTCTCTCTTCTTCACTAAGTTCAATTCGAACCACTCTCTCCACTCCCTGTCTTCCGACAATGGCAGGCACACTTAAGGAGACGTCGGATATCCCGTACTCTCCATGCTGCATGCTGGAAACGGGCAGGATAGACTTCTCATCACGGATAATCGCTTCACAGATTCTCCGAACAGACATGGCGATTCCGTAATAGGTTGCTTTTTTCTTCGCAATAATCTCATAGGCACTGTTTTTCACATCCTCTGCAATTCGCTTCATGGAAGCATCATGCTCCAGGTGGCCTCGAAGCTCGCAGAAATCATTTAAAGGAATACCGGAAACATTCGAACTACTCCATGCGGCAATCTCACTGTCCCCGTGCTCTCCGATAATAAAGGCGTGAACGGAACGGTTATCAATGGACAAATGCTCTCCCAAAAGATACTTCAGTCTGGCGGTATCGAGTACCGTTCCGGAACCAAAGACCCTGTTCTCCGGAAAACCGCTGAGCTTTACCGACACATACGTTAAAATATCCACGGGATTTGCCACAATGAGTAAGATTCCTTCATACTTTCTCTTGGCAATCTCCGGTATAATACCCTTAAAAATCCCTACATTTTTCTTGACCAAGTCAAGCCTTGTTTCTCCCGGCTTCTGCCCGGCACCGGCAGTGATTACGATAATGGAGCAGTCCATCAAATCATCATAATCTCCGGCATAAATCTTCATCGGCTTGGCAAAAGGAAGTCCGTGACTAATATCGAGTGCCTCTCCCTCCGCTCTTTCCCTATCTACATCATTTAAAACCATTTCCGAAAAAAGACCGCTTTGCATAAGGGCAAACGCGGAACTGGATCCCACAAAACCGCAGCCGATAACGCCCACTTTTCTCTCTTGAATATTCATTTCTTCTCCTTCCCTTTCATCCCTTTTGCTCTATTTTCTTAATTTGCCCTATCCCAAGTCCGGAAACGGGATATCACACTATTCACGCACGACACTCGTTAAGCGTATATGCTTTGATAAGGTCTTGCATCATATAGTAAATACAGGAAATTCCGAAGAAAAACTTTTCGAAAGAATATCCCGCCCGAAGTTAGTATAGGCTAAATATTTTGGAATTGCTAGTTATTTTTTTATCAATCTTGTTTTTCTTTGTATACACGGAGTTCTTCCAGCACCCTCCGCTTCTTCTCCTGATATTCCGCAAAATGCTCCATATAAGAGCGGAAGTCTTTTCCGTTATCCACTCTTTCCAATCTTCCGTTTCCGAAGAGAATTTTCGAAGAGCTTCCTGCCCCGACTCCGAAAACCGTATGCTTTTCTTCCATCATGAAGATATTATAGAGGCACTCCTTCCCTTCCTTACTGAAACCGATATTTTCCAGATTTCCCGCCATATTTTTTTGACGGTAAAGATAGTAAGGATATAAGGATAATTCTTCCGCTGTCTGCATGGCGGAAAGCATCATCCACTCCATTTCAGTCCGGCTCTCTCGTTTCTTCCAAGAGGGAATATAAGAGAGGGAAAAATCTCTTTCCAGCGGAAATTCCTCGGAAGAAGCTCCTGCCTGATAGGCTCCTCTGTACTTATTTTCCTCCGTTTTTAACTTTGCGGCACGCTTTACCGCAAGAGAGTGTACGGTCAGATTCTCCGGGGCAAGCTCCCGAATCCTTCGAAGGCTCTCCTCCACATCGGAAAGCCTTTCTGAAGGCAGTCCCAGGATGAGATCCATGTTAATGTTGTCAAAGCCCAGTTCTCTTGCTTCATAAAAACGCTCCACCACAGACTCAACACTGTGCTTTCTTCCGATTAAATCCAAGGTCTCCTGTCGAAAGGTCTGCGGATTAATGGAAATGCGCCCCACACTATGCGCTTTTAAAAGAGCCAGTTTATTTCCCGATAAAGAATCCGGCCTACCCGCTTCTACCGTGTATTCCAATACCTTTGCGTGCGGAGAGGAAAGGAGCTTTCTCTCTACCAAGAGGAGCAGATTCTCCAAGTCCTTCTCCGGAAGGGCCGTCGGCGTTCCTCCGCCAATATAGATGCTTTGCAGGCTTTTTCCGCGCTTTTCTCCCATTTCATAGAGTGCAAAATCCAGCTCTTCGGAAATCTTTTCCAGATACTCCGGAATACAGTCGGAAAAGGGCGCTATCGGGGAAGAAAGAAAGGAGCAGTATGCACATTTACTCGGGCAAAAGGGAATATGAATGTAAATACTGAAGCCGTCTTGAATCTTGACTCCGCTCCTTTCCTCCGCCCTCCGTAAAATCTCTCTCTCCCGTAAAGCAAGAAAATGCAACAACTCCGCCTTTTCTCCCTCGAGGCAATATTCCTCCTTTAGGGCTCTAAAGAATTGCGAATCCACTTTCTTTTCCTGCATGCAAAATGCATTCTCAGCTTTTGGAGTATTGGGAGTATTGGAAGTATTGGGAAGATTTGGACTATCTTGCACCTTTGGTTCTTTTTGCGCTTTTGACTTTTCCAATTCGTCCAAGAGTTTTCCGGAAAGGGAAACCGGACGAATTCCCGTCAAATCCCCCCAAGGAAGACTCCGCCCGCATTTTTCCTCTAATATTCGGTAAAGATACGCCTTCACAACAGACTTATCCTTTGTGCGCTTTCCGCTGAAAGGAAGCGCTGCTCCCCGTAAATCCAAGGACAGACGGAAAAGAGAAGGGTCGGAAATCCCCTCCTCTGTCAGAATTCGATTTTGTTTTTCCGCATCCTTCCGCTTTAAGCTCTTCTTGTTCACGGGCACAGCAGACTTTTGTTCCTTTGCACGCTTTAAGGCATTCTTCTCCTCCTGCGTGGTTTCCATTAAACGTACTCCTAAAGGCGTATGCATCTGGAAATCCTCTCCCGGATAAAAGGCCTTACAAAGCTCCCGAATATCACTCTCAAACGGAAGGAGAGCCTCGTCTAAGAAAATCTGAATCAAAGTTTTTCCTTTCCATATTTAAAGATACAAGTCTATTCAAGCTATAACAAAAGATAATGGACATTTTCTACATGAATTTAAACATAATAATTCGCTCTCACCATTTTACCGGTATTGAAATAAGGGGTAATCTGAGCCCGCTAGTACTTGCTGAAGGCGAGCGACAGCGATGCTTGAAGCTTAGTACTACTGCTGGGCGAGGTTAGCGAGAGCGTGCCCCTATTTCAATACCGGCAAAATGTGAGTTTAAGCATTATGCTGATTCACAAAATAGTTCTTTTATCTTTTGTTCTGCTTAGAACATACTCTTCCTTACATTGCTCTCGAGGAGCTTATTGTATCCGATCCAGCCATTCCCTTCCTTGGCCTTCCCCGACTTCTCTCCCTGCTCGATAAACTCCCGCATGGTTTGCAGTTTGGCATCCGTATTGTCCGCAAAGGCAAGGGCCAGAGCTTCCATAGTAGCCGGCTTCTTCGGAGAACCGAATTCCAGCTCTCCATGATGGGAAAGGATGCAATGCAAAAATTCCGAGCGAAGAGCTGTCGGAAAATCGGGAATCAAAGCAATTTTCTCGGAAAGCATGGTATAGCCAATCATAATATGGCCAAGAAGCTGTCCCTCATCCGAGTAATCATTTCTCGGAAATTCACTGAGTTCCTTCATTTTTCCGATATCATGGCAAAGCGCTGCGGAAATCAAGATATCCCTGTTCAAATCCGGATATTGCTCCGCATAGAAACGGCAAAGCTTCGCAACGGACAAAGTGTGCTCGAGGAGTCCTCCCACATAGCTGTGGTGCACTGTTTTTGCTGCGGAATGGAAAGAAAATTCCTGTAAAAATTCTTTATCCTCCACAAAGATACTTTCCAGAAGTTTTTTCAGAAAAGGATTGTCCAAAGCGGAAACCATGCCGAGCAGCTCTTTCTTCATTTCCTCTCTGTCTCGTTTGGAAACCGGTAAGAAATCTTCCGGAAAGAAGCTGCCTTCTCTTGCCACGGAAAGACGCTGAATACTTAATTGATTGACTCCGTTATAGATAGCGACATTTCCCTCTACATAAACATAGTCTAAGGGGGAGAATTCGGAAATCCCCGGGGAAAAGGGATCCCAAACCTTGGCGTCAATCGTCCCTGTTCTGTCCTGCAAAGTCACATTCAGGTATTCTTTTCCATTTTTCGTGAGTGCCGTGTTCTTTGTTTTCACCAAATACACATTGTTCACTCTTGTACCATCCCTGAAATTCTCGATAAAGCGATTAGGGTTAGGGATATGTTCACTCATAAAAATTCCTTCCTACCTTGTCCCGAGCGGACAAGAAAACTCCATTTCCACATACTGATTTCCGTTATTGCGAAGGAGACTGATTTGGAAAGGACTTCCGGGACTTTCTTTCAATAAGACTGCCTGCAAGTCTTTTACTCCTGTAAGTTCTTCTCCGTTCACCTTTTTGATAACATCTCCCGCCTGCACACCGGCAGCATAGGCGGGACTCCCCTCTTCCACTTCGGAAATAAATATTCCTTCCGGAATGCCTAATTCTATCATACTTTTTCCCGTATTTTGTATCTTCAAACCCAAATAAGCTAAAGTTTTTCCGTTACTGAGATGCTCCAGCATATCCAGACAGTCGGAAATTCCCGTAATATGTGGAAATTCTCCCTGCTTTCCCGCACAAAATCCCACAAATTCTCCCGCAGTATTAAGGTAAAATACATTTCCCTCTCCCTCTTTCGGACCTTGTACGGCAATGTCCTCTCTAAAGCCGTCCACAGAGGGTACATCATAAGAAAGATAGGAAGCATACGTTATTTCGGTCGAATACAGTTCCCCGCTTGGAGAACCGATTCCGATTAGGGTTTCTCCTCTTTGAACGAGACGGGAATTTCCCCTCGGCATCGCGCTGATTTTTTCCAGATCTTTCTCGGAAAAAGCGGCAAGCGGAACAGCAAGAATCAGAATCCCGTCCTTTTTACTCATGGCCACCAAATTCGCATCAAGCTCTTTTTCCCGGAAAAAGAGGACATGATAGCTGTCTTCTTTTTTTCCTTCTCCCAGGTATAAAATCAGGAGACTATCTTCTGTTTTTTCTAAAATAATGGCATTTCCTCTTACTTTTCCTGCTGTAAGAAGATCTTCTCCTCCGCTCGATACCATAACCTCCACCAGAGACTTTTCCCCTTCCTGGATAATGCTTTTTAAATTTCCCATCATGCTATCATAGGCGGAAATCGGGAAATCCAGTTTCTGAATCTCGGACTGTACCACATCCTCTATTGCTTCCGTTTTTTCCGTGCCGTTTTCCGTTTCCGTACTTGCTTCTTCCGTAAAGGCTACCGTTTCCTTTTCTTTTCCTTCCTTCTTTTCCGGAAGAATAGGAAGAAGAAAAAACAAAACCAAAAAAATACCCAAGCCGAAAACACCTCCGGAAAAGAGGAAAGATAGGGCTTTTACAACTTTCTTTTTCCAGCTTATCTTCTGTCCGACGATCTTCTCTTTGATGAAATTTTTTTCGTCCAAGGATTATGCCTCCTCTTTTAACGAGACGGGAAGGGTAAAGATGAACTCGGTGCCAACCCCCTCGGTGGATATACAGTCAATATGCTCCTTATGTGCAGTGATTATCCCTTTTACAATGGAAAGGCCAAGTCCCGTACCTCTCTTATCTTTCCCCCTTGAAAGATCCGTCTTATAAAAGCGCTCCCAGATTTTCTGCATATCCTTCTTCGGTATTCCGATTCCCTGATCCTTAACCGAAGTAAAGACCTTTGTTCCTTTTTCCTCCGTTCGGATACAAATCTCGGTTCCTTCTTTGGAAAACTTCACCGCATTGTCAATCAGGTTATAAAGAACTTGTTGTATTTTCGGATAATCCGCATAAACCATTTCTTTTTTTTCGGCAAAGATAAGAGAAAATTGTAAGTTTTTCTTTGCGCACTGCATCTCAAAACTGCCGCAAACCTGCCGAATCATCCGATTGATATCAAGATTACTGCGATTCAGCATGCCTTCCTCATCCAGTTTGTTAAGGCTCAGCATAGACTGTGTCAGTTTGCTCAATCGATCGGTTTCCGTAATCAGTCGTTCCAGATATTTTTCTTCCATGTCTCGAGGAATCGTGCCGTCCAGCATAGCCTCCAAATACCCTTTTATGGAGGTTAGAGGAGAACGAAAGTCATGAGAAACATTCGCAATAAACTGCCTCTGATAATCGTCCGACTTTTGTATTTCCTCCGCCATAAAATTTAAGGTTTCCGCAAGATAGCCCATTTCATCCTGCCCGCCCACCTTGATATGGGTTTGATAATCTCCCGAAGCATAACGAAGCGCTCCTACAGTAATTTTCCGTAAAGGCCGATATACATAAGTATAAAATACCCCAAAAATGGAAAGGGAGAAGAAAAAAATTACAGCCATGGCCATGAAAAAAATATCCATTATTTCCGCCTTTTTCCGCTCTATTTCCTGCATAGGTACCATGAGATAGAGGTAAGCTATTTTTTGAAAATCCCTTTGCACCGGCGCCTTGGCTACAAGCCTCGTTTCCTTCAAAAGCCCTTGAAAATCTTCTGTATAATAGGTTCTTTCTCCATTTTTCGTGAAATCAAAGTCTTTAAGTCCTTCCGCTTTAAGTTCTTCCCCGGCTTGAAAGGCAAGAAACTTTCCCTGAGGACTTACAAGGGCCCATTCCGGAGATTTGCTTCGAATATTTCCCTCCATATCCGCTGTGATTTTACCGATAGAAAGGCTGCCGAACTCTTCTTTGGAATAATAATTTGCGAGCCTCGTTACTTCACGGTAAAGTGAAGCGCCTTCCGAATTGTAAAAATAATTTTGGACTCGCCTTCCTCCATAAAAATAAGTAAAAAAGAGGGAAAGAAGAAAAAATACGGAGTAGCCCAGTAAAAATTTAATGAATAATCGCCTTCTCAAGCTCTTCACCCCAGCCTAAACTTATAGCCTATACCCCAAACCGTGGAAATTTCCCATTCTTCCCCACCGGGAAGCTTTTCTCTTAGACGTTTAATATGCACATCCACCGTACGGGAATCGCCTGCAAACTCATAGCCCCAGATATGATCCAGGAGCTGTTCTCTGGTAAATACCTGATTGGGACAGCTCGCGAGAAAGTAGAGCAGTTCCAATTCCTTCGGCGGCATATCCACAATTTTCCCTTTATAGTGCACCGCATAATTACTCAGGTTCACCACCAGATCGGAGTATGCAATAAACTTTCCTTTCTGTAATTGTTCCTCTTTTTCCTTTTCCTCCGCATTCTCGTAGGAAGAAACTCTTCTTCCCGGCTTAAAACGACGGAGAACCGCTTTCACTCTTGCCACCAGCTCTTTCGTATCAAAAGGCTTTAAGATATAATCATCCGCTCCAAGCTCCAGCCCCAGTACCTTATCAAAGGTCTCTCCCTTTGCGGAAAGCATGATAATGGGAACATCCGAACTTGCCCGAATCCGTCTGCAAACCTCATAGCCGTCGATTCCCGGGAGCATTAAATCTAAAATTAAAAGTTCGGCACCCTCCTTTTCAAAAATACTGAGTGCCTCTTCCCCGTCTTCCGCAATCTTTGTGGAAAAGCATTCCTTCTCAAGATAGAGAGAAATCAACTCCGCAATGGAGCTGTCATCATCCACAATCAGGATTCTTTGCTTTTCTGCCACAGTACCTCCTTTACCATTTCGCTGTTCTGACAATGCTATCTACGAAACAATTTCGCCGTTCTGACAATGCTGTCTACAAAACAATTTCGTCGTTATAACAAATCTGTCTACAAAACAATGCTACCGGTCTAACAATTCTATTTCTTAAAATAGATCATCGTTACTCCGTCAGATCCCTCGCCATATTCTCCCAGTCTGAAGGATTCAATATGCTTATTCTTCTTTGCACAGTCATGCACCATTTTCCGAAGCGCACCGGTTCCTCTTCCATGGACCACTCTAACTTGCGGAAGCTTGGCAAGAAAAGCATCATCCAAGTACTTATTCAGCTCCGGAAGTGCATCCGCTGTCATTTTTCCGATCAGATTGATTTCCGGAGAAATCCCCATCGCCTTGGACCTTCCGAGTCCTGCTGTCTTTCCCTGATTACGAACGGGAGCTTCCTTCTCCTTATGCTGGATAAATTCCACCTCTTTTGCCGACACCTTAGTCCGGAGCATGCCGGCACTCACCGTAAACATCCCGTTCTTATCCGGAAGCTCGGTAACGGTTCCCACGACACTATGCATATTGAGCAGTCTGACCTTGTCCCCGAGCTTAAGGTTTTTCAGAGAAATGGTCTGCATCGGCCCCTTTACGCTTTGTCCGGAAAAGGCCTGCGTCTCTTCCATCTTCTTTTTCAGTTTACTGCGAATCTGCTCCACTTCCAACGAGCTTCCTCCGCCGTTTTCACGCTTTCTGATTTCCTTTACAATGCTGTCTGCCGTTTCCTTCGCATCGGAAAGGATCTTTGCCGCCTCTTCCCTTGCACGATTCAGGATTTTCTCTCTGCCTTTCTCAATGCCCTTTGTGGACTCTCTCGCCCTGGCTTTCAGACGCTCCACTTCTTCCTTATACTGCTCAATTTCCAGTCTTTCCCGCTCGGCGAGTCTCTTACTGTCCTCCAAGTCCGAAATCAGATCTTCAAAGTGGAGGTCCTCTTCTCCGATACGGCCTCTGGCGTCCTCAATGATTTTCTCGCTTAAGCCGAGCTTCTTTGCAATCGCAAAAGCATTGGACTTACCGGGCACACCGATAAGCAGACGGTAGGTCGGGCGAAGGCTTTCCACATCAAACTCGCAGGCGGCATTTTCCACTCCCTCCGTGGACAAGGCATAGAGCTTAATCTCCGCATAGTGGGTCGTCGCAAGCGTAGTCACTCCTCTTTCATAGAGCTCATGCAGAATACCGAGTGCCAGCGCCGCCCCTTCCGTGGGGTCTGTACCGGCTCCCAACTCATCAAAAAGGCAGAGGCAGTCGGAATCCGCCTCCGAAAGGATTTTTACCGTATTCGTCATATGAGCGGAAAAGGTGGAGAGACTCTGCTCAATGCTTTGCTCATCCCCGATATCCGCATATATTTCCTTAAAAACCGTGATGGAAGACCCCTGAAAGGCCGGAATCAGAAGCCCCGCCTGTCCCATTAACTGCAAAAGCCCGAGGGTCTTTAAACACACCGTCTTTCCGCCGGTATTCGGACCGGTAATCACCAAAAGCCGGAAGGCTTCTCCGATATGAATGGAAATCGGGACAACCTTATCCTTCGGAATCAAAGGATGCCGTGCATCCAAAAGCTTTAACTTTTTTTCTTTCTCTAAGCTAGGTCTAACCCCGTCCATCTTTTTTCCCAGCTTTGCCTTCGCAAAGACAAAGTCCAAGTGAGAAAGAAGCTCCAGATTCCTTTCTAAAACCGGAAGATTCGGAGACAGCTTAAGACTGAGAGAAAGTAATATTTTCTCCACCTCCTCTTTTTCCAGCGAAAAGAGCTCACTCAGATTGTTTTCGAGCTGTACAATGCTTAAGGGCTCCATAAAGAGCGTAACACCCGTACTGCTCTCATCATGGACTATGCCGTGAAAAGCATTTTTATACTCCGCCTTTACCGGAAAAACATGACGACCGTTTCTAAGGGTAATGACCCCCTCCTGCAACATGGATCGCTTATCGTTTAAAATCCGGTTCAACTCCTCCGTGATTTTTCCTTCTATTCCCTTTTCTTTTCTTCGGATATCGGAAAGCTCCTTACTGGCATCGTCAAAGAGACGCTCCTCCGACTCGATTGAGCGGGAGAGCTCACGTCTGATTTCCTCTAAGGAATCTATTTCCTCAAAATAAGCACGTAGGCTGTCTTCTACTTCTCCGCCCTGCTCCTTTACTTTTTTACTGCTTTCGAGCATTCTTGCCACTTGGTACAGTTCGAATACGGAAAGAGAAGCCCCGAGTTGCAGTCTCGGAAAATAGGGGCGTATATCCATAATCCCCCGAAAAGAGATTGGCCCCTTTAGCCGAATACGGCTCTCCGCCTCTTCCGTTTCTAAAAGATTCCGCTCCACCTCATAAAAATCGGAGGAAGGAAGGAGCGCCTCCGCCCTCTCCTTTCCGAGAGAGGACTCCGCTTCCTCAATAAGCATGGCAATAATCTTTGTATATTCTATTGTTTTTAGAACCTTCTGATTCATTTTTCCGACTTTCTTATTCCTTTACTATCTATATTCAACTTCCGGGTAAAACGATTCGTATAGAAGCATACGGAGACAGATTCTTTCCAATTTCCCTTCTGCCCTTAGTCTTTTTCAAGCATCAGTCTTGCACAACCGTAGATTCCCGCATCATTTCCGAGTGTTGCCAGCACAAGTTCCGCCTTTTTCTCTAAAATCGGTGTGTACTCTTCATAGTGCTTCCGAATAAGGTCAAGAAGAAACTCTCCCGCCTTCGACACACCGCCTCCGATAACAAAGATTTCCGGATCGGCAACCATGGAAACCTGTGCAAGCACAATCCCCAAGGAACGCATACTTAAGTCAAGGCTTAAATAGGCAAGTTGATCTCCCTCTTTTGCCGCATCACAGACGATTTTTGCCGTCAACGCCTTTCCATAGATGCGTAGAGAAGAAGGCTCTCTAAACATCCTCAAGAAACGCTCCGCCTCCTTCACGATTCCTGTCGCGGAAGCTACCTGCTCAAGGCAACCCATTCCGCCGCAGGCACAACGCTCACCCTCTACTTCTCTAACATGGATATGCCCGATTTCCGCTCCGGCACCGTGTGCACCGGCTACGATTTTCCCGTTTAAAATGAGACCGCCGCCGACTCCCGTTCCAAGAGTGACCATCATCATATTTTGATAGCCTCTACCGCCGCCCTGCCACATTTCTCCAAGAGCGGCTACATTGGCATCATTTCCCACTGCACAGGGAATTCTGCCCCCCATGAGCTCTCGCATAATCCGGGCGGGATAAATATCTTTCCAGCCCAAATTTACCGCCACTCTGACATGACCGTCCGGTTCAACCGGCCCCGGTACACCAATGCCGATTCCCGTGATATCCTCATAGGCAATGGTCTTTTCCTCCAAGTGCTTCTTCAGTTCTTCCGCCACATCGGGAAGAATATACCTTCCGTTTTCCGCCTTCCGCGTCATGACTTCCCACTTATCCAGAAGCACCCCGTTATAAGTAAAGATTCCGCACTTTACCGTTGTTCCTCCTACATCGATTCCCACGCAATATTGATTCATATCCGTCCCCCTCTATTGTATTCTCTTTCCTAATGAATCGCTTCATTTCAGTACTCTATTTGTTTTGTACTCTATTATTTTGTACTCTATTGTTTTGCACTCTATTATTTTTCGCTCTATGGTGTGACGCTCTAGGATGTGACATTCTATGGTGTGACGCTCTATGGTGTAACACTCTATGATGTAACGCTCTATGATGTGACACTCTATGGTGTAACGCTCAATCGTAGGGCGTTCTACTGTATTCTGACCCGTTCCACCTTATTCGGAAAGCAAAGCATAAGTTCCGTTCCTCCAAGATTAAAATCAGACGCGGAACGAAGATAGCATAAACTATCCTCCGTAGTCCCATTATAACGTAGACGACCGCTAAAGTCATAAACCTGATAGGTTTTCTCCTGATATAGGAAAATCTTATCTCCGCTCAAGTCCATTTTACTTCCCGAAAAGGAAAGCGCTTTATCCAGTATCTTTTCTCCGTTTTTTCGAAAAAGGAGGAGTCGACAGTTTTCCTCTTCTTTTTCTTTTGTATTGTCCGTGA
>ERZ773196.1090-NODE-1090-length-15889-cov-9.800177_pt1 | contig 15889 bp, 15 predicted proteins | sample MGYA00581009_ERZ773196 | MGnify/ENA primary metagenome ERZ773196 (study PRJEB29015, sample SAMEA2738162) | human oral metagenome | biome: human oral; feature: human-associated habitat; material: saliva | place: China | collected 2243 ... | reverse complement strand
GCGCACCGTAGTGACGCTCGTTGAGGCGCCAGTTGCGCTCAACGGGGATCCAGTGACGGTCAGCAGCGTCAAGTGCCAGGTTCGCGGTCATGATCGCGCGACGCAGCATCGACGTGAACAGGAGATCCGGAAGAACACCGGACTCCTTGAGGAGCTCACCACCGTGGGTTGCTTCCGCGCGGCCCTTGTCCGACAGCGGAACATCCACCCAACCGGTGAAGAGGTTCTTTGCATTCCATTCGCTCTCGCCGTGGCGGAGCAGCACCAGTTTGTAGGTCATGCACATATTCTTTCATTCTTTTCGCATATGTGTCACGGGACCTGCGTCACGCGTCCCGCATCATTCTCCTGTTTCTCGCAGATGAGAAGAAAAACAGCGACATCCTGCACGCTTCCTGTCCACAACGCCCCGGCACATGAGCTCGCAAAAACATCATATAATCGCAACCAGATCAACTTCGATCAGTGTCTGAGTAGGGGCCACACAGCAAGTGCTCAGCATGATCCTTTTAAACTTTGCGCATGAGTGACACAACATCAAAGCGCCACTTTTTCCGTACGGCGACCGCATTGTCCACCTTGGCCGCACTCGTTTCACTGAGTGCATGCTCTCAGAGCGCGCCTTCCGCATCGACCTCCGCGACGAGCGAGGCAACCCCCGAGGCAACGGCATCAGCCACCTCCGCGGTTCCCGCTGTCGCAGGCTACAAACCCGGCGAGATTCCGCCAGTTCCTCTTTTCAAAGTTCCACCAATCGGCGTATTCGCCTCAAATGCTGACAAGGCTGTCATTGACGCGACCTCTAAGATTTCCTCCGTTCCTGGCGTAACCGTTGCCCCCGCTGTGTGTGACGGTTCCGGATTGGTGACCAACGGCGGAAATACCGTACTTGGCGGCGACGGATCAGGTGTCTCCAATAACGGCGACAAGCAGGTCGTCAACAGTGGTGACGGCTCCGGCGTTATTAACGAGGGTCCGGTAAGCATCGTTGTCGATGGCACGGGCGGTGGCGTCTACAGCGATTCATCCAACGGACTGAACATCACGATCAGTTCCGATGGCTCCGGTACCTACACCTCAAACACTCTGAACATCACGGTCAGCCCTGACGGTTCCGGCGTCTACAACAACTCCGAGACCGGCGAAAACATCGTGATTAGCTCCGACGGTTCCGGCAACTACAGCAACAGCAAGACTTCGGTGACCTACAGCCTTGATGGCAAGGGCGGTGGCGTCTACAACGGCCCGAACTTGAGCATCATCAACAACGGCGATGGCACCGCGACGGTGAACGGCCAGCAGGTGAAGGCTGACAAGGCACCGACCGTTGGCAAGGTTGGTAAGTTCCCCAAGGTCGATAGCCTCAAGCCCGTCGAGAGCTGCGGCACAACCATCACCTTGGAAGATGGCGTCCTCTTCGACTTCGGCAAGTCCGATATTCGTCCCGAGGCAGCAGCAACCCTGAAGAAGCTTTCTGAGGTCCTCACTAGCGCGAAGGTTCCGGCTGCGCACGTTTACGGCCACACCGATTCGATTGGCGACGAAGCTTCCAACCAGACCCTGTCTGAGGAACGCGCGACTGCAGTCGTCAGCGAACTGAAGAAGGATGGCGTCACCGCTACCTTGGATTCTCAGGGCTTCGGCGAAAGCAAGCCGGTCGCACCCAACACGAACTCCGATGGTTCGGACAACCCCGCCGGTCGCCAAGCGAACCGCCGCGTGGAGATCTTCATTCCCGCTTTCTGACAGTAAGTGGCTGGGGCACACCTTTTCTGTGTGCTCCAGCCACTTTACTTTCCTTCCACAAGAAAGATTGATCAATGACCCGCACGACTTCATCACGCACCACGCTGGCCCTTTTGGCAACTCTGGGACTCGCCGCGACTATGGGTATTGCAGCTTGTAGCCAGACAATCACTCAATCCCCTTCAGATGTTGCAAATTCAGCAAAGGCGACGGCGCAAAGCATCGCTTCCGATGCGGCTGAACAGGGCAAGGCCGCAGCTTCTTCAGCTGCTAGCTACGCGAGCGCGGGCGCATCCGAAGCCGCAGATCAGGCCAAGAACCTTGCCAAGGGCACAACGGGAAAGACTCTCACGGTCTCCGATTCCAACACTGTTGTCACCGTCCCGGATGATGTCGAGAACGTACACATTCAGTCATCCAACGTGAAGCTCACGTCAACACACGCGCTGACGAGTCTGACCATCGATGGATCTAACAACTCTGTCAACCTAGAATCCGCAAAGAAGATCACTTTTACGGGTTCTCAGAACGTCGTACACTACACGTCAGGAGACCCTGACATCAGCGATTCCGGTACGGGCAATTCCGTCTCGGAAGACTGATAGTTAACTTTCAGCAAGGAAGCTGGGGCACATCACTACCCCAGCTTTTTTGCGCTTAATTTCGACTGTTTAATTTCAACTGAGCCCCCGAAGCAGTCGATCGCCCTCAAATGAACTTCTCCCCCACAGCCAGTGACCAACCAGATGGAAGGTGCACATGTCTACTCACAAGCCCACTACCGAGGCCTCAATGAACCCCGAAATGACAAGCGGAACTCACCCCGCAGATCAGGGCGATGCAGGCTACGATAAGGCCCTCAAAAACCGCCACCTGCAGATGATTGCAATCGGCGGATCGATTGGTACCGGCCTCTTCCTTGGTGCAGGCGGGCGCCTTGCGCAGGGAGGTCCACTTCTTGCTCTCGCCTACGCGGTTTGTGGAGTTTTCGCCTTCCTCATGGTCCGCGCACTCGGTGAGCTCGCAATCCGTCGTCCATCCTCTGGAGCCTTCGTCTCTTACGCACGTGAATTCCTTGGTAGACGCGGCGCTTTCATCACCGGCTGGTTCTTTTTCCTTGACTGGGCAGTGACGGTGATGGCAGATATTACGGCGGTCGGCGTCTATATGCACTACTGGAATCTCTTCGAGTGGATCCCACGTTGGGTGATTGCTCTGATCGCTCTTGTCCTGGTTTTCTGCCTCAACATGCTGTCGGTGAAAGCCTTCGGCGAGGCCGAATTCTGGTTTGCTCTCATCAAAGTTGCAACAATTTTGATCTTTATGGCCCTTGCCATTTGGGCGATCATCACCCAGGCTCAGATGGGCGACCATACCGCCGGCGTCCACAACATCGCCGAAAATGGCGGCCTACTCCCACAGGGCATCGCACCGATCTTCGCATTGACTTTGGGCGTTGTCTTCGCTTTTGGTGGCACTGAAATGGTGGGCGTTGCTGCCGGCGAAGCAAAAGATGCACAGAAGATACTTCCCAAGGCAATCAATTCGATGGCCCTTCGAATTTTCTTTTTTTACGTCGGTACCGTCACTCTCATGGCTCTAGCCCTGCCCTACACCGTTTATTCTTCCGACGAGTCTCCCTTCACCACCTTCTTCGCTTCGCTCGGAATTCCTCACGCCGGCGATATCGTCCAGGTTGTCGTTCTGACCGCAGCGCTTTCCTCGCTCAATGCGGGGCTCTACGCGACGGGCCGAACCCTGCGCTCAATGGCCGTTTCAGGCGAAGCCCCCAGCTTCGCCTCGCGACTGAATAAGCACCACGTCCCCTACGGCGGAATTATCATCACCGCCTCACTCGGACTGCTGGGGGTATTGCTCAACGCATTCCTCCCCGACGATGCTTTTGAAATCGTCATGAGCTTGGCCGGAATCGGCATTGCGGGCACCTGGGCAATGATCCTCATTACCCACCTGGCATTCCTCAAGCGCGTGCGTGCCGGCGATGAGGAGCGCCCCTCATACCGCATGCCGGGCGCACCTTTCACGAACTACATCTCGCTCGCTTTCTTTGCGATTGTCGTGGCTTCAAATGTCACTAGTACCAATGGCCGTTGGACTCTTGCACTCTTCGGAGTAGTGGTCGTGGCAATGGTTTGTGGTTGGTATGCAATTCGGGGTAAATTTTCTTCAAATGACGAGGCCCCGCGCCACTTAGGCGAATAACCACCCCTCTGCTCTCGTTTCTTTTTCGCTATCCAATGATGGAAGAGGACGCACTATGAGGATTCATGTGACGTATGCAGGCGGAACAATCGGGATGGTTGATTCTCCTGACGGTTTGCGACCGGGTGCCGATATGGCGTCGTGGCTCAACACTCAGTTCGACGGAATCGAGCTCACGGGACACGTGTCGATGTCTCAGCTCTCGCCGCTCGTCGATTCTTCGGAAACGACACCGATCCACTGGCAGATGATCATCGACGATATTCGCGCTCATGCCGATGAAGCCGATGCTTTCTTGGTTCTCCATGGGACCGACACCATGGCCTATAGCGCTGCGGCACTGTCGTACGCCCTGGCTGATTTCACGAAACCTATTGTTTTGACCGGTTCTCAGTATCCGCTGGGCGTCGTCGGAACCGACGCCTCCGCGAATGTGACGGGCGCTTTGCGCGCCGCTGGAAGTTCCCAGGTGAGCGGCGTGACTTTGTTCTTTGGCCATATGCTTCTGGCAGGAAATCGTTCAACGAAGACCTCATCATGGGCCTTCGCTGGCTTTGACTCACCTTCGACATTGCCGATCGCGCGTACAGGTGCCCCTTGGCGCTGGTATCACAGTATCGAGGCCGGCGAGGGGTGGGCTAATCCGGCACCTTACGCTCGCCACGATGTTGCCGTCGTGGACATTGTTCCCGGCCTGAGCGCCACGCGTTTACGTTCCATGTTTACTCCCCTGCCCGAGGCAGTGATCATCCGCGCATACGGCGTGGGGAATATTCCGGCTTCAGACCCGGGTTTTGTGGATGTTTTGCAGGAGCTGCGCGAGGCCGAGGTTCCCCTGATCGTTGCGTCGCAGTGCCACCAAGCCGAGGTCGTGTTGGGCCATTACGAGGCCGGGAGCACTCTGGCGCGCTTGGGCGCGATTAGCGCGCATGACATGACGCTTGAGGCCCTGTATGCGAAGACAATCTTTTTGCTCTCACAGGGATTGCAGGGTGAAGAGTTCGCACAGTGGATGAATCGATCTATTGCTGGTGAAGTGAGCCTTCCAGGCATTGCCTAGCTGACCTGCGGTTTTAGCTATTTCAGTGTATACAAGGTCAATCTAAACCGGTACAGGTTACGAAAACTGACCACTCGATACAAAACGTATTGAATACAAATATAAATGCGGGGTATTTCAATGAGAAATACCCCGCATTTATATCAAACTAATTCAGAACAAAGATCAGCGATTTTCCTTTTCAAACTGCTCAATAATGGCAGATGGAATCCGACCACGATCGCTCAGTTCGATCCCCTTTTCACGAGCCCAACGACGCACGCGGACGCTCTTTGCTTCAGCATCCCCACACGGCGTGGCACGGCGACTGTTAAGACGCCCGCCCACCCTACGAGCTGCGGAGATCCACGGTGACATATCGAGCTCAAATTGCTCAGCATTCTGGTCGGAAAGGTCAATTTCATACGATACGCCTTTGAATGCGAATGAAATTGTCTGCTTGGCAACCGAACCATCACGGTCATCAACTAATACAACGACTTTCTTCTGCACAGTTTTCACCCTTCGAAAACACGTCAATCACAGAGAAGAATTCTTTTTCTGCGATCGAGTAATGCACTTTTCGAAGCCACGCTATCACATTTTCGATATTAACTATTAATTTTCTATACCCTCAAAATTACCTGTCTCATTTTCGATTCAAGCGTTGTATGGCCTGATCAAAACCTATAAACTGTCCTTTCGTTAGAGAACCTCGAGGATGAAGGCTAAAACGGAGAAGGGACATGAACCAAGCAAAGCGGGCTCGCGAGATCGAACAGTTTTTCATTACTATCACTAGGGCTTCCGCGGCTCTGGAGGCAACGCTCAAGCGCGAGTTCGGACTTTCACTCGGTGAATATCGCGTCCTCGATGAGGTCGCTTCAGCCGGTAAAATTGGAATCCGCATGGGAGAACTTGCCCAATCGGTCATTTTTAGCCCTTCGCGTCTGACACACACCTATCGTCGTCTGGCCGATCGTGATCTCATCGTTCGCACCGCCTACGAATTCGATCGTCGCGGTGGCACAATCACCATCACCGATGCAGGCAAGAAACTTGTCACCTCCGCCCAACAGGCTGAGCGAGCACTTCTGCGCGACATTATCAGTGACGACATCTCCGATGAAGACCTCAACGTATTGATCCGCGTTGGTTCAGACGTTAATACGCGCTTGGATGAAGTCGAGAAGCGCTAGTACTCTCAACTAGTGTGAGCACACCCGGTATACCAATCTCTCGGCTGTCGCCCCGCATTCGCATGGGGCTAGCGGTACTTATGACCGCGATAACGGCAGGGCTAGTTGGTGCCGGGTGTTCGCATCTTCTCCACCTGATCGAGGGCCTTGTCTTTGGTGACGCAAGCGGCACCCTTCTTCACGCAATTTCCTCAGTCCCTTGGTGGCACAGGGTTTGCGCGTTGGGAGGAGCAGGACTTATCGGAGGAATTTCCTGGTATCTCTATGCACGCGTCGGGGGCAAACCCGTCTCACTGTCCAAAGCAGTTAATGGTCAGAAGATGCCGATTCTCCTGACTTTCTGGCACGCAATTAACCAGATCGTCATTGTCGGCATGGGCGCTTCAATCGGCCGTGAAGTCGCTCCTCGTGAGATTAGCGCCTCTTTGGGCGGAAAGATCGCTGATTTTCTTTATCTTCCGCCTGAGCAGCGACGCATTATTGTCGGCTGCGCGGCCGGTGCAGGTCTTGCTGCAGTCTATTCGCTCCCTCTATCGGGAGCGGTATTCGCACTTGAAATTCTTCTCATCGAGGTCACAGCCAGCGCGGTATGGTCCGCGCTGATCATCAGTGGCGGAGCAGTCCTCGTCGCACACGGCTGGGTTCGAAGCGATCCTTTCTACACGCTTCCCGAGACCACCCAACTCCTTCCGACAGCATCACTGACACTCTGGGCTGTCATCATCGGACCGGTTCTTGGAATCATCGGAGTCCTCTTCAAGAGCGCTGTTTCAGCATGCTCTGCTGCTCGCCCCACCGGTTGGCGTCTACTTGCCTGGATGATCCCCATCTTCACCCTCATCGGAGTGATCACTGTCTGGGTTCCATCAATTGCCGGAAACGGACAATCAACCGCTCAGCTTGCTTTTGATGGAGCCGTTTTGGGACAGGGAGGCCGCGCGGCAGCGGGAATCGGAGTCGCGTTACTTGCTTCTCTTGCAATCGATGGATTCACAAAACTTATCGGAACGCTCGCCACTATTCGCTCGGGTGCATGGGGTGGAACTCTTACCCCCGGTCTTGCGCTAGGCGCATCTAGCGGTGCGGTTCTGGGGATTCTCTGGTCCTACATCTACCCCGGCGACACGACCGCAATCGTTTGCTTCGCCTTCATCGGCGCCGTGGTCGTTCTTGGCACATCAATGAGCGCACCGCTGACGGCGCTGTGCTTGGTTATTGAATTTACACACCGAGGCGCAACCTTGCTTGTGCCCACCGTCATCGCACTGGGACTCGGGGTTGGCGCTGCGCGCATCTGGAACAAATGGCGCGCAAAGGAAGCTCAACAGCGCAGAAGCAGCTAGGCCTCGTCAGAGAAATTAACCCAACCCGCTAACCCACGACGGGCAATCGCACCCAAAGTATCAACAGCACCGGCAGATGCATTACCCCAAGGAATATAGGTAAAGTCGGTGCCGCCGGCCTCGAGGAAAGCATCACGATTGAGCTTTGCAATCTCGTCGACGGTTTCTAGGCAATCCGTCATAAAGCCAGGGCAAATCACATCAAGACGCCGGGTCCCACGACGAGCAAGCTCGGCGACGGTATCGATGGTCGCCGGCCCCAACCATTTCGCGGGCCCAAAAACCGATTGGAAAGTCACCGATAGCTGGTCTTCGTCGAGATTTAAGCGCGCTCGGAGTGCATTTGCTGTCGCCATACACTCATGCTTGTAGGGATCACCCGCATCGTGCATTTTCTGAGGGATGGAATGGAAAGACGCAAGGAGCTGGTCTCCAGATGCGAAATCAGGGCGACCTCGGCGGGTCCAATCTTCCTCGATAGCGCAGGCTAGGGCTTCAATATAGGCGGGTTCTGTGGGGAACGAACGGATCGTACGCACTTCCATATGATTGCGACGTTTCAGGATGTAGCGCGCTAATGCGTCAGTAACTGTTCCCGCAGATGACGCGGCATATTGCGGATAGGCGGGGAGAAGAAGGACGCGGCGATGCCCCTTCGCGAACACATCATCAAGGACGCTCTCAATAGAGGGCTTTCCGTAGCACATAGCGAGCGCAACTTTCGCCTGACCGCCAAGCAGCTCTGAAAGAGATTCGGCTTGGGCGATGGAATACGCCATGAGCGGCGAACCATGCTCAGTCCAAATCGAACGATAGTTTGGTGCGACTCGAGAGGGGCGGAAAGGAAGAATCACGCCTTCAAGAACTGGCTTCCAGATCAGAGGATGAAGTTCGATTACTCGACGATCACTCAAAAATTCACGCAAAAAACGGCGAATATCGCTGGGGCTGGGCGATTCGGGAGTGCCAAGGTTAACCAGGAGCACTACGGGGATCTCAGCCGGGTTTTCTGACTTTTCGTCATCTTCTGTCAACACAATTTAGCCTAACATTCGCCGGGCGATCTGACTCATGTATCGCACATTGCTGTGCGGGCAATCCCACATCACCTCTGTCACGAAACGTTTGCTTCTCACAAGTGGTAACCGCTAAAGTACTTCAGGTAGCTTTTCTCCACCTCAGTAGCGAAGTGCAGATAAGCCCGGCCGCCTTAGCTCAGTCGGCAGAGCGATTCACTCGTAATGAATAGGTCGTGGGTTCGATTCCCACAGGCGGCTCAGAGGTTCGCCGGGAAACCGGCGAACTCACAGGCGAAGAACTCACCCACGCCCTATACGCCGCCCACCAAGCAGCCGACGAAGCTACAGGCCCATAAGCCTGCGCCGAACGGGCGCGAGTACACAGCCTCGAAGAAGAAAATTCCTTGCGCGCCAAATGAACAGACGAGACCTTGCGCGCGAAGAATACCAACGCGCTAACAGGCACGACCCCATCACAGGCAGCGGCGGCCCCAGGGTCACCCAATACTAATTCGAGACAGCCGCAGAAATGAAACGCGCCCTCTTAGCAGAAGCACAAAGACGCCGCCCTGACGCCCCCGCCCCCAAGAACAAGACGGCCTCACCCAATGGACCGCGCCCACAAGCGGCCTACACGATAGGGTACTACCTGAAGAATGGCGCACCGCCCTCACCAGCCAGCGCTCAATCTTGCGCGAAATCCTCATCCAAGCAGGAAAAGACGCCAAAGTGCAGCCTTGGATGCAAGGCGTCTGCCAGCCCGAACACCTCACCGACGAACAATGGAACACGACCGTCGGACAAATCCAGCTCTGGCGCACCACACACAAAATTAGCCCTGACCTCTCCGTGCGCGAAGCGGCAAGCCAGTTGCGCGACGTTGAAATCCGCGCCCTCATGGACTCTTTCCCTGCGCCCATAAAGGAAAAACAACTTGCCGCAGGCCAGAAGGAAGCAGGCGAAAAAGACCCCATGCAACGCCTGCAACGCACCATGGAAGAACTACGAGCCAACAGCAGCAGAGGGCGAACAAACACGAAACCACGCGACCACGCGCACCAACACGCCAAGTCGTAATGCGGGAGGACGCACAATGCAGCCCTAGGAACAGATCTTGTCTACTCTCTTTTTCCTACTCGCTACTTCATCATATACTTAAGGACTGTGATGGAACGTATCAACGCTATTGACCTGTTCTGCGGGACCGGCGGCTTGTCGCTGGGCTTGAAGCAGGCTGGCATCAACGTTGTTGCTGGTGTGGATTTTGAGAAGCGCTGCGCTTACCCGTACGAGTATAATATTCACGCCCGTTTTATCCACGCCTCGGTCACCGACATTACCGGTGCAGATCTGATGGAGTTATGGCCAAAAAAGGGCATCCGTCTTCTGGCAGGATGCGCGCCGTGTCAGCCTTTTTCTAGCCAGCGCCGCGGGCATTCTCCTTCATTGGATAGGAACTGGCCGCTTTTGCGTTCCTTTGCCCGCCTCGTGCGAGAAACGCTCCCTGAGCTTGTGACGATGGAAAACGTTACCCGCCTAGAACGAGACTCCATGTTCACAGAGTTCACAGACGCTCTACAAGAATGCGGTTACCACGTTTCTTACGGCGTGCTCTTTGGGCCTGATTTCGGGCTCGCACAAAATAGGCGGCGTCTCATCTTGCTGGCTTCCCGCAGAGGGGAGATTCAGATGCCTATGCCCACGCACAGCCCAGAAACCTACGTCACCGTCGATGAGGTAATCGGACACTTGCCGCACCTTGGCAGCGGAGAACATGACCCCTATGATTCTTTGCACTTCGCGAGGCAACTTTCGCCCTTAAACCTGAAGCGCGCAATAGCCTCCAAACCTGGGGGAACATGGCGAGATTGGCCTGAAGAACTTCTTGCACCGTGCCAAAAACGCGACAAGGAAGCAAACTTTGCTTCCTTCTATGGACGCATGCGAGGAGATACCCCTTCGCCCACCATCACCACCCAGCCATACAACACCGGTGCTGGACGCTTCACACACCCCAGACAAGATCGAGGCCTTACCCTGAGGGAAGCTGCCCTGCTACAAGGGTTCCCACAAGAATTTGTCTTCACAGCCCCCGAAGAAAGCATCACTCTCACCGGTGTCGGCAAACTCATCGGCAACGCTGTCCCGCCTCATTTTGGGAGAGCTGTGGGGCGCACCTTTTTTGAGCACATTCAGGCTCTGTGATTATTTGTCTATCCCCGCCTCACGCACAGCCTTTTTCAGCACAGAAATCTTCTCAGCCAGATACCGTCTTCCAGGTTCTGTCAGGTCTGCCGTATGCATGACTACATTACGCAAGATACGCAATAATTCCCTATCCCTGGAATCAATGTTGAAGCAGGGAGTTCCATCGTGTCTTTTCATCGAGGCAAGATCTGGGAAGTGAAGATACCAGACACCCTCTGAATGCGCGCGAACATGTTTGCTGATCCCAGCTTTCTCTAGTTGCTCCTTTTCTTTCTTCCGATCATCCTGGATTTTTATTTTTCGTCTGCCGGGAAGTGCCTCGTCGTCGGCATAGCCCATGTCGCATAGCTTGTAGCGCATAGCGTTTTCAATAAAGTAGAGAGTCGTATAGTGATGTGCGGAAACTTCAGCACCAGCGGAAGCTCTTTTTAAGAGCATCTTCCAAACATCTGACTCTTCATCTGTTTCCGCTGACTTCCCTAAGCTTTTCTCTGTTTCCTGCACTAACTTCTTTGCTGCTCGCACAGTCCCAGGGACACTCGGATTGTCAGGATCCCCGTCTTTCTTATAGTGAAGACGCAAGGCGTCCCATGTGTCGTATAGACTTCTCAGCCCCTCTTTCAGGGATTCAAGAAAATCTTTGTACATGTCATCATCTTTGATAATCCCCTCTCGACTGCTGATGAAGGGATCTGTTCCAGGGCGATCAAGGCCGTCGATATGGATCTGCCCGTAGAGATAGCTTTCAGGGACACGGGCAGAAGTAATGTGACTCAAAATATTTTGCTCACGCAAACGACCATTGACAAAAAGATCTACACCAGCCTTTTCGTCCATACCAAGAACTGTTAGATCGCGAGGTTTTTCAACGGTTGCTAAAAATCCTTTAACCCCGTCTATAAAATCATAAGTAAAAGTTTTCTTCACTCCAGAATCGGTTACTTTTGCGAAAGCCTTGTGGATTAATTCGAGATAGGGGTCGTCGAACTCTCCGATCTTCCAGGCAAATTCCGTTTTCTTCGCAAAATCCTCTAAATCCTCTACTCCAACTTCCTTGTCGTTGTAAAAGATATGAAAATTATTGTCAATAAGTGAAAAGCGAAAAGCCAATGCAATCGAGCGCCGCAAGAAGTCGTCGCTGCTTTTGCTCATCCTGAGTCCGTCAAGCTGAAGAAGAGTTCCGTGGTGAAAATCTCGTGTTTCTTGCAAGTCCCTCAATATCTCGTATAAAGATTCAGGTGCGTCATAAAGCTCAACCTCTTTAATGTCATAATCGTTGGCTACAGCCTCATCAAGCGCCTTATTATTAATGACGCATCCCGCCGCCTCGTGATCGCTTTTGAGGGAGAGAACAGAGACCGCATCAGCACATGACAAAAGCGCAAGCTTCCCAATACCTTTTGCCCCAATATATGGGCGCCCCTTCGCGGAGTGGGTTAACTCGTGCCTTTTCCCTCGTTTGGAGTAACCAATCTTAAGGAAATGCTCCCTCAAATCCTGAGAACTCATCCCCACACCATCATCAATAATGAGCATCTGGGTTCGATCACTGCTTACGCTGATCCACACGTTCTCCGCATCAGCATCCCAAGCATTAGAGATCGCTTCACCCAGAACAGTAATGAAATTTCGATAAAGCTGTCGCCCCAGATGATCCAGCACAGTCGCAGAAAAAGAGAAAGTATGAACATCGTTGTGCACGGCAGGCTCCTTCGAAATAGCTGCTCACCCAGCGTAAGCATAACATGCGGCCTTGAAGCAAAAACCCCACCCGCGGGGGGTGGGATTGTGCTTGTTGTCAGCTGGTGCGGTCAACCGCCGCGAAGGCTATTCTAACTTGGGGCTCCAGTCTCACCAGGCTTCGCAGTCGCCCGAACTCACCGTACTCTGCGGTGCAGGCCTGTAATTCCACCCTTGCTGACATGAACGAGTGTCATGTGCCTCGCCGTTCGGTATGCAACCCATAGAATATGGGCTGTGTATCAGGTGCTCAGCAAGGAAGAACTTACGCGTGCACTTCAACAGGCGAACCACTCGGTAATCTTGTTGGATGATTCGATTCGTGAACGCCCTAAAGTAGAACAGTTTTACGTTGTTTCTGCTGTGCAGCCACGTTTCGAATCGAAGGATGGCGCGATAAAACCTTGGAAGCATTGCGTTCTGGGTTGGTTCCCCTTGCTGAGGGAGTGTTCGGCAGGCCCTATTGGCATACCGGTTGAGGCGTGGCAGATTGATGGCGGGAAGACTGCAGAGAAAATGTGCGAGCTCATCCCCACCTCATGCGATGTACGTATGAGCATCGCAAGCATTGGCCTGGGTAACAAAAATTTTCTGCTGAGGAGTATAAGCAAGCACGAGGCAAGGCTATTAAGAATGCGGTGAGTGCATTACAGGCTCCATCTGCGCTTATGGTGCTAGATCGCGTCTGCAGTTACAGACGTAATCATCGTAATGATATTGGGGTGATGGAGGGGGATGTTCGCACGGTTGCGCCTTTGCGTCGCGATAAGAGCGTGGCGGGAAGTGCGTCAATCTGAGCTTGCAGGTGCGCGGCATCCACACTGGCGTCGTGGATAACGCTCACTTCGTCCACATACATGCCGTCTACCAGGCGCGGGCCTTCGCGAGGTGTCTTGCTACTTTCGGGGCGCGGTCACCATATGGGTTGTGTGTGCTCATTGGTGGTTGATCCAATCAGAGTGGACGGTAGGGAAATGTTGGAGACTTTGCGCGCAACTAATAATGCATATGAGCAGCCGATATACCCAACATCGCCGCAGCCGCGCGCACAGGAACAAACAACCCCCGAAAAATCAGGGTCATCCACATACTCGCGCAAACACTCCGCGAACTCAGCAGAAGATAACTCCACCAAATCCACAAAATCAAAATCAAACCGACCTGAAACAGACATCCGAACCTCCTTCCAACGACTGGGAGGAGACACTCTCAAACGCTCTCAGCTAGCAAACTCGTAATGAATAGGTCGTGGGTTCGATTCCCACAGGCGGCTCAGACAAGCCCGAGATATCAGCGAAAACCTCGTTGATATCTCGGGCTTTTTTATTGAAACTAAAATGCCCGCGAGCGCAGAGCTCGCGGGCATACAGCGTCCGAAGATCAGGACAGACGTGTCACACGGTAGCGCCAGTCGACCGGACCGGTCTCGATGGTCTCAACGCGGTAGTGCGATTCACTTTCCTGCAGGTAGTTGAACAGCGGGACAGGCTGATGCGGAGCAACGACAATCAGCGATGCACCAAGCGGCAGGTTATCCATCGCAGCAAAGAGCAGAGCATGGCGAACAACCTTAGGCAGGGAATGAATAACAAGCTCGTCCTCACGAACGGCGGGATCCTGCGATACAACGTGCGCTGTTCCCTGGCCGTGATCACCGCAACCGCAGCCTCCGTGAGCAGCTGCCTCAGCCTTTGGAGCTTCCTGAGCACCGTGTCCATGTCCGCCACAACCACAACCGCCGTGTGATTCACGGGCGGGGGCAGCCTCGGCCTTATGTCCGTGCCCACCGCAGCCACAGCCTCCGTGCGACTCGGGTGCAGATGCTGCAGGAGCAGCCTGTTCCTTCTTTCCGTGGCCGCCACAACCGCAACCGCAACCGCCCTCAGAGGGGGTGGTCGATACGTCAACCAGCTTGAATTGCTGTCCAGTTCCCGGCGCTGCTGCCTCGGGCAAAGTCTCTGCCATTTCGTCCTCTTCCTTGGAATAAAGCTGTTAACCAGCGGGTATTCACAGGAACGCCCGCACGCAAACCTTTATTTCAGTTTAAATCCTTGCTAAATAGATCGCTGAGCGATCCCATTCACTTGGATCGGAGTGCGAACTCCACTTCGACCTCAACCGAGGCATTCAGCGGCAAGGCTGCAACACCCACAGCTGAACGCGCGTGCTGCGAGCCAAAAACCTCGCCCAGCAGTTCAGATGCTCCATTAACCACAGCAGCTTGTCCGTAGAAGTTCGGCAAGGAGGCAACAAAGGCAGTCACCTTAACTACCGAAGCCAAACGATCCACACCGCCCGCAACTGCAGCTGCAGCCGCCATCGCGTTCAACGCACAAATGCGTGCGGCCTCGTAAGCGTCTTCGGGATCCGCACCATCTTCACCAACCGCACCAATGCACGCCAACTCGCCATTTTCCAGGGGAAGCTGGCCGGAGGTGCGCACAACACCGCGATCCTCAATAGCGGGGACATAGGCGGCAACAGGCTTGGCAACCTCAGGAAGTTCAAGGCCGAGCTCAGCAAGTTTCTCCGAAGGCAGTGTCATTTTTTCCTCACGATCTCATTAGAACTGGGGGGTGTGGAATCTCCACACCCCCCAGCCTAGTCCCGCGCAGCACCTCTGGGTCATCACGCACACTTCGCGGGACAGCTTGTGTGCGAGATCAACCCCGCACTCGGCTCATGCGGCAAGCGCCTGCTGAACCGTCGGCCTCATCGTAAAGAAACGATCAATCACCCGAGTCCACCGATTTGTCTGCAAGTCCGGAGTCAGCAGAGCCATCGCAGTCGCATACTTCGAGATACGCGAGGGACGGATCCTGTTTGCCCACAGAAGTCGGTCAAGCTCAGAAGGAGCTGCGCCTGATTTGGTTTCGATAATCGCAATGTGGGGAGCCTGAAGCTCATGTCCCCACGAGTCCCAGTTCAGATCGGTGTCAATCGTCGCTCGTCCCTGACCGTCTGCCATGAGAAGCGTCGAACGCGTGTAGGTTCCAGAGAGTACGGGGACCAGGGAATCAACCCGACCGACACCCTCAAAGCACTGAGCGGCCTCGAGCTTTTCGGCCACCCAAAGCCTGCCCTCGCGACTCAGTTCCATCCGCGCTGCTTGAGCAAAGTCATAGGCCATGCGCTTCTTGACGGTATGCCCGCGCAAGCCTCGGGTCTTAACCTCCAGGAAGGCCAGCTCCGAATCAAGGTAAGAGCGCGTACGAACCTTGTAGCGGCGGCGGCGCTTGTGCGCGGTGTCCATGAAGGAGTGCAGCTCGGGAGTATCGAAGTAGCACGAGGCATATCGCTGCTCAATCTTCCCCCCTATTTCAAGGATCTGCGTTGCGGGGTTCATGAGCGCGATCAACTCATCCAAGCGAT
>ERZ773196.1088-NODE-1088-length-15911-cov-6.106080_pt1 | contig 15911 bp, 12 predicted proteins | sample MGYA00581009_ERZ773196 | MGnify/ENA primary metagenome ERZ773196 (study PRJEB29015, sample SAMEA2738162) | human oral metagenome | biome: human oral; feature: human-associated habitat; material: saliva | place: China | collected 2243 ... | reverse complement strand
CATTACTGGCAACAGACGGCATGCTGGTAAAGAGACCTATATTCCTTTATGGAGATAAGGTTTTGGTGGGATTTAAAGAAAAAGAATGGTTAGAGGCTTTAGGAAAATAAGATTTGGACGTCGCGGGTGATAATCGTTGAGATTTTCGGCAATATAGGTCTGAAAATGGGGTAGTCTGAGCCCCAATTTCAGACCTATATTGCATAGAAAATTTTTTTACAGCCCCCTAATAATCTCACAGCACTTCTTCACGTCCTCTTCTCTTGTAGACCAGCTTGTACAAAAACGAATCACGCTGGAGTTTTCATCGTAGCGTTCCATGTAGGCGTACTGCGCCTGCTTTTTTAATTGCTCCATTTTTTCATGGGAAATGACAAAGAAGACCTGATTGGTGGGATAGTCTCCAAAGAGGGGGAGCCCCGCATCCTTTAAGGCTGCCTTGATTTCCCGGGCGTAGGCATTTGCCTTTTCGCCGATATGGAGGTAGAGCTCATCCTTAAAGAGCTCATCAAATTGCAGCCCCAGAAGCCAGCCCTTGGCAAGGAGGGCGCCATGCTGTTTGATGGAGGTGAAGAAATGGGGAAGTCGGGTGGAATCCGGAATCACCACCGCCTCTCCGAACATGGCACCGCATTTGGTGCCTCCGATATAGAAGACATCGCAGAGCTTAGCCAGGTCCGGAAGGCTAATGTCATTTTCCGGGGCGGCAAGGGCATAGGCCAGCCGGGCGCCGTCCACGAAAAGCAAGAGCTGATGCTTTTTACAAAGCTCGGAAATGGCAGTAAGCTCCGCCTTACTGTACAAGCTGCCGTATTCCGTGGGTTGAGAAAGGTAGACCATGCCGGGCTGAACGGTGTGGGCTTTATTTTCGTCTAAGGCAAAGTCGGAAAGAAAGGCTTCCAGCGCTTTCGGAGAGATCTTTCCGTCTTTTCCCTTTAGGGGGAGCACCTTGTGTCTAGTCAGCTCAATGGCTCCGGCTTCGTGTACTGCAATATGTCCGCTGTCCGCACAGAGTATGCCTTGGTAGGAAGGGAGGAAGGAGTCAATCACCGTAGCATTGGTCTGGGTTCCGCCCACCAGAAATTCCACCTGAGCGGTAGGGCATTGACAGGCCTTTCGGATTTTTTCCTTGGCAGCTTCGCAAATGCTGTCGCTTCCGTAGCCGGGATAGGGCTTTCTATATTCTTCCGTCAGACGTTTTAAGATATTTTCGTGGCAAGCCTCTTGGTAATCGGACTGGAATTGCAGGATATCGGTATTCATTTTGCCTCCTTTTTTCGGGAAAACTTTTTTTCGATTTTTTGATTTTAAATAAGGAAGAAGAAAAATGCAAATCGGAAACATCAGAAAATAAAAAATTAAATCAAACGCTTATCTTGTCAAAAACATTGCCGATTATAATAAAGACGGATTCTTCCAGGGATTTCGGATTTAGAGACGAAGGAGAGTCTTCCGTCGAGGAATGTTACGCATTTTCCGGCTTTGCAGTTTAAGATAAAGCATTTTCCTCTTGTAAAGACAAGAGCTTTGCGAAACATTGGCCTCGACCTTTTTAGAAGTATAGAGTGTTTAAGGGAGTAGTTAAAAAACGCTTACGTTGGCTAAAGGCTTTGCAGCATATGGCAGAGCCGAATTACCCCTTAGAAATAGAGAAAAGTCGGTCAGGGAGGTCCTTCTTTTTTCCGGAATGGAGGCAAAATGAAGAAACAAGGAATAGACAGAGTACTGTTCCCCTTGGCTACAGCCATTCTGCTTGGTTTGTTCAGCGGACAGGCTTTCGCGGAGGGACAGGGTACTGCGGCTTCTGAAGGAAGATGGCAACAGGATGGAAACAACTGGAAGTACGTGGACGGAAACGGTCAGGAGAAGACCGGTTGGGTGGAAAGCAAGGGACAGTGGTACTTTGTGGATCCCCAGAGCAAGAATTTAAAAAGCGGATGGATGGAGAAGGACGGAAAATGGTTCTTCCTGGACACCAAGGCGGATTCTTTAGGAAAGATGGCAACCGGATGGCAGTGGGTTGACGGCTACTGTTATTACTTTGCCGGTGATTCCGGAAGAATGTATCACAATGAAAAGACACCGGACGGCTTCTTTGTACAGGAGGGCGGAAAGTGCGCCAATGAGAAGGGCGAGCCTTTGTTCGACCTTTCCAAGGGCGTACAGAGCACGAAAGAGAAGGAAGCGGTAGCGGAGCAAGCCAGAAAAGAAGGAAAGAGCTTGGAGGAAATCGTAAGTCTTGTGGCACAGGTAAAGTCTGAGCCTACAGGAGCTTCCCAGTCCCAGGCGGCAGAGGCCAATGCAGGCGCGGTGAAGTTCTCCGGCGTGGTGAAGAGTGCAGGAGGCTCCGGCGGCGGAGGCGGCGGTTCCAGCTCCGGTGGCGGTGGCGGAAGCTTTTCCGGTGGCGGTTCCGGCGGCGGGGGAAGTTCTTCCGGAGGCGGAAGTTCCTCCGGTTCAAGCAGCAGCGCTTGGCAGATCAGCTATAACCCCTCAACTAAGAATCCCTTTGCAACAAAGGATGAGTTGATTAGCTTTCATGCGCAAAATGAAATACTGAGAAAACAAGGAATTGAGAATCGCGATAGGGAACGTGCTAGGCAGGAACAAGAACGCCTGGATAGGCAGATAGCGGAACAAAAAGAGGCCGCCAGAAAGGCAAGAGAAGCACAAGAGCGGAGAGACCGTGAAAATGCTGAGCTTTTAAGACAGCAGCAGGCTAAGAGAGATGAGGCTTTCCGAAAGACAAAGGAGAAATTCAAAAATGGCTTAGCAGAGCCTGATCGCCTTCAAGAGATTAATAGGAAGGGAGAAAGTAGATTCGCTTTATTTGCCAAGGGTGTCGATTTACATGCAGGAAGCTTCAGAAAAGATGAGAATCTGGTTATTGCAAAGAATACCTACGCTTTTGAAATCATTCCCCAAACCGCTTCTTCCCGCTTTTATGATACTGCGAATGTAGCGGAAAGAGTATACGGTGCAGGAGAAGAGAACTACATTTCCAGATTAAGCTACTATGCGGCAGAACGAGATGCTTTACGGCATGCCCTTTTACAAAGAAGTAGTGACGTGGTGAATCTCCGGGGAACAAGCCCTCAAAGCGGAAGTTTTAAGGCGAAAATCTTTGGAAAACTCCATAGCCTGGATGAGCTTTATACCGAGGCCCTTGCTCCTACAAGGTCCAGTGCTTATGCCCTGTATCCAAAGACACAGGAAGCCGGTCAAAGCCAAAGAGCCAGTGCTTCTACCCTGTCTCGTTCAGAAGCAAGAGCCAGTGCTTCTACCCTATCTCGTTCAGAAGCAACAGCTTCCGCTTCCAACCTGGGAAGAGAGGGAGTAAGAAATAGTACCCTTCCTCAGAACTTAGGAAATGAAGCTCTCTTTGATGAGAAGAAAGTCAATCCTTCCGACTTTTCCGATACGGTTTATGAGTATTTGAAAAAGGGAGAGGTTCTGCTTCTGGAGCATAGCGGCTTTAATACAAGCGGAAATCAGATTGCCGTAGTTTACGGTGCAGAGTGGGATATCTACGGAGAATTAACCGCATTATATCTTACCGAGCCGGATGATAGCTTGCAGGCAATGAAACGTTATCCTGTGAAAAAGCTGAGCAGTAATAACGAAGAAAAGCTGGTATTCACACCGGAGAAGAACGACAAAGTACAGTCTAAGCTGAAGAACTTCTATACGGTAGAGCTCTATGAAAAAGAGCCGGAGAATTTATTCTTTGACGTAACAGACTAACAAGCTTTGGAATAATCATTTTTTCGAATAAGAGAAAGAAAACATAGAAAAAGGTGCTGTAAAATCAAAAACATTTTCTAAGCAATATAGGTCTGAAACGGGGCACGCTCTCGCTAGCTTCGCCACGTAGCGGATACTAAGCGAAAAACTGCGTTTCTCTTGTTTTTCGCAAGTACCGACGGGCTCAGACTACCCCGCATTCAGACCTATATTGCCGAAAATTGCTTTTAAATTTTGATTTTTACAGCACCTTTTATAATGGAAATTCTTTCTCTTCTTCAACTCAATAATGGTCCTTGCAGGAATAAATGTATAGTACATCATCTTCAATAGCATAAATCAGCCGATCTTCTTCCGTGATACGTCTGGACCATTTTCCGCTAAGCTCGTATTTTAGAGCCTCCGGTTTGCCGATTCCTGAGAAGGGGCTTCTTTCTATCGCCTCAATAAGGCGATGAATTTTTTTGATGGTACTTTTATTATTTTGGGCATACCAATAGAGGTAATCTTCCCATGCTTCATCGGACCAGGCTTTAATCATCTTCTTTTACCTCAAGCAAGTCATGGCTTTGGAATTGTTTTTTTCGAAATTGTGTATCTCCACGTCGTATTTTTTCCATTAAATAAGAATTGGATAGAATTCTAAGACTTTCTTGCAAGCTGTCATATTCTCTTTTAGAGAGTACGACTACGGTATCCTCCGCATCCTTTGCGGTTACAATCAGCGCATCAGCATCTTCATTTACCTGCTTCATGTATTGCTTTAAATTCTGTCTGAAATTGGAATAGGCAACAGCTTCCATAGTTTTTCTCCTTCGAATTAGTTGTACAAGATATTGTACGATTAAAGCAAAAGAAAAGCAAGAGTAGCTCTTGCTTTTCTTTTCTGTATGCTTAACAAGTACTACCTGCAAAGCATGTAAATCTTCTTTTATTTCTCTTCTTCTACAGACTCGGTAAGCTTTGCCACCTCCATGTTCTTAGGCAAAATCGCACTTAAAATCAAAGCAACAACAAAGACTACCGCTACGACATTTTCCCCGAATACGGTCTGTACGATGGAGGGGAAGATGTGCCAGATGCTACTCTCCGTGCTGGAGGTAAATCCGATACCTACTGCCAAGGAAAGAGAAGCGATGACGATATTTCTCTGGCTGAAGCCGCAGGAAGCAATCATTTGCATTCCGGATACTACGATGCTGCCGAACATCATAATGGTGCATCCCCCCAAAACGCTCTGGGGAAGGGAAGCGAAGAAATGTCCCACAGGAGGCAGAAGTCCTGCCAAAAGCATGGCTACCGCACCGGTTGCAATGGTGAAACGGTTTACCACCTTGGTCATAGCGATAAGGCCTACGTTCTGGGAGAAGGAGGTTACGGGAGCACAGCCGAAAAGTCCGGAAATGCTGGATCCGAATCCGTCACATGCCAGAGAACCGGAAATTTCCTTTTCGGTGATTTCTCTGTTTAGTCCGGAGGCTACCATGGCTGTGGTATCTCCGATGGTCTCTGCTGCGGAAACCAGGAAGATAATACAAACGGAAAGGATGGCTCCGATATTAAACTGTGGGGTAAAGGGGAAGAGTCTTGGTAAAGACACAAAGCCGTCAGAGAAAATCAGGCTTAAATCCACCTTGCCCATAAATATGGAAAGAATATATCCAACAATCAAGCCGGCCAATACGGAAAGCTGCTTCATATAGCCCTTTACGAAGATGCTCCAGCCGATGCAGGTAAGTAAAGTTACGGTGGCAATGATTAAGTTTTCTTTGGAACCGAAGTCATCTCCGTAGCCTCCGCCGAAGGAACGAGCACCTACGGTAAAAAGGGAGAAGCCGATGGCGGTTACTACGGTTGCGGCAACGATGGGAGTAATGATTCTCTTCCAATACTTTGCCAAAAGTCCTAAAACACCTTCAAAGCAACCGCCTACGATTACGGCACCGATGACGGTGGGGTAACCGAAGTTTGCGGCAATGGTGGATAGGATGGTCACAAAGGTAAAGCTTACACCCATTACGATAGGAAGCTTAGCGCCAATCTTCCAGACCGGATACAGCTGGATAAAGGTGGCGATACCTGCGGCAAACATCGCGTTTTGTAAGAGCATGGCGATTTCCTGCTGGGTAAGGGCGGGCTGTGCAGCTCCTGCGATAATAGTAATAGGGGCTAGGTTGGATACAAACATGGCTAAGACATGCTGTAAGCCGAAGGGGATGGCCTTTCCAATGGGCACTCTTCCGTCCAGCTTGTAAATGTTCTCCATGCGTGCTACTGACTTTTCTTGACTCATTTTTCCTCCTTCGTTTGTTTGAAAAAGAAAAAAGATTCCTGAAATATCACCGGGGAATAGATATTTTCAATGGTTTGTGCCTAAGGAGCTTCCTGATTTGCTCCCAAGCAGCATTTTCCGATGTCGGACTGTAGAGCTTTCTTCCTTGAAAATGTAGCTATTCCTTTTTGTGATTTTTCATAGAAATCTTTCCTGTTTTTTCAAAAAGATAAAAAATCCTATAACAAGAATCTGGACTGTATTGTAACACCCTGTAAAGTGCTTGTCTATATTTTGACAATACGCCAAAAATTAGACAAGTTCACGGAAATTTCTAAAAATAAAGGAAAAACCTTGGAAATATTAAAATGGCATTTTGGCAAAAAATCCAGTAATATCAAGCTTGTAGGAAGATGCAAGGATAAGCCGTAATGGAAGGGATTTTTGCCAGTCAGTACAAAATTTTAGATTATCTAAAAAAAATTTTTGTTAAATCTATGACAGAAGCACCAAAAAAGCTTGGCAAAAACTGTGAATAGACTCCAGAAATGGGTGATTTTATACTTAGACAAAGCCATTCCGGAGGAAGAAGGCCTTGTATTTTCGTAACCAATGGATGCATTTGCAAACAGTCAGGAGGGTTTCCATGCGTGCAGTAGGGAAAGATAAGATTCGTGTTGATGCCTATGGAAAAGTCACAGGCGAAGCAAAGTATACTGCGGACTTAGAGCCGAAGAATATTTTGCACGGTAAGGTTTACCATTCCACCATCGGAAATGGTTTGGTAAAGAGCATTGATACCAGTGAGGCGGAGAAGGTACCGGGAGTCGTAAAGATTCTTACCTGCTTTGATGTGCCGGATATTCAATTCCCCACAGCAGGACACCCCTGGTCTGTAGAGAAAGCCCACCAGGATATCTGTGACAGAAAGCTTCTGAATCAGAGAGTCCGGATTTACGGAGATGATATTGCCTGCGTCATTGCGGAAAATGAAGTGGCCTGTGACCAGGCTCTTCGCCTTTTAAAGGTGGAGTACGAGGAATATCCTGTGATGACCACCGTGGAGGAGGCATTGGCGGAAGGAGCTCAGGCGCTTCACCCGGATCTTCGTAAGGACAATGTTATCGTTCATAGCCACATGACCATGGGAGAGAAGGACTATACCTTTGAGGAAGGTCTTAAGAAGGCCAAGGAAGAGTACGGAGAGGAAAACATCGTCACCCACGAGCAAGTTTATGATACGCCGAAGATTTCTCACTGCCATATCGAGCTTCCGGTGTCCTTTGCCTATGTGGATGTGAATGATAAGATTACCATTGTCTGCTCCACCCAGATTCCCCATATTGTTCGTTTATATACAGCGATGGCTCTTGGGGTTCCTGCAGGAAGAGTTCGTATCATTAAGCCTTATATCGGCGGCGGATTCGGTAACAAACAGGACGTATTGTATGAGCCGTTAAATGCTTACATGTCCATGCAGGTGGGCGGAAGACCGGTGCGTTTGGAGATTTCCCGTGAGGAAACCATTTACGGCACCAGAACCAGACACCAGATTACCGGACATACCAAGGCTGTGGTAACAAAGGACGGACAGATTCTTAGCAGAAAGATGGAAGCCTTTGCCAACAACGGAGGATACGCTTCCCATGGCCACGCCATCTGTGCAAACTGCGGAAATGTTTTTAAGGAATTATATATTGATAAAATCGGTACAGAGGTAGACTGCTGGACCGTTTATACCAACGCTCCTACTGCGGGAGCTATGAGAGGATACGGTATTCCCCAGTCTGTATGGATTACCGAGTGCTTAACCGATGATCTGGCTAGAGGAATCGGTATGGATCCTCTGGAAATTCGTTTAAAGAACTGCATTCCTGCGGGCTTTAAGGATCCTCATAACGGCATTACCTTCCACTCCTACGGATTAACAGAAGCTATGTTAAAGGGTGCGGAGCTTGCCAAGTGGAAGGAGAAGAGAGCAGAGTACGATAAGCCTCAAAGCGGAGACAAGAGAAGAGGTATCGGTATGGCGATTTTCTGCTATAAGACCGGTGTTCATCCTATCGCTTTAGAGACTGCTGCAGCACGTATGGTATTGAACCAGGACGGTTCCTGCCAGCTCTTTATGGGAGCTACGGAAATCGGACAGGGTGCGGATACCGTATTTACCCAGATGGCAGCAGAGGCCTCCGGTATTCGGTATGAAGATGTCTATGTATGTTCTACCCAGGACACCGATACTGCTCCCTTCGATACAGGAGCTTACGCTTCCCGCCAGACCTATGTTTCCGGTATGGCTTGTAAGAAGGTGGCAGAGGAGTTTAAGGATCGTATCTTAGAGTACGCTGAATATATGTTAAACAATGCGGTACAGGATTTCTCCAAAACCGTATATGCCGAAGAGGTTAGCACTGCGGCAAAGAAGATTCGTGAGCTTCTTTCCCTTTCCGAAGAAACAGAGATTTCCAAGGATGCCTTGGATCTTGTGGATTCTCAGATTGTGGAAAAGAAGAGCGGAAACCCGCTGCTTCCCCTTGCAATTTTGGCAGACACCGCATTCTATTCTTTGGATAAGTCTGTGCATATTGCAGCGGAATGTACCAACCACTGTAAGAGCAATACCTTCTCCTCCGGTGTATGTTATGCCGAGGTAGAGGTGGACATCCCCTTAGGTCTGGTGGAGATTTTACGAATCGTGGAAGTACATGATTCCGGAAGAATCATTAACCATGATACCGCTAAGGGACAGGTTCACGGCGGAATGGCACAGAGCCTTGGCTTCGGTTTATCCGAGGACTTACTGGTGGATCCGAAGACCGGAAAGGTTTTAAATGCCAACCTCTTAGACTTTAAGATTCCTACCGCTATGGACGTTCCCGATCTGGAAGTGGATTTCGTAGAACTGGAGGATCCTACCGGCCCCTACGGCAATAAGTCCTTGGGAGAGCCCCCTGTTATTGCAGCGGCTCCTGCGGTAAGAAACGCTATCTTACAGGCTACCGGCGTTGCCATGAATGTGGCGCCGATGACCAGCCAGAGACTCACAGATGCCTTCCGCGAGGCAGGATTAATTAAGACAATCTCTGTAGACTAAGGAAGAAAAGCGATAGGGAGGGCTTCCTCCCTATGCCGATTTCTTCTCAAGATTGTATAGAACATAGAGGACAGAGGCTCCTGTTTTAGCCGGGACTCCCGTCCGTAAAACACAAGAGTGATATTTATCTTATGGTAAAGGAGAGGATAAAGACATGTTTGATTTACAGGGATTTCATGAAGCAAAGGATGTAGCGGATGCGGTGCAGGCCTTAACTGCCAATCCCAATGCGGAAATCATTTCCGGCGGAACCGATGTATTGATTCGTGTTCGTGAGGGAAAGGATGCGGGAAAGGCACTGGTATCCATTAAAAATATCGAAGAAATTAAGGGTGTAAAGCTTTTGGAAAACGGAGATCTTTTCATTGGAGCAGGAACAAGCTTTACCCACTTGACCAATGACCCTCTGGTACAAAAGCATATCCCCATGCTGGGAGAGGCGGTGGATACCGTTGGAGGCCCCCAGATTCGAAATATGGGAACCATCGGCGGAAACATCTGTAACGGAGCAACCTCCGCAGACTCTGCAGCAGGCATGCAGGTTTTAAATGCCATCGTTTGCCTGACAGGCCCCAATGGGGAGAGAAGAGTTCCGATTTCCGAGTTTTATACCGGCCCGGGAAAGACTGTCCGTGAGCAAAATGAAGTTTGTACCGGCTTCTTAATCAAGAAAGAAGATTACGAAGGCTTCAGCGGAAAATACATTAAGTACGGAAAGAGAAAGGCAATGGAGATTGCCACTCTGGGCTGTGCGGTAATGGTAAAGCTGGACAAAGAAAAGAAGCATATTGAAGAAGTAAGACTGGGCTACGGTGTAGCGGCTCCTACCCCCATTCGTTGCCCGAAGGCGGAGGAAAGCCTGAAGGGTGCGGCTTGCACCGATACGGAAAGAATTGAGAACTATGTAAATATCGCCTTAACAGAGGTTCGTCCCAGAAGCTCTTGGAGAGCTTCCAAGGAGTTTCGTTTACAGGTGATTTCAGAGTTGGCAAAGCGTGCTTTAAAGGAAGCCATTGTTTTACAAGGAGGACAGATCAATGCTTAAAATTATTCATTTTAAGGTGAATGGAAGAGATGTGGAACTGGCTGTGGATGAGAGAGAGTCTCTCCTGGATACTCTGAGAGTGCGTCTTGACTTAACTTCTGTAAAGAAGGGCTGTGAGGTAGGAGAGTGCGGAGCTTGTACCGTTTTGGTAAACGGAGAGGCAGTGGACAGCTGTATCTACCTGGCTATGTGGGCAGACGGAAAGTCCGTTCTTACCGTAGAAGGCCTTAAGGGGCCAAACGGAGAGTTAAATCCGGTTCAGACCGCATTTATCGAAGAAGCAGCGGTGCAGTGCGGCTTCTGTACTCCCGGACTGATTCTTACCGCTGTGGAGATTGTGGGAACAGGAAAGGACTATACCAGAGAAGAGTTAAGAAAGCTGATTTCCGGACATCTTTGCCGTTGCACCGGTTATGAAAATATTTTAAATGCCGTAGAAAGAGTAGTGAAGGAAAATCTTCAGAAAGCAAACTAAAAAATATTTTGGTTTTTGCCTAAAAGTTTGTTAGGCAAATCGCACAAAAGTTTTTACTCTCTTTTGGAAAAAAGGGAAGTCTTTGCGGTGGGGGTGGCAACTCTCACCGCTTTCGTTTATAATCATATTGTTAATTTGTAAACGACATAATTATTTTTTAGATTATAAGGAGCGAGCTAAAAAATAATGAGATATCCTGCAGGAATACGGATTGCGATAAGCAGCCGAAAGCTTTTCAAAACAGTGAGAATACTTGGTCGATAAAAGGGAGGAGCAATTTCTTTTTCTTCATCGACTTAGGAGAAAGAGTAAAAAGGGAAGAGGATACCTTTGTCGCTATATTGAGTTTAGGAATTAGGAGATGCTTATGGAAGAGATGGATGTATTTCGTTTTATTGTAAACGGAAAAGAGGTGGAAACAAAGGAAGATAAGCCTTTGCTTCGTTTTCTTCGTGACGATTTAAAGTGTAAGTCCGTAAAAGACGGTTGTAGTGAAGGAGCCTGCGGAACCTGTACTATTTTGATTGATGGAAAGGCTGTGCGTTCCTGTATTTTGTCTACCAAAAAGGCAGTGGGAAAGAACATTGTTACCGTTGAGGGACTGAGCCTTCAGGAGAAGGAGGCCTATGTCTATGCTTTTGGACGTGCCGGTTCCGTACAGTGCGGATTCTGTATTCCCGGTATGGTGATGAGTGCCAAGGCTTTAATCGATGTGAATCCGAATCCAACAGAAGAGGATATTAAGAAAGCCATCCGCTCCAACATTTGCAGATGTACAGGCTATAAGAAGATTATCGAAGGAATTGCGCTTGCTGCCAAGGTGCTTCGGGGTGAAGAAAAGATTCAGTCCGAGCTGGAAACCGGAGAAGACTTCGAGGTTGGACAGTCCGCTTTCCGTGTGGATGTTCGAGAGAAGGTTTTGGGAACCGGAGAATATCCTGATGATGTGGAGATGGAAAACATGGTTTACGGAGGGGCTGTTCGTACAGAGTATCCAAGAGCCAAGATTTTAAAGATTAATACAGAGGCGGCGGAGAGCCTTCCCGGCGTTCTTGCTATCTTAAAGGCTGAAGATGTTCCCAACAACAAGGTGGGACATATTCAGCAGGACTGGGATGTTATGATTGCCGAAGGGGATACAACTCGTTGCATCGGAGACGCTCTTTGCCTGATCGTTGCTGAGACTCCTTCCATTTTGGAGGCGGCGAAGAAGCTTGTAAAGGTAGAGTACGAAGTGCTGGAGCCGGTAAGAAGCATTGCAGAGGCTAAGGCGGAAAATGCGCCTAAGCTTCATCCTAACGGAAATCTTTGCCAGCAAAGACACGTAACCCGTGGAGATGCCAAGTCCGCGATTGCTGCCGCTAAGTATGTGGTAACAGAGAGCTTCTCTACTCCATTTACAGAGCATGCCTTCATGGAGCCGGAGTGTGCCATTGCCTTCCCTTATAAGGACGGCGTGAAGGTTTATACCAGTGACCAGGGTGTATATGATACCAGAAAAGAAATTGCCATCATGATGGGCTGGGATCCTTCCAGAATCGTGGTAGAGAACAAGCTTGTAGGTGGCGGATTCGGCGGTAAGGAAGACGTTTCCGTACAGCATATTGCCGTGCTGATGGCTTTAAAGGTGGGAAGACCGGTAAAGGTAAAGTTCACCCGTCAGGAATCCATCAACTTCCACCCCAAGCGTCATGCTATGGAGGGTACTTTTACTCTGGCTTGTGATGAAAATGGTATTTTCCAGGGCTTGGATTGTGAAATCTACTTTGATACCGGAGCCTACGCATCCCTTTGCGGACCGGTATTGGAGAGAGCTTGTACTCATTCCGTTGGACCTTACACCTATCAGAACACCAATATCTATGGCTATGGTTATTACACCAATAACCCACCTGCAGGAGCTTTCCGCGGATTCGGTGTGTGCCAAAGTGAGTATGCATTGGAAATGTTGATTGATAAGCTGGCTGAGAAGGTAGGCATCAGCCCCTGGGAAATTCGTTTCCGTAATGCCATCGAGCCGGGAAAGGTTCTTCCCAACGGACAGATTGCGGACTCCTCTACAGCCCTTAAGGAAACCTTATTGGCCATAAAGGACATTTACGAAGCCAACAAGGGTAGAGCGGGTCTTGCCTGTGCCATGAAGAATGCCGGCGTAGGTGTAGGTCTTCCGGATAAGGGAAGAGCCAGAGCGGTTATTAAGAACGGCGTGGTAGAGTTGTATACTGCGGCTTCCGATATCGGACAGGGCTGCCGTACCGTATTTATGCAGATGATGCACGAAGGTACCGGTCTACCGGTGGAGAAGATTGATCTTTCCAAGGGATCCACAGAGGATTCTCCGGACTCCGGAACTACTTCCGGATCCCGTCAGACTCTGATTACCGGTGAGGCGGTAAAGGGAATTGCCGTAGAGATTAAGGGGGATTTGGACAAGGTAGGCGGAGACCTTTCCGCATTGGAAGGAAAAGAATACTTCTTCGAGTTCTTTGATCCCACAGATAAGCTTGGCGCTGACCTCCCCAACCCCAAGTCTCACGTAGCCTATGCCTTTGCGACCAACCTGGTACTTTTGGATGAGCAGGGACAGGTAACGGATGTGTATGCTGCCCATGACTCCGGAAAGGTTGTAAACCCGGTTGCGATTCAAGGACAGATTGAAGGTGGAGTATTAATGGGAATGGGCTATGCCTTAACTGAGGACTTCCCCTTAAAGGATTGCGTACCCACTGCTAAGCTTGGAACCTTGGGACTGCTTCGTGCAAACCAGATTCCGAATATTCACGCCATCTATGTAGAAAGAGATACTCCTATCCCATTTGCATACGGCGCTAAGGGTATCGGAGAGATTGCCAGCATTCCTATTGCTCCGGCCATTGCCAATGCTTATTATGCCTTTGACCATGAGTTCAGAACCAAGCTTCCTATGGACAATACATTCTATAGAAAGAAGAAGGCATAATCCGGTTTGGAAGAGTGATGTAATACAGAAGGGACTATAAAAATCTATTTTTTTGATTTTTATAGTCCCTTCTTATAATTAAAGGAAAACCCGGAGTTAAAGAAAAACCCCGAGGTTAGGGAAAAAAACTGGATTATGGGAAAAAAGCTTCCGAATAACGGTAGAAATAAAATTAATTTTTTGTTAAAATAGGAGCATTATGAATCTTACCGCAATGCCAAAGGAGTAAAAATGGATAAGGAAGCATTGAAGAAAAGAATATTTGCAGAAGGAGAGAAGGCTAAGGGCGGTGTAAACCGCTTTCTGGAGGAAGAAAAGCAGGAGCTGTCGCATGAACCGGAACGGAAGGTAGAACAGCCACAAGCTATCCTTCAGAACTCGGAAAAATCCGGCCTTTCCTTTAAAGCACGAAAAGCCAGAAGGTGCAGATTTTTTAAGACAGCAAAGGAAAAAACAGAGGCATTTATCGAAAAAGCCGCCGCTCATGCAGAGGAAAGAGGCGTAAGAGGGCTTCCGGAAAGAAAGTTTATTGCGCTAAAGAAGAGAAAGAAGGTGTTGCATGCCTTTGTCATTCCCTGCTATGGAGAATCCTCTTATCTGGAAGCATGCATTCAATCTCTTTTAAAGCAAAAAAATCCATCTCCTATTTATCTTTGCACCGCAACTCCCAATGCATTTTTAAAGAGGATTTCCAGAGAATATCGTTTGCCCTTGTTTGTTCGAAACGGAGAGCCCTCTTTGGCAAGGGATTGGAATTTTGCTTTAGAGGTAGGCAGAAAGAGAGCAAAACTGGTGACCATTGCCCATCAGGACGATTTGTATCATGAAGATTACACTAAGGCTGTGGAGCATGCCTATTCCCTCTATCCGGATGCCAGCTTGATTTTTACTGCGGTGCAGGACATTGACGGTATGGGACAGAAGCTGCCGAATGTTGCCGAGAAAGTGAAAAGAATCCTACGACTTCCCTATCATTTTACCCATCATACGGAAAAGAGCCTCTGGAAAAAGCTTCCTCTGCTTTTTGGCAACAGCATCTCCTGCCCTAGCTGTACCTATGTGACAGCACATTGCAGAAGATTATTATTCAAAAATGACTATCGCTTTATTACGGATTGGGATGCCTTCCTGCATTTGGCGGATAAAGAGGGGCGTTTCCTCTATATTAAGAAGGCTTTGCTTTCCTATCGAAGACACGAAGAGGCGGAAACCAGAAAGCAAATGAAGAACAAAAACCGCCTAAAGGAAGAAAAGGAACAATTCAGGAAGCTTCACGGCAAGTTTTTGGGAGGTCTTTTGGCGAAGGTTTACAGCCTGTCCGGAAAATGGGCGTAGTTTCCTTTAGGCCAAGCTGAGGCTTCGTTTCATAGCTTGTCTTTGTAAGAGGAGGGACACCAGTACGCAGGACAGCAATTTATCCACCAAGTTTCCGCTGACTGCTCCAAGGTAAACGGAGGTAAAGAGCTCTTGACCGGATTGCTTTAAGGCCATAATCACCAAGTCTGTTCCGGATCCGGTCAGTCCTCCGAAGAGGAAGATACGAATGGGGGCTCCAACCATTGGGCATAAAATGGCTAAAAGCAGTCCTGCAAGGATTGCCTTGGGAAGGCTGAAGCCCTTCTTTCCGACTTTACTGATTAGAGCTACCACGACTGCAACCACTACATTGACCAAGGCAAAGGGGATTGCGCTGGGGCTGGCTGTAAAGCCCATCAAAAGGTTGGTGGCCACACCGGTAAGAACGCCATAGCCCATACCGTAGCATGCCGCAATGAAAATGGTGCCGATGGTATCCATAAAAAGAAGCGGTATCTTTAGCATACTGACAAAATCTCCAAAAACCACATTTACCACCACCGCCAGAGCACAAAATAATAGAATCTTCGTATTCTTATTCAACTTGTTCATTGCAATTCTCCTTTATTAAATTCCTGCTGTATCACTTACCGTACAGCACACATTTTTTCGTTTTTTCATAGCAGATTTTTCTTATTGCATTTCTTGAGCTTTTTTCATCTTTTTCACTTAAGCTTAAAGCTTTTCTTCTATGAAGGCAGTAAAGCGAGCTTTATATTCTTCCCATTTACCGTCATTCTCCTCTTCGTCATAAAATACCGGTACTTCGAAACAGGCCTGTGTCCAATTTCTTCTTTCCATTTCTTCCATGTATTTTTCCATTAGAACTCCTGGGGGAGAGGAAAGAGAACAGCTGGGGCTTTCCTGAATTCCTAAAACTCCAATATAACTATAGCCATTTTTCTGATACTCCTCCAACTGCCAAAAAACCGACTCTAAAATTCTCCGACAATGTTCGGTATAGCCTTC
>ERZ773196.1076-NODE-1076-length-15988-cov-22.011109_pt1 | contig 15988 bp, 13 predicted proteins | sample MGYA00581009_ERZ773196 | MGnify/ENA primary metagenome ERZ773196 (study PRJEB29015, sample SAMEA2738162) | human oral metagenome | biome: human oral; feature: human-associated habitat; material: saliva | place: China | collected 2243 ... | reverse complement strand
GCCAACGGCTACCCCGGCGCCCACAGCTAGCCCGGCTCCGAGCGCTACCGTAGCCCCCACGGCTAAGCCCACTGCGGCTCCCACGGGCCGGCCTAGTGCCCTACCCAGCGCCTCCGGCAGGCCGGGCGCGCTGCCTTCAGCTAAGCCGTCCTTGCTGCCTGGACAGCGGATCACGCTAAATCCGACCCCTGGCCAGGCCCGCTACTCCATTGGCTTGCTGGCCCACACCGGGGCCAACCTTGCAGTTGGTTTAGTGGCCCTAGCGGCACTGGCTAGCGGCGGCTTGCTGCTGGCCCGGCGTCGTCGCCAAAGCTAAACCAAAGGCGCCGGGCAAGGGAATGGTAACCAAAAACCTTGCCCGGCCCTAAAAACACTTTTGGGTGGGACGCTTACAGCATCCCACCCAAATCTGTATCTAGCCGCTACAGCCACGGCGCATCAGCCAGGGAAGCCAGCGCAGCCAAGCAAGCACTTAGCTGCGCGGCAAGCAGCAACCGGAGCTGCGGCGCGGCAGGCAACGCGGGGCGCTGCGAGGCGGCAGTGGTTGTTACAGGGCCAGGGGCTTGCCAGTTAGGCGCTCATAGGCCTCCAGGTAGCGCTCGCGGGTGCGCTCAACTACCTGCTCAGGCAGGGCCGGGGGCTGCTGGCCACTGTTACGATCCCAGCCGCTTTCCTTAGCTAGCCAGTCACGCACAAACTGCTTGTCATACGAAGGCGTCACCTGACCCTCAACCCACTGGTCAGCCGGCCAGAAACGGGAAGAATCAGGGGTCAGCACCTCGTCACCCAAAACCAGTTCACCCTGGCTGCCGCGCCCAAATTCAAACTTGGTGTCAGCCAGGATAATGCCACGCTGCTTAGCGATATCAGCGGCGCGCGTGTACAGCTCCAAGGTGGCCTGACGCAGCGCCTGGGCCGGCTCTAGGCCAACCATTTGTGCTACCCGTTCAAAGGAAACGTTCTCATCGTGGTCGCCCAGCTCAGCTTTGGCGGCAGGGGTGAAAATCGGCTCCGGTAGCGGCGAAGCCTCTACCAAACCAGGCGGTAAAGCCACCCCACATACCTGCTGGCCGGCGCGGTATTCAACCAGGCCCGAGCCGGTTAGGTAGCCACGAGCTACGCACTCTACCGGGTACATGTCCAGGCGACGGCAAATCATGGCGCGCCCAGCTACCTGCGCAGGCACATCCAGCGACAGCAGGTGGTTAGGCACTACCTGCTCCAGCTGCTCAAACCACCACACGCTCAGGGCGGTTAGCACCTTGCCCTTGTCGGGAATCTGCGAGCTAAGCACATAGTCATAGGCGCTGATGCGGTCACTGGCCACCACCAGCAGCACATCCTCGCCGTCCCACGGCCCCTGGGGGGCGGGCACGTAAACGTCACGGACCTTGCCGGAAACCAGGTGCTTCCAGCCGTCTAGAACCGGTGCGGCAGGTAGTTCAATTCCCATTTTTAACGCTCCACATAGGCGGGGGCGGCGATATCACTACGGTGATAGGCGCCGTCGAACTTAATCTTGCTTACCGCCGCGTAAGCCTTAGCGCGCGCTGCGGCCACATCTTCACCCAGCGCCACCACCGACAGCACCCGGCCACCGGCGGTAACTAGGTCGTTGTCGTCATTACGGGCAGTTCCCGCATGTAGCACATGCACGTCAGGGTCAGCTTCAGCCTGCTCAATACCGGTGATTACATCCCCAGTGGTGGGGGTGGAGGGGTAACCGGCAGCGGAAATAACCACGTCAACCGCAGCCTTATCGCTCCACTGAGGCTCAGCCACCTGATCTAGGCGCCCCACTGCAGCCGCGTGCAACAGCTGGGGCAGCGAAGAGTCTAGACGCGCCAGTACAGCCTGAGTCTCAGGGTCACCAAAACGCACGTTAAACTCCACCACGCGCATACCCTTGCTGGTTAGCGCCAGGCCACAGTAAAGCAGACCAATGAAAGGCGTGCCTCGGCGAGCCATCTCGTCAACCACCGGCTGCGCCACCTGCTCTATCACCTGCTGGCCCAAATCAGCCGGAGCCCAAGGCAGCGGCGTGTAAGAACCCATACCACCCGTGTTCGGGCCGGCGTCGCCGTCACCAATACGCTTAAAATCCTGGGCGGGGCTCAGTGCGCGCACAGTGCGCCCGTCACAAACACAGAAAACTGAAGCTTCCGGGCCGTCTAGGTAATCCTCAACCACCACGGCGCCACCTTCACGCTCTAGGCAAGCCAGGCCGTGCTTAAGTGCCGCGTCACGGTCAGAAGTAACCACAACCCCCTTACCGGCAGCTAGCCCGTCTTCCTTGACTACATAGGGGGCACCGAACTCATCCAAAGCCTGCTCTAGCTGGTCAGGGCTAGTGACAATGCGGGCACTGGCGGTAGGCACATGGGCGGAGGCCATAACTTCCTTAGCGAAAGCCTTAGAACCCTCCAGGCGGGCAGCTTCCTTACTGGGTCCAAACACCGCAATGTCTGCCTGACGCAAAGCATCAGCCACGCCTGCTACCAGTGGCGCCTCCGGGCCCACCACCACCAGGTCAGCCCCCATCTCGCGAGCCAAGGTGACTACTTCATCAGGGCTATTGGGGTCAATGAACAAGTTAGTGGCGATCTGCGCAGTGCCGGGGTTACCCGGCGCTACAACAAGTTCAGTGGTCTGTGGGTCACGGGATAAGGCACGGGCCAGCGCATGTTCACGTGCGCCAGAGCCCAGAAGCAGGATTTTCACGTACTCACTTTAGCCGCTCACTGGCCCTAATTAAACCGCTAACGGTCCCAAATGTCCGCTAGTAGTTAACTAGCGATACTTAAACAAAAGTTTCCCCCGCTCAGTGGGCGGGGGAAACTATCTATGGTTAGCGGCCAGCTAACTGGTAAGCAGCTACTGTGTTAGCGCTTAGCTAGCTGGTTACCCGCTAGCTGGTTACTTGCTAGTTGTTACTGGCAGCGCTCACTTGGCAGCGGCAATGCGCTCACGGAACTTGGCCAGCTGAGCGGTGATCTCGGCGGGAACCTTGTCGCCGAACTGAGCCAGGTACTCCTCGGTGGAGTCCATCTCAGCAGCCCAAGCCTCGGGGTCGATAGCGAAGAGCTTGTTCCAAGCAGCTTCGTCTACATCCTCCAGGCCCTCAAGGTTGAAGTCCTCGAACTTGGGGTAGCGGCCGGTGACGCCGTCGATGGCCTCTACCTGGCCAGCGGCGCGACGCACGATCCAGTCCAGAACGCGGCTGTTCTCGCCGTATCCGGGCCACAGGAAGTTGCCGTCCTCGTCCTTGCGGAACCAGTTGACCTGGTAAACCTTGGGGAACTTGTCGCCAGCCTTGTCCTGCATCTCCAGCCAGTGGCCCCAGTAGTCGGCCATGTTGTAACCGCAGAAGGGCAGCATAGCGAAGGGGTCGTGGCGCAGGGAGCCGGCCTTAACGTCGGTGGCGGCAGCGGTGACCTCAGAGGCCACGGAAGCACCGATGAACACGCCGTGAGCGGGTTCGTACTGCTCGGCTACCAGCGGCACGTTGGTGGCGCGGCGGCCACCGAAGAGGATGGCGTCGATGGCTACACCCTCGGGGGCTTCCCAGTCACCACAGATGATCGGGCACTGAGCGGCCGGGGTGGTGAAGCGGGAGTTGGGGTGAGCGGCCTTCTTACCCTCGGCAGCGTCAGCCGGGGTGTAGTCGTTGCCGTGCCAGTCGATCAGGTGCTCGGGTAGCGGAGCGTCGATGCCCTCCCACCAAACGTCGCCGTCGTCGGTCAAAGCAACGTTGGTGAAGATGGTGTTGGCCTTCATGGTGTCCATGGCCATCGGGTTGGTCTTGTAGCTGGTGCCGGGGGCGACGCCGAAGAAGCCAGCCTCGGGGTTGATGGCGCGCAGGCTGCCGTCCTCACCAGGACGCATCCAGGCGATGTCGTCACCAATGGTCTCAACCTTGTAGCCCGGGATGGTGGGCTGGAGCATGGCCAGGTTGGTCTTACCGCAGGCGCTGGGGAAAGCGGCAGTTACGTGGTATTGCTTGCCGCTGGCCTCATCGGTCAGACGCAGGATCAGCATGTGCTCGGCCATCCAGCCGTCGCGGCGGGCCATGGTGGAGGCGATACGCAGGGCGTAGCACTTCTTGCCCAGCAGGGCGTTGCCGCCGTAACCGGAACCGTAGGACCAGATCTCGTTGGTCTCGGGGAAGTGGGTGATGTACTTTTCCTCGTTGCAAGGCCAGGTGGTGTCTTCCTGACCGGGAGCCAGCGGGGCGCCTACAGAGTGCACGGCGGGAACCCAGGGGCGGCCTTCGTTGATCAGGTCCATGGCCTTGGTGCCAATGCGGGCCATGATGCGCATGTTTACTACCACGTAGGGGGAGTCGGTGATCTCAATACCCAGCTGGGAGATGGGGCCGCCGAGGGGACCCATGGAGAAGGGGATCACGTACATGGTGCGGCCGGCGTAGGTGCCGTCGAACTTCTCGTTGAGGATCTTCTTCATCTCAACCGGGTCGTACCAGTGGTTGGTCGGGCCGGCGTCTTCTTCCTTCTCAGAGCAGATGAAGGTGCGCGACTCTACGCGGGCGACGTCGCTGGGCAGCGAACGGGCCAGGAAGGAGTTGGGGCGCTTGTCGGGGTTTAGGCGAGTGAACATGCCAGACTCAACCATTTCGCTGGTCAGACGGTCCCACTCTTCCTGGCTACCATCGCAGAAGTAAACCTTCTCAGGCTTACCCAGTTCAGCGATGCGGGTAGCAAAAGCAATGACGTCTTCGGGAGCGTTGGCCGGAGCAGCGGCGCGAACGTCCTGCGCGGTGACAGTCATATGATTCCCTTCCTTGGGGTGCTTAATTATCTTTTGGCTTGCGCCTGTTAACGCGCTTATTCTCTCTCAATACCCCGGGTGACTTCTTCCCAAAGGTCCTATGGTTCACGTCACATACATAGTAAAGGCGCAGATAAACCGCGAGATTTACCTGCGCCTGAACTACTCAAAAGCCAACAAAAAGCTTCTAAGCTGCTAGGAAACACGCCCTAGCGGGGTGGGTTTAGCTAAATAAGGCTTGCCCCACCATAGTGTCTGATTGACCGATACCGGCAGGAATCGCGAACAGGGCGCGTGCCTGGTGCTGCAAATATTCACTCAGGGCGTCCTTTTGAGTCATCTTGTCCAAGATCGGGTAGAAGTTTGTGCGCGGGTCACGCACGAAGGCAATGAAGAACAGACCTGCGCTCAAACGCCCTAGTGCGTCTGAACCTTCGGTGTAGTTGTAGCCGCGACGCAGCATCCAGCGCCCCTTGTTTTGCTCGGGGTTAACGATGGCGATGTGAGAGTCTGCGGGGACCTCCAGCTCTCCTTCCTTGTTCTTAGCCTTGAAGTCGATCGGCTTGAACTCGTCTTTGCCGCTGGTAGGAGCCGTAACGTTAAGCGGGGCACCGTAACGCTTGTCGCGCCCGAAGGTTTGTTCCTGCTCGATTAGACGCAGGTTGTCCCACATTTCAGCGAACATGTGGATTTTGCGCACCACAAAGTAGGTGCCGCCCGTCATCCAGTCTGCGCCACTGTCGTCGCCCTTTTGCACCCACAGGTGCTCGTTTAGCTTGGCGTCTCCGTCTTCAGACTTAATGTTGTTGGTGCCGTCCTTGAAGCCAAACAGGTTACGCGGGGTTTCCTGAGCTACCGAGGTGGAGGAGGTGCGTCCATAACCGGTCTGGCTCCAGCGCATTTTGGCCGTGCCCATGGCAATACGGTTTAGGTTGCGAATGGCGTGCACACACACCTGGGCGTCGTTTGAGCAGGCCTGCACTAGCAGGTCACCGTCTGAATCAGCAGAGCGGATGTTTTCGTTAGCGAATTTGGGCATGCCTTCAGACAGGATCTTGGGCATCTTCTTAGCAATACCGAAGCGGTCTTTGCCGTCACTATCCACAAACAGCGAGCGCCCAAACCCGAAGGTGATGGTTAGCCCATTGGGCTTGTAGCCCCAGGCTTCACCACTGTCACGGGGCACAGCCTGCTTGTTTTCGCTGGGTTCGCCGCCTACTAGTTCGCCGGCGGTCATTTGCTGTGCGGCTACGGTCCAGTCGCTTAGCAGCTGTTTGAGCTCTTCGGGATCTGTGGTGGTGACATCGAAGGCAGCGCAGAACATGTTGTCTTGGGCGGGGGTGAGGATGCCGGCCTGGTGCTTGCCACGGAAGGGGTAGGTGTCCAGGATTTTGTCTGCCGGGGTGTCTTCTCCTCCGGCTGCGTAGCCACCGGCGGCGCCGGCTAGGGCCCCGGCGGCTAGGCCGGCCCCAGCAAAACCGAAGGCGGCGCGGCGTGAGACGTGGTGGGCGGCTTTGTCCTCGTCTGCTGAGCTGTCAGTGGCGACGACGGCGTCGCTGGCGGTTTCGTTAGCCGTTTCAGCCGCGTTTTGGCTTGCGTCTGCGGCTGCTTCAGCGGGGCTGTTAGCGCTTTCTGCGGCGTCCGTAGTCTTGTTGCTCATTAGGTTCTCCTTGGCTAAATATAGATTTCCCAATCATTATTATGGGTGTAAATAGCCCGCAGATCAGCCCTTAGGGCCTAAATCTGCGGGCTATTTAGTCACATTTGCCTTACCTTAATCTGCTCAGCCTAAGCAAAGTGTTGGCTAAACAGGGTAGGCGCGGTGGTTAGCAGCGTTTATCAGTGCAGCACGATGCCGCTGATCTCGCTTAGCTGCTTGGCCAGGGCGGCAACCTCGCTGGAGAACTGCTGCTGAGCCTTGGTGTAGGAGTTCTTGGCGGGAGCCTCACCGGCGTCCTTCTGAACGGAGGCGATGGTGTCGTAGCCGACGTACTTGGTGGCACCGTCGGTGGTCTTACCGTCAGCGTGGGAGTCGATCAGCTTGTGTACAGCCTTGAACTTGGCCTTGATCTTCTTGTCCAGCTCAGGGTTGGACTTGGCCACGATTTCAGAGACGTTGCCGTAGGCTACCTCGGCGCCTTCAATGTTGGCCTTGAAGTCGTAGAGGTCAGTGTGGGAGAAGGTGTCTTCTTCACCAACAATCTTGGTGTCGGCCACCTCGTTGACTAGGTCAACGGAGCCGGTTACTACGTCGTTGATGGTCAGTGAAAACTTCTTGCCGTCCACACCGGTGATCTTGCCGTAAACCAGGTCGTAGAGTTTCTGGGTGTTTTCTTCCAGGTTGGTAGCGGCTGCCTTGCGGTCAGCGTCGCTGGCGAACTTGAACTGGCTACCCCCCCACAGGTCGGCCTCGATGCGGTGCCAACCGGTCCAGCTCTTGAGCACCTCGGGGTCGGTGACAGACTTGCCGGCGTCGGCAGACAGGTTCTGGATACGCACGTCGAGTGCGCCGTCGAGGTCACCGGCTTCCTTGATACCAAACTTCTCAGCGGTCGGCTCGATGCGCTCGTAGTGCTGGCGCGCTAGCGGGAACAGTTCCTTAGCCTTGGCGGTGTCACCAGAGGTGTAGGCGGCGGTGAAGGCCTTGGTGGCGGTTAGTAGCTGACCGACCTGGTCCTTAACGTAGGAGGTGTAGTTGGCTACGGCCTGCTCTTCAAGCTTCTTGACGTCGCTGCCGACAGCCACTTCCTTACCCTTGGTGACCTTGAGCTGGGTAGCTCCCACCAGGGCGCCCACCATGTTGGGCTTGCAGGCGCTGTAGTAGGTGCCTTCCTTGAGGGCGGTGGTTAGCTCGGTGGAGGTGCCCGGGCCGATGTTCTCCTTTTCGGAGACGATCTGTAGCTTGTTTTCGGTCAAAACCTCAAACTCGTTGGGGACAGTGCCCTCGTTGGAGATCTTGAAGGTCACCTGGCCCGCAGGGAAGGACTTGGAGGAAACCTCGCAGCCCTTGTCGGTGATTTTGACGTTGATGGTGTTGGAGCCGGCTGCGTTAGTACCGCCACTGCCACCCTGGTTGTTTGCAGTGCAGCCGCCCAGGACAGACAGGGCGACTACCGGTAGCGCCACCAGCGCGGCGCGTACTCGACGTGTAATCATTTATTTTTCCTTGTCGGATGGGTTTTGGGTTGGGAAGGAAGGGGTAGTTGCTGTGGTCGCCAAGCTTCCTTCCCGACGCCGTCGACCACAAGTCTTTTAGGCTGCGGCTACCTCAGCCGGCCTTGTTCTCCACCTTGGGGGCTTTACCCAACTTGGCGTGCGCCACCCGGGCGAAGAAGTACAAGGTGGGCCAGAAGTAGATGTTCCAGCCGATTACTTGCAACCAGGTGGGGGTGGGGTTGACCTGGAATAGGGCCACGCTCACCTCGTAAAGCCAACGCAGCGGGTTGACTGAAGATTGGGGCACCCAGTCGGATACGTCCCAGGCGTGGTGAGCCCAGCCCGGCAACAGCGAGGCTTCCTGAAGGTCACCTAGGCCGTAGGAGATAATGCCGGCGGCCACCACAATCAGGAAGTAGCCGGTCACGGTGAAGAACACGGAAAGATTGATGCGCACTCCCCCGCGATAGATCAGGTAGCCCAGCGCAATGGCTACCACCAGGCCACCAACCACTCCGGCGGCGATAGCTGGCGTGGATTTTTCTACAGCTGAGCGCACCGTAGCCCAAATAAATAGGGCAGTTTCGATACCTTCACGGCCTACCGCGAAGATAGCGATCCAGATAATGCCCCAGCCGCGCCCATCTTTTTCTAGCGAGGCCGATAGGCTGTCGCGCAGACCTTGGCTCATTTGGCGCGAGTTTTTGCCCATCCAGAAAATCATCCAGGTAACCATGGCCACAGCCACCAGCGACAGGGAGCCGCCAATGATTTCTTGGGCTTGGAAAGTCAGGGTTTGCGGGCCCCAGGTCAAGATGGCGCCAATAGCTAACGGCACTAGCGCCGCAGCCAGCACCCCTAAAGTCAGCTTGCCAAACAGGTCTCGACGACCAATTTTGGCCAGGTAGGCGGCAATCACGCCTACCACCAGGGCGGCTTCTAGACCCTCGCGTAGGGCGATAATAAAGTTCGCAAAGAATAGGGACATGCTCTTACTTTTATTAGGCTAGACTCACTTCCGAAAGGCCAGCCTAACCTTTATCTGGCCTGCGCTCAAGCAATTTCAGCCAAGTTGAGACGCTCGGTTACCATAACGTGACTCATCCTTAAATCCCAGACGCGGCGTCAGAATATTTGCGCAGCTACACGCCCCATTTTTAGCCACACCACGCCATAAAACCGGCACCGACGGCGTCGAGAAAATAACTGCTTTTTCAAAGCCGCAACCACCCTAGCCTCAGCGCTAAAACTACCAACGCTTAAACATGCGAAAATAGCTTTATGCGAGCATCAGCCAACCGAAGGCGTTTTGCGGCACTAACCTGCCTAGCCCTAGTCCCTACCCTTGGCGCCTGCCAGGCCCACATGGATCTAACTGTGCATCAAGAGGGCACTTACGACGCCGTCATTCGCATGGTGGATAACACGTCCTCGCAGATCACCAGCACTTCACAGTGCAAGCAGCTGGCTAGTTCCCTGCGCAGCTCGATTGCTACTAATAAGGGCAGTGAAATTAAGGTCAAGTCCATCAATGGTGACGAGGGTATTGGCTGCGAATTCACCTTTAAATCCATTCCGGTAGCCACCGCCGCCACCAAGCCGGCCCCCAATGCCAGCGGCGCTAGCACCGCCAATGCCTCAGCGAACGCCTCGGCGAGCCCTGCCGGCGTCACTAACGCGCTAGTGTGGCGTCAGGGCAACAAGGTTTTTGTGCGTATTCCCGGGGTAAACACTGACGGAAACTCTGAGGCCGCCACCGCCTCCCCCAGCGCCGGCGCCTCGACTGGCTCTGGCGGCTCTGGCGGTTCAAATGGCTCAGCTGGTTCAGCCGGCTCTGGCTCAGGCAGCTCCAACGGCTCTGGCAAATCCGGCAGCGGCGATGACGTGGTTGAAAAATACAAGTCGCTGATCGACACCAAACTGACGGTAACTTTCCCCGGCGCAGTTATTGACGCTGGCGGCGGCAAGGTGCAGGGCCACAAGGTAACTTGGAGCGGCCCGCAGATCCTAGCTACTGGGGTCAGCGCCTCGGGTTACGCGATTGGTAATGGCGGCATGCCCTGGTATTCGGCCTCGCGCCCGTGGGCTTGGCTGATTGTCGGCTCGGTCTTTGCGCTGACGGCATTTGGTTTTTGGCGACGCCGCCACGCCCGCAGCTAGAGCGACGCCGTCGGCACCAGCAGCGCCGTCGGCACCAGGCAGCTAAAACGGCGCCGTCGGCCCCAAAAAACCAATAAAAAGCCCCGGCAACCTTGAACTGCATCCCGAAACTTGGACGCGTTTAATGGTAACCGGGGCAATTTATTTAAGCGTTCGCAGGCTCAGCGACCCTGGGCAACCTTCTGCTTGCGCTTGGAGCTGACCACTACGGCCACAACCACAATCGCGATCACCAAAACCGCAGCCACGCCACCGATGATCAGGCCGGTGGACAGGCCAGAGTCGGAGGACTTGTCAGCAGCGGTGGCCTTAGCGGTGGGCTCAGCCTTCTTCTCGGCGCTGACCTTACCGGTAATAGTGCTAGCAGTGGTGCCATCAGCGAAGGTTACGGTGTTACCGGAGATGGTGCCGCCCTTAGCGGAGGTTACGTCGCCGGGGTAGGTTACCTTCATGTCCATCTTGTAGGTACCAACAGCCTGCAGGCTGGATAAGGATCCAGTTAGCGTGGAAGCATCAAAGGTGAACTCGCCCTTTTCTTCCTTACCACCCAGGATCTTGACGGTGTCGCCCTTCACCACCAGGCGGCAGACCTTACCGCCATCAGTGCCATCAACAACCGTAGCATCGGTAGTGGTGCCCGCAGTGGCCGGAATAGCAGCCTTAATGTTGGGGCACACCTGGGTGATAATAGTGCCGTTATCGCCGTCAACAGCGATGTCAACCTGGTACACCGTGTTGGTCATGGACTCGATGTTGACGTTTGCGTGGATGGTGAAGGCCATAGCAGCCTGGGCCGGAGAAGCTACTAGCGCGCCGCCAACAGCCAGAGCTGCAGCCGCTCCTAGGGAAAGCGCCTTGGTACGAATACGCTTAAAAATAGACATTATCTACCTTTCTTTCTGCCTGGTTTGGGGATAAGCAGAATCCTCGGCAATTGTATGGGCTCAAACTTGATACTTGCTGGGACGTGTCCGACTTGTTACCTAAGTGGGTAACATATAAACCAAAACGACGATATAGCCAGGCTATATCGTCGTTTTAGTTTTAAACAGCTAACAAATACGGCTTACTGCTGCGGGTATCCGCCCTGTCGGTAGCCCTGCTGGGGATACTGACCTTGCTGAGGGTAGCCGCCCTGTTGGGGGTACTGACCGCCCTGCTGCGGGTAGCCCTGTTGAGGATAGCCGCCCTGCTGGTAACCACCCTGGGGGTAGCCACCTTGCTGGGGGTAGCCCTGCTGCGGGGCGTAACCGAACTGGCCGCCCATCGCGCTAGGCGGCTTCTTCTTGCCAGAGCGCACCGCGAAGAACGCGCCCACACCAACCAGCAGCACTACTACTACACCAATGATTACGTAGAGCACAGTGTTGTCATCTGAGCTGGAAGAACTTGAGGAGCTGGAGGAGCTACCTGAACCCTTGGCGCTACCATCCCCATTGTTAGAGGAACCAGCCTTGTTGTCAGAAGAACCCCCGTTGTCAGAGGAGCCACTACCGGGGTTGCCTACTACCTTGTACTTCCCACCCAGCTTTAGCTTGGCGGTGTTGCCGCTAACTTCAGCACCTTCAGCGGAAACAATGCCGCCAGCAAAGGTTAAACGATAGTTGATCGAGCTATCACCATAGCTAGTGAGACTGCTAAGCCCAGTTAGATCGCCTTCAACACGTACATTGCTACCATCGCGCTCAACATTGAAAGCAATACCGCTTACACCAGAGTCGGATGAGGTAGAGCTGATTACTGTCTCAAGCGGCGCAGTAACTTCGACGGCACAAACTTCTACACCCTCATACTGGGTAATTTCAGATTTGTTAACGGTGCCAAAACCAAGCGGGCTGGTACCGCCAGAGCTGTACTTATTGCACATAGTCTTGTGGTCAGCGCCTTGAACAGTGCTGTGTTCCTTCATAGAGATCGTTACAGTGTCCCCGGCGAATTTAAATTCGGTCCACACTTTCATAGTTTGAGTGTCGTCAGCGTGCGCTGGGGCGGTAAGACTTACCAGCGAAAATGCCAGCACAAAAGCAGCCAATATGGCCCCTAGGCGTGCCACAAACGAGTGTGACTTCAAAGCAACAGCGTTCATGTTTATACCCTAGCCCTTTTTAGTAGGCCAGGCATCTTAAAGCCTTGGGGATTAAACCCCGGCGCCCAACTATTTCCTGATTTTGCGTGACCTAGCGGACCGGTGTTTATAACCACATGGCCCCACAATAAGCAGCACTACCCCAATGACTACCGCGAGCGCCGTCGCCCCCACAATCACATAAAGCACGGCGCTACCAACCGACATCTCCGCCCCAGAGTCGCTGGCACTAGTGATAACAGAACTGGTGGTGGAGCTAGCGTCAGTAGCCACGTAACTGGCGGCGCGGACCGGCGAATTTACCAGCAGCAGTGCAAAAGCCAGCAGTAGGGTACCTACCACAGCCCCTACTCGCTCTAACCCTACTTTCATAGCATTCATCCTGCTCACGGCCCTATCCTAGGGGCATTTAACCGAGATTTACCTGGATTTTAGCTGGGGATAACTCCCCTACTGCGCAGCTCTTCGGCCAGGTGGTGGCGCGCTATCTGCATTCTGGCGGCGCATTACCTGCATTTTCCGACGACGAAGGCGCCTTCTGCGGTAAATCGGAATTGGCGCCTGCAGGCATAGTGGCAGAGCCTAGGTCTTCACTAGAAGTTACCGACTTGGCAAAACAGGCCTTAACGCACACAAAAATCGCTACCGTACTAACAATCAGTATCAGCGCAAGCAATGCAGTAAGCACCCGCATAAGATCAATCGACCATAGCAGGCGATAAAATGACTGTAACGAGCGATAAAATCTTGGAGTCGAGGAAGTTAGGTCCCCTCTGGCGGGTATGGCGTCAGGGTCATAGGGAGTCATAGAAGCCACTACTTCAAAGTCTTCATTTTTGGCAGTAAAAACGGATGTATACCTTTCCATCTCACCCCCAAAACAAGAAAAAGCCTCTACATCTCGAAATTCAATAATATATTCAATCTCACCAGTGTAAGCAGGATCTGTTACGCCTATTATTTTAACGATATTATCTTCAACAATAATCTCTGCACCATATATTAGTGCGTGCGACAACTCCTCTTTAGGGGTCGCGACAATATAAGCTGAGCAAACTTCTACATCACCATAATGCCCCATCTCAAGCTTATAGACTTCCTGACCTAGATCAGCCTCTAACCGCTTAACGTAATCAGAGCTTTTTAAGCATATGCTTTTGGTTGATTCACTAGAATTCATGTGTGTTTTTATTTCAACATACGCCCTACTATTATCAAAATTTATTTGCACCCAGGTGTGCATAATATCTTCACCATGCGCCGGTGCAGACACAGCAAACAGCGAACAAGTCAGCACAAGTACTAACACCAAAACTCCGCATACACGAGTCGCCATTGATCGTGCGTTAGCCATACTGTCCACCCTTTAGCTTCATAAACTCAGTAAATAAATCAACTAGAGATAACTGCTTAAGCCTAGCTGTTAGGCACCAACTAACAGCTATTAAACAAAACCAGGGCCGGAAGTAAAACCACGGCCCTGGTTGAGATGAATTCTAGCTAGCCGTTGTAGCCGCCATATTGACCCTGCTGGAGGTAGTTACCCTGCGGCGGATACTGTTGCTGGGGGTAGGAGCCAGGCCCGTAAGACTGCGGCGCGTAAGCAAACTGCCCACCCATCCCGCTGGGCGGCTTCTTCTTACCTGAACGCAGTGCCAGGAAGGCACCCAGGCCCACAAGCGCTACCGCTGCAACACCAATAATTACGTAAAGCAGAGTGTTGTCACTTGAGGACTTGGAGCTTTTTACAGCCAGCGGAGTGGGCGTGACGGTAGCTGGAGCACCGTTAGCGACGGTGTTTTCATTGTTGTCAGAACCGGGAGTAATAGAAGGGCTCGCAGAGGCAGTAGCGCCACCCTGGTTATTTCCCGAGGACCCGCCATTGTTGGAGCCGCCGTTGGAAGACCCACCGTTAGTAGAGCCGCCATTTGAGCTACCGCTACCCGGGTTACCAACTACCTTGAACTTGCCACCAAGCTTGAGCTTTGCAGTATTACCGCTGACTTCAGCACCCTCAGCAGAAACAACGCCACCAGCAAAAGTGATCTTGTAATCAATAAACTGATCGCTAGTAGCATCAGAGAAGACAGATAAATCGCCTTCGTAGACAATGTTGGAGCCTTCGCGGTGAACCTTATCGTCTGCCCCAAAACCAATAGCCGTGCCATCAGAGCTAATGAATTGGTCAATCTTTACGGTTGCCTGCATTTCGCAAACTTCAACACCCTCATACTGGGTAATTCCAGACTTGAGGGCACCATCATAAGCACTGGAATTTCCGTATTTGTTGCACATGGTTTTCTGGTCATAGCCTTGCATTGTGCTGTGATACCTATAGGAGAAAGTTACGTTATCTCCACTAAAGCTATATTCCAACCACATTTTCATGTCTAGCTCGCCGTCAGCGCGGGCTGGAGCGGTAAGACTTACCAGCGAAAAGGCCAGCACAAAAGCAACCACAACGGCCCCTATACGCGCCGCAAACTCGCGTGATTTAAAAGCAACAACGTTCATGGTCTTAGCCTAGCCAATTTTTAACTGGATAAGCATTGGGGACAAGTCCCTAGGGCTACCTGACCATAGTCGCAACAGCCTCATGCCCCACCAATCTAGCTATTTGCCAAGCCCAGACAAGCTTATCGTCAATAGCTAGGGCTTCTTCCGGGACTGCAAGAGTGACCACCCTAGTCCACCCAGCGCCAGCGCCCCTACCACCACAACAGCCCCATAAATAATGGTGTCATTGCTGCCATCGGTAGAGCCGACGGCGCTGGTAGTGACAGCTGAACTGGTTGCGCCAGCCCCAGCTGCAGCTGCATTAGAAGTAGTCTCTTGCGGTTTAATCGCGTCACTAGCCGCAACGCTAGGAGAGCTAGTTGCAGCAGGAATACCAGGGCTAGTAGCACCGCCTAAAGAAGTAGCATCACTCGAAGCAGAGGGAGAAGAGCTAGCTCGCGCGGAAGGATCAGGGTTGCCGACTATTTCAAAACTAGTGTCAGTTACAGTCACAGTGTTTCCAGTAACGGCGCCACCAGAAGCTGAAACAATTCCGCCATCAAAAGTAAAGCTATAAAAAGTTTGATTTATAGTATCTGGAATATAACTGCCTTGAACTTTAAGATTATTACCATCGCGACTAACAGTAAAAATATAACCAGGGAAAGGACTGGTTATCATAGTTTCGAGTGGCTGCACACCCTCCACTACGCAAACCTCCACACCTTTATACTGCTCCAGCTGAACCCGGGTCATCGTTGTCCCACTTTTGGTCTGACCAATATACTCTTTCGAACCATCACAAGAGCCTTTAGTGTAATCATCTTGAGGCATATTATAAAAATGCTGTTTGTTAGTGAAAATTATGGAATCTCCCTTAAACCTCACCTCCATCCAGCTCTTACTATCAGCTCGTGCCGGCGAGGTTAACATCAGCAAGGAAAATACCAGCATAAAAGCAGCCAAAGCTGCACCTACTCGCACTACAAGCGCGCGCATTTTTAAAACCGCAATATCCATAACCCTGGCTACCTTTGCTTTCAGATTTTCTTCCTAGATTGCCAGACAGCAACCCCTAGTCCACCCAGCGCCAGCGCCCCTACCGCCACGATGACCCCATAAATAATGGTGTCGTTACTGCCAGCAGTCCCGACGGCGCTGGTAGTGCCGGCCGAGCTGGTTGCGCCAGCCCCAGCTGCAGCTGCATTAGAAGTAGTCTCTTGCGGTTTAATCGCGTCACTAGCCGTAACGCTAGGAGAGCTAGTTGCAGCAGGAATGCCTGACTTAGAGGAGTTCAAAGGA
>ERZ773196.1070-NODE-1070-length-16043-cov-69.942707_pt1 | contig 16043 bp, 16 predicted proteins | sample MGYA00581009_ERZ773196 | MGnify/ENA primary metagenome ERZ773196 (study PRJEB29015, sample SAMEA2738162) | human oral metagenome | biome: human oral; feature: human-associated habitat; material: saliva | place: China | collected 2243 ... | reverse complement strand
CTTCAAAAATGGGACCTGCAATCACAGGATAGAAAAAATACATCAAAAATGCCGTAGCGCCTGTAAAAGTCGGAGCAGCGAGTTGATAAGAAATTCCATTTTGGGTAGGTGGGAATAGGAAAAATTTAATAAAATTCCAAATAAATAAAGCAAGAAAAGCTAAAAAGGAATAAAAAAGATAGGATCCTTTAAATTTTCTACTGTTTATTTGTTGCCATTTTCCCGACCAAATCATAGCAATAAGAGCAAGCAAAACCACAAGAAAATTCAACATCATATCCGAAAAATAATAGCCAAAATCAGATAGGCTGGCAGCAAAGTCGCTGTATAAAACTAGACTACTGAACTCCTGGTAAGCAACGGCAAGTAGAAGTGCTACAAACAAGTAGTAGCGTGAGATTATCTTTTTCATTCTATTTTCTCCTTGAAATAAAGAAAGCCCCTACCCAAGAAAAAGGCAAGGGCATTATATATTAATAATAACGACGGTCAGAATTAGGTTTATCGTTAAAATATTTCTCCCAAAAATTAGTAATCGACCAAGGTGTCCCGAAACCTCCCCAATTTCTACCACCTGGGATATTGCCAAGATACGTTAAATCTCCTCCGCTAACCTCTTGCAATTCTGCCTCTGTCAATTCCATTGTTTCTGCAAATTGTAAATTCAACATCATTTACACTCCTTCAATTATTTTATTTGTAAACCACTTCTGCGACCTAGGATTTGCTTCAAATACTTTACAAGAATAGTATAGCACGGAAATCAGTCTATTTTAAAAAATCGCATATTTGATATTTTTTCTCATAAAAATTTCACATTTGCGATTTTGATTGATTTGATTATTTCACTGATATAATATAGTTACCATTATGTAGGAGGACATGAAATGAAGAAACAAGTGTTAACATTATTGACAATCATTGCTGAGATTATTATCTTTTTGAATCTTTAACTAATCGATAAGTGCTTTGTATTGCTGTAAGCGTAATTCAAAAAGAGCTGTTAATTGTGGATTTTCTAATATTTGCAGAGATTGGATAAAGTGTTCAATCTCTTTTTGATTGCTTCCCTTGGTCTGAAGGAAAACACTCATTTTCTTTAAAAATTGCCACAGTAATTTCTCAAAAACATCATACGGGCGAAGTATGCTCTCCAACTCGGCTTCAAAGATTGGGATGTAGGAGAAAAGTTTACGCTCCATAAGCTCTGAGATGATATTTAGAAAGCTATTTTTCATATACAGTCTATTGTGTGCTAATTCTTTAAATTCCTTGGATTTTTCGAGTAAGGAGGTTGATAAAAAGATCAAATCTTGATTGCTCAAAAAAGGCATGGTATTGCAAAAGATATAGAGTTCAAACCAGGTCCAAGACTCGATAGCATAGAGATAGGTGGTCAAAAACTCGCTATCCTCCTCTGCTAGCGGATAGCTTTTATCTAGTGAATGGATAGCATCTTTAATCACAATAGAGTTCAAACGGCGATAAGTCTGCGCCATCTGTTCTTGCTCAATTTCTTTCAACAATTGTTCTAAGCCAGCTATATCTTGATGGGCAAAGCGATCCACAATCCTTCTACCAAATCGCATATGTGGAGATTCTTGGTAGTTGTTGAGCTTGTGCCCAAATTCATCAAAGGTCACATTTATCCCTTGGATAGCTAGAATCAACTTATCCGCAGACAGCATAGACTGCCCTAACTCAAACTTGGATAGCTGAGATGCTGTTAGTCCAGCACAAGCCACATCTGACTGCTTGAGCTTTCTCGCTAGGCGCAATTCCTTGAATTCTCCTAATTCCTGTTTTTCAATCATGGCCAAACTCCCTTTTTCAGATTCCCTTTACTATTCTATTCGTAAAAACTTTTTACTTTTTTAACATATTATAAAATATTTTAGCAAAAAAGCCAGTTCCAAGCTGACTTTTTATTCCATAGTATCAAAAGCGAGACTTGGTTTGGCGTTTAGCTCCAAGCCTGCAAAGTTTTCTTTGTTCCACTCGCTAACGCTGGCATAGGCAATCATACCCGCATTGTCTCCACAGAGGCGCAGAGGTGGAATGATAACCTTGACATCGGTGATTTCAGCCGCCAAACGTTCTCTAAGACCTTTATTTGCAGCTACACCACCAGCCACAACTAGAGTTTTAACAGGATATTTCTCCAAGGCCTTCTTGGTTTTTGCCATGAGAATATCCATGACTGCTGCTTGGAAGGAGGCACACAAGTCCTCTGTAGACAGGCTTTCTCCCTTTTGCTCGGCATTGTGGTGAAGATTGATAAAGGCAGACTTCAAACCTGAGAATGAAAACTCCAGATTATCTTCCTTAATCATAGCACGAGGGAAATCATACACATCCTGCCCCTGATGAGCAAGTTCATCGATCTCCCGACCTGCTGGATAGGTCAAACCCATAACACGGCCGACCTTATCATAGGCCTCGCCAACCGCATCATCTCGAGTTTCACCAACGATCTTGTAATCACCAGCCTCAGAAACATAGACCAACTCTGTATGTCCGCCACTGACTAAAAGGGCTAGTAAGGGGAACTCCAAGGGCTCGACACTTTGAGCCGCCATGAGGTGACCAGCCATGTGGTTAACGGGAATCAGTGGAAGTCCATGAGCCCAAGCAAAGGCCTTAGCAGCTGACAAACCAACTAACAAGGCTCCGACCAAGCCTGGTCCGTAGGTAACCGCAACAGCTGTCACGTCCTCTTCGGTAATTCCTGCTTCTGCCAATGCCTCCTCGATACAGGCTGTAATAACCTCGACATGGTGACGACTGGCTACTTCTGGTACTACGCCACCAAAACGTTTGTGACTCTCAATTTGACTAGCAATGACATTGGACAAGAGCTCATCATCGTTTTTTAAGACAGCGACACTGGTCTCATCGCAGGATGTCTCGAATGCTAAAATATATCTATCCTTCATCTATTTCTCTCTTCATGATAATGGCGTCCTCAACTGGATTATGGTAATAGGACTTTCTCTCAGCGATGACCACCATCTTTTCTTTCTTGTAAAATGCTTGCGCTCTGTGATTCGACTTCCTGACTTCGAGGAAAATCTCCTTGTCTGTGGGCAATTGAGCAAACAAGGCTGACGCAATCCCCTGACCCTGATAGGCTTTTTTGACAGCGATTTGCAAGACTTCTGCTTCAAAGATATTTTCCTGAACAGCTAAAAAACCTATCACTTCTGTCCCATCGTAGGCTAAAGCATACCAAGTTTGGTCTTGAGACAGGTCTGCTTGGATTTGTTTCAAAGTCCAAGGACTGACTGGATAAACATCTGCCATAACAGCATAGATGGATTGAGCCAAGTCAGGTTGCTGTTGGATTCGTTTGATTTCTATCATAGGCGTTTGATGTAAGATTCTCCAGACTCGGTGTGATTCTTGAGCCAGTTTTCCTCAGCTTCTACACGCTTGAGGTAATTTGGCACAAAGTCATGCAGGGAGTCTGCTTCCTTGTTCCAAGTCCAAAGAGCTAGATTAGCTGCATTTGGCAAGGTTTCTTGATAGTTGGCTTGTGGCAGATGCTCTTGAATTTGCTCCACAAAGGCTCCAACTTCACCGACAAAGGTTACCTGATCAGCATCCTTAACTTTTTCTAACACCTCTTCAAAAGATAGGTGCGCTTCTGGAAAGACTGGCTGGACATTTTCATAAAATCCTGCATAAACATTGTTACGGCGTGCATCCATCAAGGGAACAACCAAGCCTTGCTGCTGGCTCGGTACCAGAGCTAAAAGGCTCGACATACCCACCAACTCAATGTTTAGGGTATGAGCCAAGGTCTTGGCAGTTGCTACTGCGATTCGCAAACCTGTATAGCTACCAGGCCCCTCTGCCACTACGATTCGATCCAAATCCTTGGGTGTCAAATCCAAACTTGCCATCAAAAAATCGATGGCAGGCATGAGGGTAATACTGTGATTTTTCTTGATATTAATAGTCGTCTCGGCAAGAAGCTGCTTGTCCTCTAAAATAGCTAGAGAAAGAGCCTTGCTGGACGTATCAAATGCTAATACTTTCATAACACATTCCTATCTTTTTGTCTGCTTACTATTATACTACAAAAGAAGGCACATGGGAATTTTCTTTGTTTTGTATCAAAAATCACAGTGAAAAGAAATCTTCAAAAAAAAATCGCAACTTTTCCTTTTCGTTTCCGAATATAAAAGTGAACAAGAAAAAAGGAGGAAAGTTCAATGACAAATTTCGAAAATATTGACAATCAATTTGTATCGCTATCTGAAAATGAATTATCAGATATTGATGGTGGTCTCGCTCCCTTGGTTATCTTTGGTGTAGCAGTTTCTTGGAAAGCTGTTGCTGGCGGAACAGCACTTGTAGGCTCTGGCTTAGCAGCTGGTTATTTTTTAGGAGGTTAGTATGATTAAAGATTTAGACAAATATCGTGAAATTTCTAATAAAGAATTGCAAGAAATCAAGGGTGGTTTTGGTGTAGGTGTTGGTATAGCTTTATTTATGGCAGCTTACACCATTGGAAAAGATCTCCGTAAAAAGTTTGGATAAGTCATGCTAGATAAAAGACACATTTTTAGAAGGATGAATTTTATTTTCTTCATCTCTTACAGTTTAATCAGTATTCTCAACGATTTAAACATTACTACTATACCGTTGCCAATTGATTTATCTGTTTGTATTGTTTTATTTTTATGCCTCAACTCTATTTTTGAACAGAACAATCATAACTGTAAAACTAAGGATAGGGCCTGAAAATATAACCTCTGTTTGAGGGAAAATTGGACACCAAATTTGAGAAAAAGTTGAAAAATCCACCTTATCTTAATAGTTGGGGTGGATTTTTTTGTAACTAGATTCGCTATCTTTTTATACCAGATATTCGTTCAATCATCAGATATAAATAAACAACTGAAGCTAGGCATTCAAACCAAAGTAAAATACAAACCAGACCACATAGGTTACAAGAAGGAGAAAAATGGAATACAGTGTTACAAAGAGAATTTTCCAGTGTACAGCTGTTTTTCTATGTTCCAGCCGAACAAACAGTAGATTGCCACCATAAACACAGGCAACAAAAACAGCAAATACCAAGAGACGAATCGCAATAGCTAGTTGAAACATAGAGAGCCTCCTTTCTCCAATTCTAAAGGCAAATATTTCAAAATCATCATCTAATGAAAAGGAGCAAATAACCTCAAAAGGAGCCCGAGTAGTTGAAGCAATATGTAGAATTTCCATCCAAATAGGTGAAACACAAAATCAAGCATAGTTAGTCCTCCTTAATCAAGAAAAACCACTTTTCTAACTTTATTATAGCACTTGTATCTGATGTCTTCAAATACTTATACAAGGCAAAATGAAACCCATTTCAAGCTCCTTACTTTCATGTTTCCTGCTTTTACTAATTCCTCTTTTTATGGTATAATTGAGATAATTGTAACGAATCAAGGTCAATAAAGACAAAAAATGAACTGGAATCAAACCAGCTTCAAACTGAGCATTTTTGAATATAGCTGACCTGAAAGCAGAAAGGAAACATATGATTTACAAAGTTTTTTATCAAGAAACAAAAGACCGTAGCCCACGTCGTGAAACAACACGCTCACTATACTTAGACATCGATGCTAGTTCAGAACTTGAAGGACGTATCGCTGCCCGCCAACTTGTCGAAGAAAATCGTCCAGAGTACAACATCGAGTATATCGAACTCTTGTCTGACAAATTGCTAGACTACGAAAAAGAAACTGGCGCATTCGAAATTACGGAGTTCTAATATGGCCTACACTCTTAAACCAGAAGAAGTTGGCGTTTTTGCTATTGGTGGTCTAGGAGAAATCGGTAAAAATACATACGGAATCGAATATCAAGACGAAATTATCATCGTTGATGCAGGGATTAAATTCCCTGAGGATGACCTGCTTGGTATCGACTACGTTATCCCTGATTACTCTTATATTGTAGAAAATATCGACCGCGTCAAGGCTCTCTTGATTACACACGGACACGAGGACCATATCGGAGGGATTCCTTTCTTGCTCAAGCAAGCAAACATCCCTATCTATGCTGGTCCACTGGCCCTTGCCTTAATCCGTGGAAAACTCGAAGAGCATGGACTTTTGCGTAATGCTACACTTCACGAAATCAACCACAACACGGAGTTGACCTTTAAAAACCTTAAAGCAACTTTCTTTAGAACAACCCACTCGATTCCAGAGCCATTGGGAATTGTCATCCACACACCTCAAGGGAAAATCGTCTGTACGGGAGACTTCAAGTTTGACTTTACACCAGTTGGGGAACCTGCAGACTTGCACCGTATGGCAGCCCTAGGTGAAGACGGAGTGCTTTGCTTACTCTCTGACTCGACCAATGCTGAGGTTCCAACCTTTACAAACTCTGAAAAGGTTGTCGGCCAGTCAATCATGAAGATCATTCAAGGTATCGAGGGACGTATCATCTTTGCATCCTTCGCCTCAAATATCTTCCGTCTCCAACAAGCAACAGAAGCTGCTGTTAAGACTGGTCGTAAAATCGCTGTCTTTGGGCGCTCTATGGAGAAAGCTATTGTCAACGGAATTGAGCTTGGCTACATCAAGGCACCTAAGGGAACCTTCATTGAGCCAAATGAAATCAAAGACTACCCTGCGGGTGAGATTCTTATCCTCTGTACGGGTAGCCAGGGTGAACCTATGGCGGCTCTCTCTCGTATCGCTAACGGAACTCACCGTCAGGTGCAACTCCAACCTGGTGATACTGTTATCTTCTCATCTAGCCCAATTCCAGGAAATACCACCAGCGTTAACAAATTGATTAACATCATTTCTGAAGCTGGTGTTGAAGTTATCCATGGTAAAATTAACAACATCCATACTTCTGGACACGGTGGCCAGCAAGAGCAAAAACTCATGCTCCGACTCATCAAGCCAAAATACTTCATGCCTGTTCACGGTGAATACCGCATGCAAAAAGTCCACGCTGGACTTGCCGTAGATACTGGCGTAGAGAAGGACAATATCTTTATTATGAGTAATGGTGATGTGCTTGCCCTCACTGCAAACTCTGCCCGTATCGCTGGTCATTTTAATGCTCAAGATATCTACGTCGATGGAAATCGTATCGGTGAAATAGGTGCAGCTGTGCTTAAAGATCGTCGCGATCTATCTGAAGATGGCGTTGTACTGGCTGTCGCAACCGTTGACTTCAAGTCTCAGATGATCCTATCTGGACCAGATATTCTCAGCCGTGGGTTTGTCTACATGAGAGAGTCTGGTGACTTGATTCGCCAAAGCCAACGCATCCTTTTCAACGCTATTCGTATCGCATTGAAAAACAAAGATGCCAGCGTCCAGTCTGTCAATGGCGCTATCGTAAATTCCATTCGACCATTCCTTTACGAAAATACTGAACGTGAACCAATCATCATTCCGATGATTCTCACACCAGATGAAGAATAATAAAAAGAGGCTGGGACAAAAGTCTAACCTTAAATATAAAAAGCGAACAAAACAAGTTATCTGACACTCAGAATACTGTCTTGTTCGCTTTTTTGTCTAATCTATCGATTTTAAAAATTTATAATAAAGAATTCCTAAAATCAAAATCTTTTTGTCCCAGCCTCTTTTTATTATTTTACGATAAGTTGTAGCAATTATTTTTCTTTAATCAACTATTCTATAAGACTTATAACTCTTACCCTCGCTTGGTCTCAATAGCTTTTTTCACTAAGATCTGTAGATAAGCTTCCATATCTCCACGTTTCAATTCTTCTTCATGAATGGATAGTCGCCATTTATAAGCCTGAATTTCCTTATCCAACAACTCCTGAGGTGCCCCAATCAGATTCAAAATAGTCAGACGCTCTTCAATACTCTTTAAAGGATAAACATCTGCAAGATTAACTGTTCTCGTCACACTTGTGGAGCGTTTTCTATGAATATAAATGGCTTTATTCATATAGGCAATCTTATCTGCTTGAAGGTAAACCTTATAGGTCGTATAATCATCCTCTACCTTCTGATTCGTTGGATAAACAATATCCTTGAAAAGCTCTGCTTTATAGAGTTTTGCCCACGGAACTGTAAAACATTGACTAATATTATACTTTCCATCATATTGATGATGGAACCAATCGAAAGAGCTGTACACTTGTTCAAAATAGTTGTCTGCACCCACATGGATTAAAAAACTCCCCTGACCTTCAATAAACTGAATGAAATTACCAATTGCAATATCTGCATCCGTTTTTTTCAATAAATCATAAAGGCTTTGGATATGGTCTAACTCTAGCTAATCATCATTATTCACAAAGACAATGTAATCACCTGTCACAGCTTCCAAGGCACGATTGCCTTTCTCACTACCCCATTCTCCTTCTCTTTTCTCAATTATCCTATCTATTAAATACTTATTTATTTTTTAAACAAATAAAATAAACTTGAACTCTACTAATAAATATCGGATAGAATCTAGATTTTATTTGGTACTATTCTTCTATACCATCCCCAGTATTAACAAGTGATGCCTTAAAAATATTTAGCTTTTACGATACTTCCTTTATTTGTCCGTCATTTCAAAGAAGTAACTTCATCTCCTCCTTTGTCGCTAAGCACGGATTCATCTTCTGTTTATCATAAGCGGATTGATATTTTTCCGGATTCCCAAGTTGAGATAATTCGTCAATCATCTCTGCTACACCACCCTTTGGAAACAGATGGTCAGTGGCATAAAACTCTGGATGGTGACTCATTTCCTTAAAAGCATAAAGGATCATGCCATTTTCAAGAGCTGTACGGCTACCATCAAGTATTTCCTGCGCATGAGAAATATCCAGATAAATGCTACACGTTTGTAAAAGTTTCTCATATATCTCTCTAGATAGTCCCGGATAGAGATGAACATTTGCATGACAATCCAGATCTAGCAGGCGCCCTCCCATTACTGTTAAAGCAGCAATATGAAATTCAAAATTCGGCAGGGCAGATACAAGGATTTCAATTTGTTCTAGTTCTTGCGTATTTGTCAAAATTAAAATATGCGGACGAAACTCCCTAAAAGCACCAAGAAACGTTGGCAGATAAATCAGGGGAAGATTCATATTGTCTGTCTTTAATTTCAAATCTCGGGTCAGTAATTTCCCACAACGCTCTTTTAGATATGAAATATCTTCTACAGACAACTCTTCTCTTATATAAAACATTATCTGATTAGATGAGAGGTTGGGCATATCCCTAAGCAAGCTTATATCTGATAATACTAAACAATCACCTGTGGACAATTGTTTATCTAAAATCAGTTTTATTGCTTCACCAATTGAAGAAAGTCCCTGTTCCCGACCATTTGCTTCTCGAAAAAGTGCACGATTATGAGATGAAAAAAGATAGAGTTGCTCTTGATTTTCCTGACCATAAATGTCTATCTCTTTTTTCCCACCACTCCAGGTTTCTCTATGAAAACAGGATCCCGATAAATCATAATGATCTTTTGCACAACAAACACCTTTGTTATCATACCATTCGACTAACTCCACCATTTGTGGCCACTGAGGATAGCAGTAAATCTTCCCTTTTTTATTCCCTTCCGCTACGATATCACCTGTAGAAAGAACCTCCCAAAATCTAGGTAAGGGAAGTTGAGTCATGTGTAAGGGACTTGAATTTTCATGATTAGAAAAAAAACTAGTAAAAATATTGTTAATCGTTAATGGTTTCAGATCCTTCCCCATGAGTTCTAAATCTTTTTTTAGGCGATCGTCATCTGAAGACCATTCCCTCGCCAGATAATAATACATCATTTCTTTTTTTATTCCCATTCTCTAGTCAAAAATTCATGCCATTGTTCTATTATACGGTCTGATAAATACTCTTCAGCCAAGCGGTAAGATCCTTCCCTGAACTGTTCGATTTGTTTGAAGGCTTTCTCTAAAGCTTTTGTTAAATCAACCACGATTTCCTCATCTGAACGAGCATCAAAAGGAACTAAATAACCATTTTTACTCTCTTGAATAAAGGTCTGATTCCCATAAGGTACATCTAAACCAACAAGAGCTTGTCCAGAACCAATTGCCTCTAACAAAGTTATCCCAAAAGTTTCCCATTCCGAGGTAGCCAAGTAAAGTTCATACTCTTTGAAACGGTTTGTAATTGTCTGATGCCCCTTAAGATGGATATAATCTTGTGCTCCTAGATTGGCAATCTCTGCTTCAATATCTTGCCATAGCATCCCTTGACCATAAATATCTAAGTTGACGTCTGGACAAATTTCATGAAAAGCAACGATTGCTTTGATTGCTAAGTCTAACCGTTTTCGACGTACAAACCGTGCAGCAATCATCACAGAATAAGGTTTTCGTTCATCAGCTAATTGCAACTGCTCTAGTGCAGCTACTGGAAGAACGCGAACTCGGCCTGCTTTTCCTAGTAACTCTAAATGTTTTTCTAATTCATCCTTCTGTGCTTGCGTTGATACTAAAATACTATCAAACTCTTCGGCATATTGAAAAAGGTGATAATATTCAGAATTCATCTGATCTCCCCAATAATGAATAGAGTGCACAACACAGGATACTTTCGCTTCACCTTTTAGACGTAAAAGAGGTGATGTGAAGGGAAGATTCTCTATACGATCAAGAAATATATGATCCTCTCTACTAAACTGCAGCTCTGATAAAGCTCGCTCTAAAAACTCAGACTCACTATAGAACCACTCCGCACCACACCGATAAACTGCTTCAGTATTCTCACCTGGTTCTTTCTTAATCTCTTCAAAAGCTATTGAACCATCTCTATTGTGAAACAGTCGACGAACAACTCTAGCTACTATACCAAATCCAGCATCCACTGCTGTAAAAAATTCTGTGAATAGCTTTTTCTTACCATAATGTTCTCTACGAAGTAAACGACCAAATGCATAATAATCTACATAATCCACATAATCCGGTTTTAGACTATTTTTATGTAGAATGGTAATGATACCATCTTGTTCCTGAAAAATCAATTCACTATTATTTTCCTTATATTCAGCAGTCAAATGTAAGAGCTGTTTCATATCATCTATACGGATCCCCAAGCTCATATCACGCTGATCTGTTAACAACATATGTGCTAACAGGATTTCTTCCTCAAGATGACCCAAAGATAGGTAATAGTCTAATTTATATCGAGGAGGGACTTGTGTAAAAACAAAACAGGCAGGGAGGCCCAGGTCGCGAAAAACTTTCCCACGATATGCTTGAGCAACATCTACACCATTTGGTTCTAAACCAACCATAAGATTAAAAGTATAAAGCATTCTTTAACTCCAAACTAAACTCTAATCACAAGCATCAAAGCCTGGACTCCTTAAAAGAAATGAACAAACAAATGATTAGATTTTCTACTTGTCTTTTAGTATTTTCTCTCATTCATCTAACGAATTGAGGTAAGCTTTTATCGCCACCACCATCGTTTCAGGAGTTTGCGAAGAAAAAATCTGACTTCCTCCTGTTTGGTCCTTACTAGTATTATCAAAAGCAAAGATCGGTTTCCCTAAATTATGAATTTCCTGAGTGATATTCATAATTTCATTAAAATGATTGATATCTAAATAAAAATCGACTTTACTAATAACATTTTCAAAATTATATCTGTTGAAACCAGGGTAGATGGTCACATTTAGATAGCGTTGTAAATCAACAACTTGCGATGCAAAAGTTGTATGAGCCAAAATATGAAAATGAACATCAGGTAGTGCTTTTACCAAAAGCTCCAAGTATTACATTTCGTAATCAAGAGAGTTTTTTACCAAAAATCTTTATCAAAATCTAGTATTTTTAGTCAAAAGCCTAGATTTATTCCATTTTAATTATACCTTATTTTTAGCAAAAGAGCTATCATATAAATATATCTATTAGATATTATTTCAGCATTTAACTATCAAAATAAGTCAATCATCTTTATTTAGTTAGAATATTTGATATATAGAATTATCTTCTAAACTTTAGATTATTTCCTTATTTTTCAAGAATCAAAAAACAACCTAAACTATAACAGCTAGCAAATAACTAACGATTAAAGTCTAGGTTTACTCAAAGAATAATCATTATTTCACGACAAGCTCGTAACGAGTTTTGCTGGTGAAAGTTTCACCTGCTTTAAGAATGACTTGATCTTTAAGGTCGCTATGAATAGCATCTGGTAAATCTTGCGCTTCTAGAGCAATTCCATTGTGCTGAATCATTGACTGGCCAGCGATAATGACACTGTCATCGACAAAGTTAGCTGTATACACTACAAAGCAAGGAGCCTCTGTCTTAAAGAGTAGGAAGCGACCTGAACCCTGGTCGTAAAGGAATCCAGCATTGTCATGTCCTGCAGGAAGCGCAAATGGATGGTCCAAACCAGATACGAGTTGGATTTGCTCATCTTCTTCTGCAAAGATATCCTTCAATAAGGCACCATTATAGATATGTTTGACCACATCACGATTAGCATCTGGGGTTTTAGCTGGAACACCATCAGGAGCAATTGGATAAATCCCCTCTGTATTCAATTGGAAGACATGGCGGTCAACTGTCTGCGTGAAATCACCAGATAAGTTAAAGTAGCTATGGTTGGTTGGATTGACCAAGGTATCCTGGTCTGTCGTTACCTTGTAACTAACTTCGTAGGCACCACTTTCTTCCAAGTTGTAGCTAATCCAGATCTTAAGGTTTCCAGGGAAACCTCCTGTCCCGTCTACTCTTTCTGTGTAAAGAGTCAAACCATTATCGTTCACTTGGACTAGCTCAAACAAGTTAGAATCCCAACCAGTTGAGCCACTGTGGTTACAGTTGCTAGCATTGTTGACTTCAAGATCATAGGTCTTACCATTGAGTTCAAATGTTGCTCCTGCAATACGACCTGCAACTGGACCTACACTTGCTCCATGTTTAGGGCTATTTCCCACATAGCTTTCGAAATCGTCAAAACCTAGGATAACATTGGCAAAATTGCCAGTCTTATCTGGAGTTACATAGCGTAAAATTGTTGCTCCATAAGTCATGATTTCCAGTTGGTATCCTGCCTCCGTTTCAAAACGGTAAGCGAGGACATCCTTGCCATCAACTTTCCCAAATACACGTTCTGTGTATGCTTTCATCCTTCTCTCCTTTTTCTATTTCAATTAAGCAAACAAACCATAGAAAGCGCATTCACTCTCTATGGTTTTATTGTATGATTTACAAACACCTTTGTCAAAAAACCATAGATATTTTATTAACAAAAGTCGTTTCTTCTATTTCTGATCTATGCTTCTACACGTTCAGTCCATGAAGTAGCTGTTGTTTGAAGTACTTTATTGAGTTCATCAATGTTTTCAAATCCAGTTGTACGAAGCCATTCGCGAGCTGCTGCTTCACCATCTTTAATGTAAGCTTCAACGGAGCCAGCCCATGTTGCACGTCCACAAAGAACACCATTGAAGTTTGCACCTGATTCGTGAGCAAATACAAGAGTTTCTTGGAAGAGTTTAGCGGATACACCTGCACTCAAGTAGATGTATGGAAGGTTAGTTGCTTCGTCTTGCGCTTTGAAGAAAGCAGCTGCTTCTTCACGTGTATGAACGATTTCGCCATCACCAAAACCTTCAACATATTTAACGTTAACTGGAACTTCTACTTTCAAGACATCAATGTTGAAACGTGGATCTGAGAAGACTTTCATAGCGCCGATAACCTTGTGTGGTTTTACTTTAGCGTACTCAGCAGAACCTGCGTCAGCAATCTTTTCGTCGTAGGCAAGGATTTCAAGGAAGAATGGAATATCTTCAGCCACACACTCAGAACCAATACGTTCGATGTAGGCTTGTTTTTGTTGGTTGAGTTCGTCAGAGCTATCTACGTCATAGTAAAGCAAGAACTTAACAGCATCTGCACCTTGTTCTTTGATACGTTTTGCAGACCAAACATCCAAGCAGTCAGGCAAACGTTTTGTACTTGTTGTGTCGTATCCAGTTTTTTCATAAGCAAGGAGAAGACCAGCATTTGGCGCAAGTGCTTTTGTAGCTGGAAGACCATATTCAGGATCAAGAAGCATTGATGAAGCGTATTTAGTCAATTCATCTGCAACCAAAACTTTGAGTTCTTCCATTTGAGCAACTGTTGGCTCTTCTGTTTGGTATTGAGCCATGAGGCGTTTCAAAGCACCACGTTGGTCAAAAGCAAGAGCTGAGATGATACCATTTTCGTCTGAGAGTTTTTGCATGCAAGCAAGTTTATTTGGGCTTAATGTTAATTTACTCATAGATTCTTCCTTATTTTTCAAATTCGTGAATAATGACACCTTGAACGACACGGTTAACTGTACCTGTAGGTGATGGTGTATCTGGTCTGTTACCAACTTTAAGTGAAGTCAAGAGAGCAAATAACTGACCATAAACGATGTAAGGGAAGACACGGTAAACATCATTCAGAACCCCACCGCATCCAAGTGCTACTTCCTTCACATTTTCAAGTCCAAAGGCTTGATCACTCAAGAGAACAACTCGACGAGCAATTTGGTCGCCAGCAACTTCACGAACCAAGTCTAAGTCATACTTACGAGTATAATCTGTTGTAGTACCGAAAACCAAAACTACAGTATCTTCATTGATAAGAGATTTTGGACCATGACGGAAACCAACTGGACTTTCATACATAGTCGCTACTTGACCTGCAGTCAATTCCAAAATTTTAAGCTGGGCTTCGTGAGCAAGTCCGAAGAATGGGCCCGCACCTAGATAAATCACTCGGTTAAAGTCTAGGTCAACCAACTCTTTGACATCTGCTACATTATCAAGGACTTTACGAGCTAAACTAGATAACACTTCAAAACGTTCAGCTTTAACAGCAAATTCTGTTGGATCAAATACCAAAAGTGCTGTCAACATCATTGAAGTGAAGCTTGAAGTCATAGCAAAGCCAGCATCGTTAGAAGCAGCTGGTTGTAGCAACAAGAGGTTGCGGTCATCACCATGCGCTTGGAGAGCCAATTTCCCTTCAGCTGCACATGTGATGGTCACTTGATAAAGCTCATCAACCAAAGCCTTGGCCAAGTCAACTGTTGCCACACTCTCAGGTGAGTTCCCGCTACGCGCGAATGATACCAAAACAGTTGCCACATCTTTTTTCAAATAAATTTGTGGGTTTGCTACGATATCAGTTGTCGCGATAGCATTGAAATTCCATTTACGTTCATCATAAACTTCTTTAAAGTAAGGAACCAGAGTATCACCTACATAAGCAGAAGTTCCAGCACCAGTCAGGATAACTTTGATGTAGTCATGTTTGTCAGCAATTCCTTGTAAGAAGGCTGCAATTTCATCACGTCGTGCTTGATAAGCTTCAAAAGCTTCTTTCCAAACGTCTGGTTGTTGGTAAATTTCGCGAGTTGTGATTTCTGCCCCCAACTCAAGCAATTCTTCTTTTGTATAATCTAGCATTGAAAACCTCTAATCTAATATTGTTTCATGATTGAAAACATGGGAATGGGAGCCGCTCCCATTCCCATGTATATTTTCTATAAGATGATTTAACGTTTTAACGCAATCACATCTTATACTCAATGAAAATCAAAGAGCAAACTAGGAAGCTAGCCGAAGGCTGTACTCAAGTACGGCAAGGCGAAGCTGACGTGGTTTGAATTTGATTTTTGAAGAGTATTATTCATCTTCATCGTCGTCGAAGCTTGCCAGTAAATCATTAACTTTCACAATGTTTTCTGAAGCACGTCTCTTATAGTCCACATCCATGCCAGTTAGGCTTGCATTGATAAACTCAATGACCATTGGAAGGTTCATTCCTGCATAAAGTTCAATGTCGCGACCTTCCATAATCAAACGGCTCACCACGTTACATGGAGTTCCGCCAAGAAGATCCGCAAAGACTAGGAAATCATCCAATCCTTCAACAGCAGCTTCAAATTTTGCAGTAAATTCTTCTGGACCATCTTCTGGAAGAAGAGCTACCGCATAGATGTTATCTTGTGGTCCCATAATCATCTCTGTGCTACCTTTAAGTTCTTCACAGAAACGACCGTGACTCACTAAAATCAATG
>ERZ773196.1069-NODE-1069-length-16045-cov-3.655097_pt1 | contig 16045 bp, 18 predicted proteins | sample MGYA00581009_ERZ773196 | MGnify/ENA primary metagenome ERZ773196 (study PRJEB29015, sample SAMEA2738162) | human oral metagenome | biome: human oral; feature: human-associated habitat; material: saliva | place: China | collected 2243 ... | reverse complement strand
TATTCTTAGCCTACTATTCCTACTTCAGCAACTATTTATAGATATTTCCTCACCCTAAAAAGAATCAGCAGGCAATTCACGAGAACATGGGTAAGTCCGCCCAGAAAAATCGCAAATACAGTTTGTGCAGGTGTCAGATGCACCAACACGCCCAGGCAAAGCATAATCCCGAATAGGGAATCAATTTGATCCAAAATAAAGAAAATGAGCTTTAGCCCTCGCCTTCTGTCTCCCTGCTCCGATGCAGAAACCGAAAGTCTCCTTTTGATAAAGCTATTGGGCAGTTCGAAGAGCATATACAAAAAGCCGAAAAGCATGCCAATCAGGAAATTAAAGGCAGGCGTATTTTCAAAGTACAAATACAAAAGGCTTCGCTTAGTTTGTCCCAGGCTCTGCAAAAGAAGTCCCCAAAAGAGTTCCATAAATCCGCCAAAAAGAGTCATGAGCCAAAATCCCAAAACACTTTTACTGTCCCCGAAAATCCGCTTTCCGTCTGTCCAGTTCTTTCCGCCGTCAATAGGTCGACAATGACTTTTCAAAAAAGGAATTTTCAAAAATAGCATATTGAAAACCCCTGCCAAAATCACCGGAAACATGGTGATGTATAAAGACAATATCCACTGCATAAATACTAATTACCCCATAAAATATTTTCCGATAGCAATCCCCTGAATCAGGAAGAAAGCAATGCCGAAGCAAAGCACCCCTGCTGCCGCTAAATCCTTCGTTACCTTAATTTCCGGGTGCTCCTCCTTCATCACAAAATCCGAAAGATGTTCTATTGCCGTGTTCATATACTCCATTGCATACACCCCGCCAGAGCATAAAATCACCGCATACCAGGTAGCCAAATCCACCTTCAAATAAAAGAAATCCAAAAGGAAAAAAATGAGGTTAATCCCCAGATAATATTTATAGTTTTTTTCCGTCTTTAATCCGAAATAAAGTCCCTTAATGGCGCATAGCACACTTTGTCGAAACGTGATGTTCTTCATCTAAGTTTACGAAAACTCCTTTGCTAACAATACATACTCTCTACTTCCCACGCATTTATCCTGAAAATAGCCTTCGCTGGCCTTCCCTTTTTGAATGAGTGCCGCAATAGACTTGGCCTTTTTTCTTTTTAGTACTTCGGTTGCCAGCTGAGAAAAGGCAAGACCCAGCCCCTCTGCACCGTTCTTCACCGCCAAATACAGAAGAATATAGCAGCTTGGCTTTCTTTTCCGGAGAAGAATTTGCAAAATACGAATCAAATTGAGAGGCTTTTCAAGAAGATTCCCATAGTCCGGAAGACAGAGGAAGAAACCCTTAAGTTCCTCCTTATCATAAGCCAAAAAGACCATTTCTTCATCTACAATATACTGTAAAGAACTGTAAAGGCTTACAAAGTTTTCTCGAGAAATGTTTCGAAAGCCTTGAAAATCCTTATAACGCTCCATTAAAAGCGGATAAATTTCGGAAAGATATCGCTCAAAGTTCTCTTTTGTAGGATGCAAAAAGCGGTAGCCCTTTTCCTGAAAATATTCCAAACGCTTCTTTGCCTTTGCATTCTCATAGGACGGCTCTAAAGCATCATAAAAGTGGGAAACATAGCGATTACAAATCTGAAAGCCCGCTTTTTCAAAAAGATAAGGATAGTAGTCTTTATTCACAGGTTCTCCCGTATAGGGCGTTTTCTCTTCCAAAGCAAAGCGATACCTTCCAAAAAAAGAAAGGTCAATGGGACCTTTCAAGCCCTTCTTTCCCGCTTTTTTGGCTTCCCTTTCGCAGGCTCCCAAGAGTAAAAGGGCAACTTCCTCTTCCTCTATACTTTCATAGAACCCTGCAAAGCCGTAGTCCTCATCTTCATACAGCGTTAAAGCAATCCGCCCTGCTACGCTTTCTTTTCCCTCAGAAACGCTCATGCAAAGAAAGGGCAGAAAACGGAGGTTTCCCTGCACTAAAATGTGAGTTCCGGAAAGTACCGCCTCCTCCATTTTCCTGTCCTGCATAAGTGAGGACTTTTGATAAAGCATAGCGGGAAGATTTAAAAACTGCTCCCTCTCCCCTTGCTCCTTTACGGCTTTGATTTGATAGTTCTTCATTTTCCCTTTCTATACTGAAACAAGCCGATAAATAAGGACTCAGACTTACTATTCTCAGATATCCACCGACTTGCATTTGTCTTTCTATCCTCATTTATTCCCTTTGTTTTATTACGCTGCAAATGCCTAAATCCCCGTCTATCTCCACCATATCTCCACTTTGCAGCTCCTCCATAATATTCGGAATATTGACTACCGCAGGCTTTTCCAGCTCTCTTGCGAGAATGGCACTGTGGGATAGCAGAGATCCTCTTTCCGTAATGAGTCCTCCTGCCATATTGAGATATGGGAACCAGCCCGGATCTGTAGAATAGCTTAAGAGGATTTTCCCTTTAGCCTCCGCTACACTTAACTCCTGTAAGCTTTTAATCTTTAAAATCTCTCCTCGGAAAATGCCCTTGGAAACGCCTCGCCCAAAGAAAACTCTTGGGGCAGAATCGCCATCCTCTTTTCCGGCTTTTTCCATTTGTCCGATTCGACCTGCTTTCCTAATCACTCCATCTTTTCCCGGTGTTCCGATTTGACCTTCTTTATTCCTTTTTTCCTTGAAGGATTCGTAACTTAAAACCCTAATCTCCCCGGAGAGAGGATCTCTGTCCACCTTTCCGAGGAGCTTTACCCGGGACAAAACCGGAAGCCTTTCATAGGCCTTTCGAAGTTCCTTTTCTCTTGCTATTTTCAAGGAGAAATCTTTTCCGGAAAAGAGCATTTCCTTTAATTCCTCTAAGCTAAGATAGTATACATCAAAACCTATCGTTTTCTCTCCGATCTTATCTACAATGCTCCGCATAAGACCGAAGCATCTTGTGCGATGAAGACGGGAAATCTCCCTATTATTGCAGGAGGATTCGGCAAGGAGGTAAAAGAAGGACTTTCGCGGTTTCGCCTCAGAAGACTTCTCTGAACGGCTCGTCTCTTCGCCATCTTTTTCCGCACTACCTGTCTCTATGCTATCTGTCTCAAAACTGTCTTTCTCCCCATAAGCTTTTTGCATACTTTGCTCCGCTGCCGGAAGTTCCGACTTCTCCGCATTTTCCGTCTCTAAAGAATCCAAAATCCATCTATCCAGTAGTTCTTCATTCGTTCTGTAGGTTCTGGTTTCCAGCTTCAGCTCTCCCACTATCCTATCCCCATAAGCGGAAATATAGCTTTTCTTTTCCATGCGGTATTCTTCACTGTCTAAGCCATACTTTCCGGCTACCGTCTTTAAGGCGGAAAGAGCTCGTACAGGCTTCATGGTTTCTAAGGAAAATGCCGTTTTCTTCCCATATAAATGAGTGCTGATAAAGGACACCATATCATTAAGTAAAGTAATATCCCATTCCCTTAAGAGGTCTTCCTTCATTTCCAAAAAAATCCGATATAGTGCTTTAACGTCTTCCTCCTCGTTCACCCTTTTGCTGTACCCGGCATAGCGCTCTTGGAAAAACCGGTCCAGCTCCTTCATTTTCCTTTGAGAAACGAAAAAATAATAGCAAAATAAAATGGCAATTCTGCACTTTAAAAAGAAGCTCGGCTTTTCCCTCGAAAAGTTAATTTCTTCGTTGGATACCCCCAGCATCCCCTGCCATACCGGAATGATTTTCTTAGAAAAGGGAAGGAGACGCAGGATATCATACCAAGAGGAGATTTCATAGTACATTCTTCCGGAAAATTCTCCCACCATATGTTGAAAAAGTTCCTGATAGGAAGAAACTTTCTTCCCCAGAAAACGTCTTCCGAGAGAAGTGAAAATCCCGGAGTACATTTCCTTTGCAAAGCTCACACTAAGAGGAAGGCAGATTCCCGGAAAGCTTTCGGAGATATTGCTGTTGTCTAAAATCCGAATGGGAAGATGCATGTCCAAAGTGGTGATTTCTCTAGCCTGTAAAATGTAAATCTTCCCTTTTTCTATGGCAAACTCTATATCCATGGGCTTTTGAAATAACTGCTCAATTCTTTCCCCTAGGGTAAATAATCTTTTCAGTTCTTCCTCTTCCAGCCCTGAGCTCTGACTCTTCTGCCGCCTTCCTTCCGAAGCTAAACTTTTACTTTTCTCTTCCTCCTTTTCAGGAGAAAAACCTACACCCTGCCCCTCCAGGTACAAACATTCCCCCGGAAAATAGTGGTAGGTCAGTACATTTTCCTGATCCTCCACCACCTTATCTCCGAGACCCTGTCCGAGAACCGCCACCATTTCGCTGAGAATTCCCTTGGGATTTTTCGTAAACAGAACACCGGATTTTTCCGGAAACAGCATTTCCTGAATGAGTACGGTTTCTGCTGATGATTCTACTTTTCTCTGTTCCGCTTTTTTCTGTTCTGCTTTCTCCTGTTCTGCTTTCCCCTGTTCTGCTTTCCCCTGCTTTTGGGAACAGTATTCTTCCTTCCCCCTATTCGCCTTTTCTTTATAATCCGGGCTTCCGGCGTAGGACGCAAAAACCTCCTGCACCGCTTCCTCTACCTTCTCTCTTTTTACATTTAAACGCGTCAAAAATTGCCCTGCAAAAGAATGCTCTCCGCTGTCTTCTGCGGAAAAATTGGAACGAACGGCAAAAAAGTCCTTCTCTGAAAAGGAAAGATTCACTTCCTCCTTTTCCGAAAGCACAATAAATTTTGGCACGGAAAAGCCTTGTTTTTGTAGGATTTCTAAATTCTCGGCTTTCATTTCCTAGGCTTTTCCTTCCAGTATCTGATGGGATTCCTCCGTGATTCTATGGATCTTCTCCTCCATACCTTCGGGAAGGCTCCCGCTCTCCTTACCTAAAAACTTAAGATACGCCAGATATTCTATATTTCCCTCCGGTCCTTTGATGGGAGAAAAGCTTAGTCCCTCTATGGAAAATCCGATACTTGCCGCAAATTCGAGAACCGTACGAATAACTTCCTCATGTACCTTCGAATCCCGAACCACGCCTTTCTTTCCAACCTGTTCTCTTCCCGCTTCAAACTGCGGTTTAATCAGGCAAACCACCTCCGCAGGAAGACTTGCAAGTCTTTTCACTACCGGAAGCACCAGCCTTAAGCTGATAAAGGACACGTCGATAGAGAAAAAACTCGGTTTTTCCGTAAGATCCGTCTCTTCCACAAAACGAATATTGCACTTTTCCATGCAATGCACCCGCTCATCATTTCTAAGTTTCCAGTCCAACTGTCCGTGTCCCACATCCACGGCATAGACTTCCTTTGCCCCATTTTGGAGCATACAATCGGTAAAGCCGCCTGTAGAAGCCCCGATATCCATACAAACTCTGTCTTGCAGTGCAATCGGGAAGCTCTTCAGTGCTTTTTCCAGCTTCAGTCCTCCACGGGAAACATAGGGAAGAGGATTTCCCTTCACTTTGATTTCCGCAGTATACGGGAAGGTTGTACCCGCCTTATCTTCTTTTTCTCCATTGACAAAAACAAGACCTGCCATAATGGCACGCTTTGCCTTTTCCCTACTGTCAAAATGTCCTTTCTCCACTAAAAGTACATCCAGACGTTCCTTCTTCTCGCCCATTTACTTCCCTTCTTCTCTATCTTGCTATTCCTAAATTTTTTACTGTTAAATTGATATTATCCAAATGATATTATCCACATAACTTCTTAGCAGAATCCAATTTTCTCCGGTGAAGGCACATAGCAGTTTTTAAATCATTTGTACCGTTTGTCTTTCATTCTCCTCTCCTGCCATTTTAGAACCTGACCTGCTATTTCATGGCAAGTGATTTTCTCATTATATACTAAATTTTTGTAAATTACGCAGAATATACTGGTCTATTTACCCTAAATCCTATAGACTGTCATTTGCAAGATTATTGACACAGAAAGGAAAAGAAATATGATTAGTGCAAGAAACCATTTTCACGGAATTGTAAAAGAAGTTCGTAGAGGAGCGGTAAATGCCATTGTAAAGCTCGAAACCGTAGGAGGAAATAAGGTAAGCTCCACTATCTCTTTAGAGGCTGTTGATGAGCTAAAGCTCACAGAAGGGAAGAAGGCTTGCATCTTTGTTAAAGCTACTGAAGTCATGATGGCCAACGAAAACCTCCGCATTTCCGCAAGAAACCAGTGGAAGGGCGTTATAAAGGAAATCAAAGAAGGCGCCGTAAACGACATTGTGAAGTTGGAAATTGAAGAGGGCGTCATCATCAGCTCCACTATTTCCATGGAGGCGGTAAAGGACCTAAATCTTAAAGTAGGAAATACCGCTGTAGCCATTGTGAAGTCCACTTCCGTAATGCTCGGAGAGGAAGAGTAATTGCTTCGCAAATAAATTACTTTAAGAGGCACTTTCCTTGAAAAGGAAATATCGCACGCTTTGCGAGCGATACTCGGTATAAAAAATGAGTAATCTATCTTTTATCCTATCTCTTATTTTCAGAAAAAAAGCGCTTGGATATCGTAATCCGAGCGCTTTTAAAAATGTTTTTATGTTGTTCTTAGTTTTTCTTCAACAAGCTTATCTATATCCTCAAATGCATTTTCCAATCGTTCTACATGATAGATTTCGTATAAATCATAAATTAAATTTGTAAGGCCAATTCGATCCCAAAGTTTAAGAATCTCACTAGCCTTTTCCTTCTTGAAATCAGCATACCGCTCCAAGAGGTAAATAAAAAATTCTCCTTCTTTACTCATTTTCTTCACCTCGTATATATTGTGAATTGCGCGGATTTCCCGTAATCATCTCACTTTCCCACATTTCAAAAACAATCTGCGGACTGAAGCTATACACCTCAGTCAAAGGATCTAAGAGCATTTGATATGTATCTGAAAATAAAAAAGAGCGAATTGCTTTCATATCTTCTATGCCATATTTTGCTTTTATCAAATAGATTACCTGCCGATCAAAAAAATCTCTTGTTCTGGCATTAACTTCAGTCACTCTATTTCACTCCCTTCAAAATTCAAAAAACGAATTGCTTTTTCTGTCAAAAATGCATACTGGTCTGTTCTTTGCTGGAAGTCAGATAAAACCCTGCGCCAAAATCCAAAGCTCGAAGTTTAGTTAGTATTCGAGGTGTATTCACGATAACATTACTTCCATGAAAAAGTTTCATCTCCACCACCTTTTTCAAATAGATATTTTTTAACTTCTTAAATTCAGTATAGCATAGATATGAATGCACCGTTCAGATATCCTATTTTTTAGCGTATTTATTTTAGGACTGTAGAAGCTACTTTTTCATGCAGTTGCAGGTCTAAATATGGGGCAATCTGAGCCCGTCAGTACTTGCTGAAAGCGAGTGTAAACGATGCTTGAAGCTTAGTACTGCTACTGGGCGAGGTTAGCGGGAGCGTGCCCCAATTTCAGACCTGCAACTGCAGAAAGTATCCTTCTGTAGCCATAATATTTTACTTAAAAAACCCCCTCTCCTCCAGCCCTTCTATAATGCTGTCCGAATCAATCTTTAGCATTTTCCTAAGGGTAGAAACATCACCATGCTCCACGTAAGCATCGGGGAGGGTGATATTTTCCACTGCTATTTCTTTGTGATGCGTCTCCATGTAGGAGAGTACCGCCTCTCCAAAACCGCCGGAGCATATGCCCTCTTCCAATGTGAGAATCTTTCTATAGCCTTTTTCAGAAAGTTTGTCCAGCATTTCCGTGTCAATCGGCTTTGCAAATCGGGCATTCACGAGACTTAAGTTCACGCCTTTTTTTGCCATTTTCTCCACGATATGCTCTCCGGTTGAAACCATGGAGCCAAGGGCAAGGAGCACTATTTTTCCCGCCTGTTTCTCTCTCTGTTCCGCTGTCTGTTCTGCTGTCCGTTCCGTTGTCTCTATTGTCTTTGTCTCTTCCCTTTGCTTCAAATCTTCAATTAATATCTCCGCCTTCCCGTACTCTATCGGCTCCTGTTTTTCTAAAAATCCTCGGTAGGCTGTCCCTCTCGGGTAGCGAATCGCAATCGGCCCCTGAAACTGCAAGGCAAAATGCAGCATTTCCGCAAGCTCCCTCGCGTTTTTCGGCGCCATAACCGTCATATTCGGAATACTTCTTAAGTAGGAAATGTCAAAAATCCCCTGATGTGTTTCTCCGTCCGCTCCTACCAGGCCGGCCCTGTCAATTGCAAAGACAACCGGAAGCTTCTGCAAGCAGACATCATGCACGATTTGGTCGTAGGCTCTTTGCAGGAAACTCGAGTAAACTGCGAAAACCGGCTTTAAGCCTGCACTCGCAAGCCCCGCTGCAGAGGTTACCGCATGGGCTTCGGCTATTCCCACATCAAAAAAACGTTTCGGAAAGGCCTTTTCGAACTTAGTAAGACCCGTTCCGTCCGGCATGGCTGCAGTAATCGCTACAATTCTCGAATCTTCCTTTCCCTCTTTAATAAGGCTTTCCGCAAAAATATCCGTGTAACTCTTCTCCGTACTTTCTTTTTTACTTTTTCCCGTAGCAATGTCAAAGGGTCCGACGCCATGGAATACACTGGGATTTTGCTCCGCAGGAGCATATCCCTTTCCTTTTTTCGTAAGCACATGCACGAGTACCGCATGGTCTATGCGTTTTGCCTCATGGATAACCTGCTCTAAAGCATGGAGATTGTGCCCGTCCACCGGCCCAAGATACGTTAGTCCCATATTTTCAAAAAGCATACCGGGCACAAGAAGCTGCTTAATAGAGTTCTTCGTATTTTTAAGACGCTCCACAAGACGATTTCCTACCAGCGGAATCTTTCCAAGACCGGAGGCCAGATTTTCCTTAAAACGGGTATAGCCCTTGTGCGAACGAATACCGTTCAGATAAGTGGACATTCCTCCCACATTTTTAGCAATTGACATCTCGTTATCATTTAAAATGATAATGAAATTCTTCTTCATCTTAGAAGCATTGTTTAAGGCTTCGTAAGCCATGCCTCCCGTAAGCGCCCCGTCTCCGATTACGGCAAGAACGGTATAGTCCTCTCCCAAAAGGTCTCTTCCCTCCGCAATCCCGAGTGCGGCGGAAATAGAGGTCGAGCTGTGTCCTGTATTAAAACAGTCGTAAGGGCTCTCCTCCCGCTTCGGGAAACCGCTGATTCCCTTAAACTTTCGAAGAAGAGCAAAGTCGTCCCGTCTTCCCGAAAGAATTTTATGGGTATAGCACTGGTGCCCCACATCCCAGACAATCTTGTCCTTCGGGAGATTCAGCGCATGAAATAAGGCAATGGTCAGCTCCACCACGCCAAGATTTGAGGCGAGGTGCCCTCCATTGTCGGACATTTTCTCTATGATAAAGCGTCGGACTTCCTTCGCTAAGATTTTTTGCTCTTTCAGGGACAGCTTTCGTACATCCTCTGCCCCTGTAATGTTCTCCAATAACATAAATAAACCCTTTTATTATATTATTTATTACTCTTCCAATATGTGTAGTACAACCGGCAAAAGTTTCAAATCATTCCCATAATATGAACTTTCTGATTTTATTTCTTTCTACTAGCAAGGTAAACTGCCAGTTCTTTTAGGAAAATGTAAGCCTTTTCCGACTCTTTCCATAGTGCATCCTGCCCGGACTCCTTTGGACTTACAAACTTGTCCTCATCCACTCCGGCTTTTTGTGCCTCTTCCACAAGCTTCTCTTTAAGGCTCTCCAGCGCGGAAATGGCCTTTTCCGTGTACTCTTTTACCTTCTCTTCCGCCTTTTCTCTCCCGTAGAGGGAATAAGCCGTTGTCTTCCCTTCCTCCTTATCGGAATGCACCGGCTTTCCGAGTTCCTCCGTCGTAGAAATTTCGTCTAAAATATCATCCCGAATCTGAAAGGCGAGACCGAGGTTTTCCCCAAAAAGCGCAATCTCCTCCTGCACTTTTTCCCCCGCGCCGCCTAAAATAGCCCCCATAAGAAGAGATGCCCGAAGCAGCGCCGCCGTCTTCTTCTCCATAATAAAGAAGAGCTCCTCTTCGGAAAGAGGCTGTCCCTCTTTTTCGAGGTCTACGACCTGACCGCCCACCATACCATCTATGCCGGACTCTCTCGAGAGCACAAGAAGCGCTGAGAGCACTCTTCCTTCATAGCGGGAAAGCATGGGGTTCTTTCTCTTTTCTTTCTGAAAAGTTTCCAAAACCGCCTGAAAAGCATAGAGCGAAAGGGCATCTCCCGCAAGGATTCCCTGTGCCTCCGAAAAATGTGCCCAGGTGGAGTCCTGCCCTCTCCGCACGCGGTCATTGTCCATAGCAGGAAGGTCATCGTGGCAAAGGGAAAAGCTGTGAATCATTTCGATGGCAGCCATAAAGGAATGTAAAATTGGAAGAAGCTCGTCCTTCTCTTCTTCTCTACAACAGAGAAAAAATGCCTCCTCCACTAAGATTGGGCGAATCCTCTTCCCCGGCGCCATAAGGCTGTAGTTCATCGCCTCTCTGCCAATCCGGTCAAAGCCCTTTTCTTCCGCTAAGAAACTCTGTAAAATGGCTTCCACCGCTTCTTTTTTTTCCCCGAGTGCCTCTTTGATGCCCATTATTTTCCCTCTTCACCGTCTAAAATACGAACCTGTTTTTCGATTCGGTCAATGCTGGAATTTGCTTCCTTTAAAAGAGAAACTGCTTTCTCATAGATCGCAAAGCTCTTTTCCAGGCTTTCCTCTCCCTCCATCTTTTGCAAAAGGCTGTCCAAATCCGTAAAAATCTCGCTTAAATCCTTTTTCTTATCGCTCTTTTCGCTGTTCTCCACTTTCTCCGCTTTTAGTTTTTTTTCAGACTTGCCCACATTTGCCTTCGAAGCAAATTCTATCTGCCCATCCTTACCTAATGCCTGCATCTCTTCGTTTTCCTCTATCATAGCCTATACTCTCCTCTTAATTGTTAGTTTATCCGATATAAATTCTTAGTTTTTTCACCTTTTCTTTGCATTTCCAACAAAAAGCAATTCGTCAAATCCATCCATTCTGGCTTCCCATATCACATGGTTCTCTTACTTTCAATCTCTTCCACCCTGGCTTTTGCGGAACCGTCCGAGAACTGCAGTTCTAAAAGCTCTCCCTTCGTGAGCTTTTCTGCACTGCTTACTCTGCGCCCTTCCTCATCTCGCACATAAGAGTAACCATTCGAAAGAAGACGGAGGGGAGAGAGCGCATCAAACTGTTCCGAAAGAAGCTGCATTCGATGTCTGCTTTCCTGTAGCTTCTCTTCCATAACGTGAGGAAAATCCTGATAGCGGATAAGACTGTGTCTTGCCTTTAAAAGCTTTTCCTCCATAAGGTGCGGAAAACTCTGATAACGGCTGAGGCGCGTCTTATCTTCACTGAGTCTCCGCTCCATAAGCTTTGCAAAATTGCCGTAATCTTGCAAATTTTCCTTGGCGCTCTGCAGGGCCTTCATCATCTGACTTTGCAAGCGATTCTGTAAATCCAGGAGCCGATGCTGTTTTCCCTGTAAAATGGCCTTGGGATGCAGAACTGAGAATTTCAATTCCTTCTCCTTCAGTCTTTGCCTAAGAAAAAGGATTTTCTTCTCGATTCGCTCGTGAAAGCTATAGGTATAGGAGCTTAAATCGTCTACAAATTGCATATAGTCAAAGACCGCAAGCTCCGCTGCCGCAGAGGGAGTCGGTGCGCGTAAATCCGCGACAAAATCCGCAATAGTCGTGTCGGTCTCATGTCCGACTGCGGAAATAATGGGGGTCTCCGCATCAAAGATTGCCTTTGCCACCGTTTCTTCATTGAAGGCCCAGAGGTCTTCAATGGAGCCGCCTCCTCGCCCTACGATGAGAGCGTCCAAGCCGAGCCTGTCCAGTCTCTCTATTCCCCTTACAATAGAGGCTACCGCACCCTCTCCCTGCACAAGAGCCGGGAAAAGTGTGATTTCCACAAAGGGATTTCTTCTTCTTGCAATCTGCACAATATCCCTCACCGCCGCACCGGAGCTTGCCGTAACTACGCCGATACGCCTTGCATACTTTGGAATCGGCTTCTTATACATGGGATCGAAGAGCCCCATTTCCATAAGCTCCTTCTTCAGCGCTTCAAAGCGAAGGTAGAGGTCACCCTGCCCCGCAAGCTGGAAGGAATCTGCATAAATCTGATAACTTCCCCCCTGCTCGTAGAGACCGATTCTTCCCGTACAGAGTACCTTCATGCCATTTTCCAAACGAAAACCAAGCCCCGCCCTCTTTCCGGCAAACATAATGCCCGAAAGCTGCGAAGCTTGATCCTTAAGCGTAAAATAAATATGTCCCGACGGGTGCATTTTCAGGTTGGAAATCTCTCCGGATACCGTAAGGCGGGAAAGAAAGAAATCCTCCTGTATCATTCGCGCAAGATAACGATTGACCTGCGAGACCGTATATTCCTTCTTGGAAACTCTTTCCATAAACTAATCTTTCTTGTTCAGCACGATGTGGAAAGAAGAATTTTTCTGTTCTTTCTTCCCCTTCCTCTCGCTCTTTTTCCCCTTCTTCTCTACACTTCCGGAAAGTTCGGGAGAAAGCTTCGGAAGAATCCGCGCAAGCACACCGTTTACAAAAGATCCGGAATCTGCACCGCCATACTTCTTTGCAATTTCCACTGCCTCATTCAGGACAACCTTCTTCGGAATCTCCTCTTGGAATTTCAGCTCATAAAGAGAAAGACGAAGCACCGTAAGATCGGTCTTGCTCATTCTCTTTGTGGTCCAGCCTTCCGTATCCGCATTGATCATGCTGTCCAGTTCGGGAAGTCGCTCCAAAATCTTCAGCACCTCCGTCTCTAAATACGCCTTTTCCTCATCGGGAAGACAATCAAAGGCAATGACGTCCTCATCATCTTCCTCTTTCTCAAAGGAATAGTGACTGATTTGCTCTTCTTTCTCCTCCCCCTCATAAAAGAGGGTGGAAAATAAGAGCTTAAACTTATGGCTTCTTTCTTCTCTCTTATTCATTCTCTTTATTTACCACTCCGGAAATCCTGATATTGACCTCGGAAACATTGAGTCCCGTCATATTGTTGATGCTTGCGGAAACCTTATCCTGCACAAGGTCGGAAACCTTCGGGATAGCATAGCCGTATTCCATATTGAGGCTTAAGTCCACCTTGACCTCTCCCTCTCTTACCTGTACCTTCACACCTCTTGCAAGGTCCTTGATCCCGAGCTTGGAAATGAACTGTCCTGACCAGCCTCCGTCCATGGAATGCACACCTTCTACCTCTGTTGCCGCAATACCGGCAATAATGGCAAGCACCTCATTGGCAATCACCACATCTCCAAAACTTTTATTTCCCTCTATTTGAATGTTCTTCTCGTCTTCCATATAAGCCCTCCTATCGTCTTTTACAATACTAAGCCTTGCAAAATTCTACCATAAAAAAAGAAAAGGGGAAAGAGATTTAAAGCTTCGCTTCCTTAAGCAGTTCCTCTACAGCACCCTCTATAAAGCCCGGATCCATATGGGTAAGAAAATGCCAGTCTTCCGTTCCTTTTTTTCGGTAAAGCACGGCTTCCCCATCTTCCGAACCGAAGTAGGCTCTGTCCGCCTCATAGCCCTTTTCCTCTAAGAGCCCTTTTATCTTTTTGTACTGAAGCTCCCGCTTTTCGATATAGTCTTTCACTTCTTCATTGGGAATCGCATAAGCATCCACACGAGTGTAGCCCTCCACCATGCCGACTCCGGGACAGCTTAAATCCGGTATTTCTTTCCAGAAAATGTCTATATCGCCATCTTCAGTAAACATAAATTTACTGAAAGGGACTGTATTTCCGTTATAACTAAGCTCCAAATACTCCGGGAGTTTCCGAATATCCAGACTTTCATAGACAAAGCCCTCTTCTTCCTCACAGCGGTAGCCCTCCACTTGAGAAATAAAGGCTCTACCCTCTTCTATCGAGTGAAATAAGCCGATTTCCGTTCTCATGCCCTCCTGGTTTAATTCTAAGATGAACATCTTCCCTCCTTTAAGCTTATCTATCTTGATAATTTTATGCAAAAGATGAATTTCCCGTCTCTTTCCAAGGCCTCATAGGGAATCTTGTAGTTCTTCAGTAAAGTGCTCACAATATATAAACCCAGACCGTTGCTGTTTTCCTTATTTAAATCAAAATTCATAGCGTAGAGTTTACCCGTATCGAGAGGTTTTTCACTATTTTTTTTAAATCCTGCACCTACTTCACTTCCATGGCTCGCAGGACTGTTCTCCACATAGAACCAGCCTTCTTTCGCATAAATTGCAATAAAACCGCACTCCTCCGTGTATTTTATCGCATTACTCAATAAGTTGGATAAGATAATCTTTAGAGCCGGCTTTCCGATATAAAGCTTTTCGTCTTTCAAACGATTTTCCAAATGCAGCTTTTTCTGCTGCAGAAGAACCTCGTACTTTTCCAAAACAGGAAGCAGTACAGTCCGAATCTCCAGATTTTCCTCATCTTCCTTTAGATTTTCCAAAGAGGATACGGAGAGAATCTGGGAAATATTCTGGCTAAGACTGTCTACAGTGGCGATACATTCTCCGATATAGAGGTCTCTATCCTTATACTTTCCGATATTGTACTGCATATTTTCCAGAATGATTTTCAGGCTCGCAAGAGGGGTTTTCAGCTCATGGGAAGCTCCCTTTAAAAAGTCATATTTCAGCTTTTCCAACTTTAAAATTTCCTGATTTTTCTTTTCTACCTTTTCCATGGATTGCAAGAGACTTCGATACAGAGTATTGATTTGCTCCTTTAACTCTCCCACCTCGTCTTTGGAGTCAATCGGTAAGCACGCCTCTTCTTTTAACAAAATCATCTTGTCGGTCTCGTTTTTTATTTCCTGAATATGATTTTTAATCGCTTTCGCATAAACCAAGGAAACCACTGCGGAAAATAAAAGGGAAATCGCCAAGGAATAGGGCAGAAATTGAAGGCTTAATTCCTTCGCTTCCTTTTGCATATCCGCGGTGGAAATAAACTGTAAACTTAGTCCCTCTCCCGTATTCGTTTTAATCTCCCTCTCCTCGATAATCATGGAATTTGTTTTACTCTGAAAATCAATGGGTACCGTATCGTCTATGGGAATATTCGCGTCAACGGGAATAGACCGGCTATCCGTATCTTTCTTCACGAAGACCTGAATATCACTGCTTTTAGAATAAAGAGCCAGGGTATTTTCTATTTCTTTTAAAGACTTTCCCTCCATACCGGCGGAAACTTCATTTGCCCGATTCGTAATGGCTTCCTTCCTCTGCTCTAAGTAGCTAATAGGAAAAAAGAAAAAGACCAAGAGATGAATCAAAAGGATAAGGATTCCGAGAACAGAAAAAAGCTGTATGAACATTTTCGGAAATAGCTTAAGATTTTTCATTCTCTCTCCAACTTATAGCCCACATTTCTTATTGTGAAAATGCAGTCCAGCTTGAGTTTTTTTCGTAACTCTTTGATATACACATCAATCACTCTGTCAAAGGGAATTTCTTCCGTTTCTTTCCAAACATGGTCCAGTATTTGCGTCCTGCTGAGTGCCCGACCTTCATTTTCGGAAAGATACTTTAAAATCTCCACTTCCTTGGCATTCATGTCCACAGGCTTTCCATCAAATTTAGCGGTGTAGCCGGAAAAGTCCACCTCTACATTTTTATAAAGAAACTTATCCGTCTGCCCGTAATTCTTTTGGATTAAAGAATCGATTCTCGCCTTTAAAAGCGGCAGAGAAAAGGGCTTTTCCATATAGCCGTCTGCAAGGCTTGTAAAGGCATCAATCTTATATTCCTCATCACTAAAAGCGGTAAGAATGAGAACAGGAAGCTTGCTCTGCCTCCGAATCTCCTTTAAGACCTCGAGACCGTTTACAAAGGGAATCTGAATATCCAAAATGACAAGATGAATCTCTTTGTTGAATTTTGAAAGGGCCTCCCGGCCGTCTTTCGCTTCCAGTATGGTATAGCCAAATTCCGAGAGAAAGGCGGCGATCCCCTCTCTAATCCTTTGATCGTCTTCCACTACAAGGATGTTCATGCTAGGCCTTCACTTTCCCTTCTACTGCCCCGGCCGGTTCTTTCGGTTTTGTTATCCCACAGGCAATCGCATCCACCGGGCAGGCATTCTTACATTTTCCGCAACGGATACACTCCAAA
>ERZ773196.1057-NODE-1057-length-16157-cov-19.400758_pt1 | contig 16157 bp, 28 predicted proteins | sample MGYA00581009_ERZ773196 | MGnify/ENA primary metagenome ERZ773196 (study PRJEB29015, sample SAMEA2738162) | human oral metagenome | biome: human oral; feature: human-associated habitat; material: saliva | place: China | collected 2243 ... | reverse complement strand
AGATTAATATTGTCGATACACCAGGACACGCCGATTTCAGCTCCGAGGTTGAGCGTATCATGAAGACTGTTGATACAGTAATTCTACTAGTTGACTCTAGTGAAGGACCTATGCCTCAGACTAGATTCGTGCTCAATAAATCGCTTGAGCAGGGATTAAATCCTATCTTATTTATCAACAAGATAGACAAGAAGGACGCCAGAATAGATGAGGTTGTAGATGAAGTTTATGAACTCTTTATGGATCTTGAGGCTAATGATGAACAGCTAGACTTTCCAATTATGTATGGAATCGCAAGGCAAGGAATTGCCGTAAGCGACCCTAGCGAGGTTGCTGACATAATGGTGGACGACGGTACAACTAAGATCAAGAAGAGTCCGAAGGGATTTGGGGAGTTCAATATTGAGCCTCTGCTTGATAAGATAGTTGAACACTGTGACCCATATCCTGATCTAAGAGATGAGCCACTTCAGCTACAGATTTCTTCACTTGCATACGATGACTATATCGGTAGACTTGGAATAGGCAGAATTACAAGAGGTACACTCAAGGCTGCACAGCAGGTAGTAGTCATGAAAGATGAAGAAGAGTCGTACAATGCCAAGATAAATCAGGTATTTGTATACAGAGGTCTTCAGAGAATGTCGGTTGACGAAGCTGAGTGCGGGGATATCGTCGTTGTATCAGGCATTTCAGACATCTCGATAGGTGAGACAATCTGTGATCCGGCTCACCCTGAATCTCTCGGTAATATCAGTATCGAGGAGCCAACCTTATCGATGAACTTCATGGTTAACTCTTCGCCGTTCGCTGGTAAAGTCGGCAAGTACGTGACAAGTAGACATATCAAGGAGCGACTGGAGAAAGAGCTTGAGGTTAACGTTGGACTGGTAGTAGAGCCTACAGACTCGACTGATTCATTTAAGGTTTCTGGTAGAGGAGAATTACATCTATCTATTCTTATAGAGAATATGCGCCGTGAGGGATATGAACTCGCTGTATCTAAGCCTGAGGTTGTAACGAAGCGCGGTGACAATGGGGAGCTGCTCGAGCCAGTTGAAGAGGTTGTAGTGAGCGTTCCTGATGAATATTCGGGCTCGGTAATCTCAAAGCTTAATATACGTAAGGGCATGATGAAGCAGATGATGAGCGAAGGTAACGGATATTCGAAAATTGAATACTCCGTTCCAACTCGTGGACTCATGGGATATAGAAGTGAGTTTATCAACGATACTCATGGTGAAGGTACCATGGTTAGACGCTTTGAGGGATTTGAAACTTGGAAGGGTGAAATTCCAGAGCGCACTAACGGTGTTGCTGTAGCACAGGAAGAAGGCAACTGTACGCCATATGCAATATTTAATATTCAGGAGCGTGTGCAGATGTTCGTTGAACCTGGAACTCACGTTTATGAAGGTATGATAGTCGGTATGAACTCTAGAGGCGATGACATGGTAGTAAATCCATGCAAGGCAAAGAGAGTATCTAATATGCGTGCGGCGGGTAGCGATGACACGATTAAGCTTACACCACCGCGAACATTTACCCTGGAGGAGGCACTCGAATTCATCAATGGAGATGAACTCGTAGAGGTAACACCAGAGGATATCAGACTTCGCAAGAAGCTTCTCAAAGAGATTGAGAGGCGCAAAGCTGGTAATAGAAATAAATAGTCATGTTATCACGTTCGAATGTATTTATACTAAGGACATGATTAAAATATTGAGGTAACGAAAGGAGAAATTGGTAACATGAAGATTCTTGTAATCAACCCTGGAGCAACATCCACAAAGATTGCTGTATACGAGAATGATCAGGAGCTTATGCGCGTAGGTATTGACCACGATGCAGCTGAGATGGACAAGTATGCAAACATCGTAGATCAGATGCCATTCCGTCGCGACGTAATAATGAAAACACTCGATGCTGAAGGCTACAAACTGGAAGATTTTGACGCAATTTGCGGTCGTGGTGGACTATTCAAGCATATCCCATCTGGGACTTATCTCGTTAACGATGCAGTTATCAGAGATATTAAGAACCCACCTTACGGTGAGCATGCGGCTAACCTCGGAGCATATCTAGCAAAAGAACTAGGTGATAAAGTTGGCATTCCTGCTTTCTTTGTTGACCCTGTTTGCGTAGACGAGCTTGATGATGTTGCTAGATATTCTGGACTAAAGGGTATGGAGAGACAGAGCTTCTTCCATGCGCTTAACCAGAAGTCAGTTGCTAGAAAGGCAGCAAAGGAAATAGGAAAGGCTTATGAGGACCTCAACCTAGTTGTAGTTCACCTCGGAGGTGGAGTATCTGTTGCAGCTCACAAGAAGGGCAGAGTTGTAGATGTATACAACGTAAAGGACGATGGTTCTATGGGTATGGATAGAGGTGGTGCTCTTCCTGCAAATGCTCTCGTTAACCTATGCTTCTCTGGAAAGACTAAGGCTGAAGTAAAGAAAATCATCGGTCATGAGGCTGGTGTATTCTCATACACAGGAACTAAGGATTTCCGTACAGTAGAGAACAAGGCGTTTGACGAAGGAGATAAGGAGTGCTTAGGTGCATTCAGAGCTATTGCTTACCAGCTATCTAAGGATATCGGCGCTATGTCTGCCGTTCTTCACTTCGATGTAGATGCAATTGTGTACACAGGTGGAATGGCTTATAGTGATAGATTCTGTGAGGAAATCACTTCCTACGTAGGTAAGGTTGCTCCAGTTCTAAGATTCCCAGGAGAGGAAGAGATGAAGTCTCTCGCTGATGGTGCACTCAGAGCTCTTGAGACAAAGGAGTACAAGATTTACGAATAGTAAACTTTTGAATCGATTTCAAAGCGAAATTTATATTTAAAAAGGCGGACGGCATTGCCGTCCGCTTTGTAATTATGCTTATGATTGTAACACTGATTACAGCGCCAATTATGCTTATGATTGTATTTTTGATTTCATTATATCTAAGATAGTCTCCTCTGTTTTGACCATGCCAGGTGAGGCGATTAATCCCATATTACGCATAGTTTCTTCAGGAGTTGAACCATTGATGCCGTGTAGGTTTTCTATGCATATACCAGCCATTGCAAAGTCTTTTGAACGAAAAGCCGTATCTACAGCTGAGACACCCTTCATAACACATCCATGGTTTCCTCCGTCACAAATCATCCCAGTGATGCTACTCGACATGTTGTTAAGGCATCTGGATATCGCTTCAGTATCACCACCGTCAAGGTATACAAGCGCAGAAGCCATACCGCTTCCAGCAGCGATAGCACATCCGCAAAATGCAGATAGTTTACCAGAATACTCTTTTATATATGTACAGACTAGATAGCTGAGAGCGGTTGCTCGGATAAGTTTCTCCTCTTCGATATTATGGATTTTACAGTAGCCATATAGAGGAAGTGTAGCTATGATTCCATGTGCACCAGAGCCAGTAATACTCATCGCTGGAGCATCAAGTCCAAGCACTCTCGCTTCAATCGCAGCATTGCATAATAAACTTGCTGTATCGACAGCGTTATCGCTAATAGTTTTATTTCCGTTATTTTTATATAGCGATTTTGCAAAAGTCGTGCGGTCACTAGCCATGGCAACATCGTAAAGGTGGAGATTAACCGTGTAAGCATCCTTAATAAACGCTATATCATCAAATGAAACTTCGTTAACTAGGTTGACAAAATCTTGAAGAGTGTACTTGTGAATTATCGGTGGTTCAGCAGGTTCAGACTGGTCATAAGCGGGCGAATCACTGCCTTTTACAATTTCACCATTATGTTTTATGCATGTAATATTGGTATGGCTATCCCAAATAATTACCTTAGCGGATTCATCGCCGCAGCGGGCGACTACTTCTATGTGTATGTGGCTGCTAATCTCTGATAGCAAAACCGTAATCCGGCCATCGGCAATCATCTTCTCAGCGGCTTTATTATCAGCAGGAGTGACTGACGAAAGACACTCGAGCCCCATAGAAGGGTCGGCTGCGATTGCACCTAGTGCGGCGGCATATAGGTTACCTACGTGAGGACTGCTCGGAATACCACAGGTAAAAGCATTTTTGTATATACCGCTATTAAGTTTAAGCTCGATGCTATCTACCTCGCCGTCAAGGTACGAACAAGCCGTCGAAACAGCAAAAGCTATAGCACCTGGTTCAGTAACACCTAGTGCAGGCTTCATATCAGATTTTAATAGTTCTATAAGCTCGTGCATTTGATACTCCTTTCTGTGTATTTACATAATACCATACACGTGAATATAATAACGGCTTGCGTTTAGATTCCGTTTGTGTTAACCTATTTAGGCACGATTTGAATATTAGTGCGTTAGCCGCGTGTGGAGGATTGACCGAGTGGCTAAGGAGCCTGATTGGAAATCAGGTAAGGCGTAACAGCCCCGTGGGTTCGAGTCCCATGTCCTCCGCCAATATGACTAGAACCGTTGAAAAATCAACGGTTCTTTTATTTATACACGAATTATACACGAATTTTATTCAATATAGACAAAGCTTTGTCTTCTTCCTGGGGATAGAAGTGGCTATAGGTGTTGAGTGTCTGCTCTATGTTACTGTGTCCGAGCCTACGACTTATCTCTAGGATATTAACACCATTATTAGCTAGCAAGGATGCATGGCTGTGACGGAAATCATGTATGCGGATATGGTGTAGTCCAGCATCATCAGCAATCTTGAAATTCATCTTAGATAGGGTAGAGTCCCGGAGAGGTCGGATACCGCCGCAGATGTAATAATCGTTGTTAAACCCCTTATATGTTTTTCCTCGCTCTTTATGTTCTTTCAATATATCTATTAGCGGTTCTGGCAGCTGCACAACTCTATTACTAGATTTATTCTTTGGCGGGGTCTCTCTGTCTGCGCCTTGAAGCTTCTGCGTAATGCTCTTTGTAATATGTATTGAGTTATTCCTTAAATCGTGCCAACGCAGGGCGTGTATTTCGCCTTTTCTAGCACCAGTGTAATATGCAATGGCAAAGAATACGTAATAATCATAAAAATCTATCTCTGTTGCGATATTCCATGCTGAAGAGGCATAGCGGATATACTCTTCTGGTGTGTAATAGTGCAACTCTTCTTTACACTCATAAGCATCACGGAAGTTTGGCACTTTTGCTAGAGGGTTGCTAGGCAGGTACTCATTTTGAACCGCCCAGTTTAGGAGCGCCTTGAAGGTGGTGTAAATATTGCACATACTCCTGTGCTTCAAGTTTAAATCTCCTATGCCACGCTTCCATTCTGTTAGAGACTGGATGTTTAACTTATTTATCCTTATATCAAGAGGGCGTACATATCTATTGAGGACGCGACTATTTTTATCTAACGTGCTCTCACGTAGTTCATGGCGTTTATCTTCCAGGTATAAATCGATTAACTCTGGTACTGTTAAGGTGCTTGAAGGAGTGTGATCAGATTTCTGCAACTGAGCCTCAAGTGTCTTGGCGGCATCGAGCCCATACGCAACACGAGTAAGTGAATGAGCCTTGCCGCTATCATCTGTATAATTAACACGGACCTTGTATTTTGTAAGTCCGCTCTTTTTATCCCCAGTCTTATATATAGGCATGATACACCTCCATAAATTTCATATATTTTTGCACTAAAAAAGCACTTACAATAACTATTTAGTAATTATAGTTGTAATGTGCTGGTGCTACTGATATACTCATTACCGATATAGTGTTGTTGATTTATTCATCAATAGCTCCTCACCGCCCCTGTTGCAGTAGGGGCGGTTGTTTTATGTGGTTATATGGAAATTCACATTATGAGTCATAAAATTTATAACTCAAAAAACCAGATAAATTTATGCTATAACCTTTTATAACTCAAAAAAACGAAGATATTTGTGCTATGTTTTTTTATAACTCAAAAAACGAAGATATTTGTGCTATAAAATTTCAAAACCAATTTTAAAAAAATATTTTTAGATAATCCATCAAAGCAAATACTCTGTTCCGAGAATATCCTGTTACTTCAACTAAAATGTTATCATCGTAGAGTCTTTTGATAATGTTATCAACAGTTCCCTTTGATATTCCTGTTTTTTTGGCAATTTCAGAACTACTTAAGAGAGGAGCATCGTAAAATAAACGGAGCACATTTAATATATTTTCTGGACGTCCACCTAGTTTTAACGCCTGTTCTTCTGTATCTTTAACATAGTCAGTTACATTTTTAAACTTCAACTTAGCAGATTTAGCAGTTTCAATTACTGCTTTCAAGAAAAACTTTATCCAACCTATTAAGTCATTATTTAATCTAACCCTATTAAGTGCATCGTAATATTCTGTTCTATGTTTTTCAAAGTAATCTGATATATAGAAACAAGGTTTTGATAACATGTTTTTATCCAACAAATAAAGTGGTATTATGAGTCTCCCTATTCTTCCATTTCCATCAAGAAAAGGGTGGATTGTTTCAAATTGATAGTGTAATATAGCTATCTTTATTAAGTTAGGAACATTCCAGTCATCTGCATTGATAAATTTCTCAAAATCCGACATTAGGTCCGGAAGTTCTAAAATACTAGGTGGAACATATACTGCATCTGATGGCTTTGAACCACCAATCCAATTTTGTGTTTTACGCATTTTCCCAGGAGTTTTATATCTACCTCTAACTCCAGATAATAACAATTTGTGAATTTCACAAATAAGTCTGTTACAAAGGGGAAAATTGTCATAAGTGATTCGTTTTATACCATAGTTTAACGCTTTAATATAGTTATGAACTTCTTTTTGATCTTCTCTTTTTTCAGGTGCAACATCCTCCACTGGAAGTAAATCTTCTTCGATACTAGTTTTTGTACCTTCAATTTTATTAGACTTGTTTGCTTCAGTTTTTATGTGCATTCTTATATAAATATCAATATTAGGTATTAAGTCAGAAAAAGCATTTAAACTTCCCAATTCACTACTAGCTCGTTCAAGTAATATATTAAGTTCAGAATCAGTCCACCTCCAAGAATGATTAATTAAAGTTGGGGAAAATGATTTAAAATCACCTTGAGATATGTAATTTCCAGAATGAAATCCATTCATATTCATTAATATTTTTCCTTTCTAATCTAACAACAAATGTTATGATTTTTTCGAATATAAATTTTATAGTATCGGTATGATTCAAATATAAATTCATTTAATGCGATAACAGCGTAATTCAATCCATCTTATCTTGCATGATAAGTACCAATGCACTCACCAACAATTAATGATTATTACATCAAGACAATTGAAAAAATTAGTTATTGTTGATATACTTACCCCGAACATTGTATCTCGCAATAATGCTGAGATGTAGCCGTTCCTGTTGGCGTAGGGCGGCTATTTTTTATTTGATTAATTATTAGTTATCTTCTTCGGTAATATTTTTAGATTTAATGATTGCAACAACAGCAAGGATTGCACAGATCAAGCACCAACCAGCCCAGATTTTTAGATCCTCATAACTACCCGCCATTGTAAAACCAACAATTGCAGCTAAACCATACATGATGATTAATGCAATGTGAGCACCTTTCTTAATACTTTTTCTAACTACAATTGCTGTAATACCAGCAGCGATCAAGAGAATAGCAACTAAAAATCCAGCACTGCCGCTTGTTTCTCCGTTTTCAGCGAGAGAGTTTCCTAAACCAGCTGCTGCCGACTGGAATAGTACAAATACAGCTAGAACGATTGATAAAATTCCTGACACTAACTTCCATGTTTTCATTTTTTGTTCCTCCTAAAAATAATAATAAATATATACTGCAATCACTCCGAAGATGCATAGAGTGGTATTGCCATTGAAAGTTTATATAAAATTATAATATCTTAATGCTTCGTTCAAAAAGTTTACAGACAAATCTAGCTCTTCTGATAATTCATAGACATTAGAGCAACCGTTTGAAATAGCAGTTTGAATTGTCGAATATGGACATATCTTTTCAATCCCCCATTTTCTTGCTCGATATTCTTGTTTTAATTTTGGAATTGAATCGAGAAATGTTAGATCCCCAACACTAGTTTCGTAATGCCCTAATTCCTCAGCTAATATACACAGTTTCTCAGATTCAGTTAAGTGAGTATTGATTAATATACAGTCATCAATTATAAAACCGTCTATCAAAGAGGGCTTTTCGTAAACTGAAACTCTATCTTCATATTCTGCTAATAACTTTTCATATCTAGTCATCACAAATTATCACAACCTTTTATTTTTTGCGTTTAGACAATACATATTTTTTAAACTCTTCAATTTCTGCTAACTCTTCATCCGTCCACGTTGGTTCATCATGGTGAGCCGCCATAAGTTTAGGTTTGTAAAAATCTGCCGAGGGCTCATCAATAAAATCATCCACTTTACAATCGAGAACTTTAGCAATGGCTTGTAAATTGCTAATTGTCGGATTATTTGTTACCCCGTAAACAATCTTATTTATTGTACTTATTGAAAGACCTGTTTTATCTGCGAGTACAGAGGTGTTTAAACCTAGTGCTTTCATCCTACTTAGAATTGCTTTATTGTTCATAATTAGCTCCATTTCGAAATTTCTCTATGCAACTAATTTACCATGAATTGAAAAGTAATCAACATTATTTTTCATAATATTGAAAAATAATGCTTGACTTTTTCAATATAATGAAATAACATTCAAATAGATTTAGTCAATATATTGAAAAACATCAACATGAAGTAGGAGGAAATAAGATTGTATCCAAATCTAGCAGCCGAAATGGCGAGAAAAGGGATTGACTTTTCAGATATAGCAAAAGTTATTGGAAAAGATAAAAGAAGTGTTTATAACAAAATCCACAAAATAACACATTTTACGCTCGAAGAATGTAGAGCTATAAGAGATGCTTTTTTCCCAGATATGGAACTAGATTATCTATTCAAAGAAGATTAAACGATGAAGAGGTTTAAGAAAGGTAAAACAAAATGGAAATTTCAAAATTAAAAGCCACAGAAATGATGCTAGAAGAAACTAAGAATAAGCTAGCATGCATGGAAGAAGAATTGAACGATGCTAAAGAGAAAATTGAAGCCCTGAAGAGTGCTGTAGAAAAAGAATGTAAACAAGAGCAGAAATCTCTCTCCTACTATCTACGAAAAGAAGCACGAATCACAACTGATGTACAAGAGGTGCTGGCTAATGAAATAAAGACGCTACTATCGACAGGTGTGTGTACGAGAGAAATTGCACAGCTGGTCGAGCTTTTTGCCAAACTAAGGATTAAAGGTTAAGAGGGAGAAGAGTAACGATGCTGAGACGTATAAAAGAAGAGATTGAAGACTTTATAGATTCAGTTAAATATTTCTGGCAAGAAGATCGTTTTTTTATTGTAGTTATTCTCGCAACGTTGATTGCTGGGGTCGCAACGCTGGGATTCTCGCTGATAATGCTTATCTACATAATCCTGAGTTAAAGCTTCATCCTCCAGAGTTCTTGCATGAATGCAGCGATTCTATACAGTGCATTTTCATTTGAAACAAAGTTATTTTTAAGCATATTAATACCAGCTTTTGGATTAAATTCAAATCGTTCAACGTAGGATTTGGATTTTAAAGATACTGCATGATATTTAAGATCAATGGTTAGCGTTTCAGGCACCGAATCATTTCTTAAATAACAAGAATGAGACTGGTTAGGAACTATAACTGCACCATTTAAACGATGTATAAAATCTTCATCGCTGTTCACTCCATATTCCAATGACTCTGAAATATGGAAGGAATCAACAAATGCTGCAGAAGTGCCAAAATTTTTAACAACAAGATAGAAATAGGTTCTTTCATCTAAACGAATATTGCGACCATAGACAACAACATAGGGGCGAGTAGAATTTTCAAGCATCTTTGAGTTTTGTATAAGGGTCTTAGTAGCAATAACCACCGAACAAACAGCTGCGAAAGCAGTAAAGCCAGAGAGTACAAGGCTTATAACATTTTGGCAAGACATAAAAATCTCCTTTCTAAAACAAAAACTATATAGGAGATTATACAGCAAAAAGAAAGGAAAGGCACAGTATGGATAAAAGAGAACGGTTCCCTCGTGTGAAAGCCTCCACTAAGGCGGCACACGAAGTGTATCACAACAATACATATTTGATAACTCGAGACATTAGGGAACTATTCGACTGTGCACCTAGTACAGCCGGGAAGATTAAGCGAATCGTCCTTGCGGAAATGGCGAAGAGAAACGAGCGAATCTACTCTGACATTCCAGGGCTAGTCGACAAGGATATATTGTTCGAGATGGCGGGACTCGATATCGCAAAGATTGATAAATCGTATAGGGAATTAATGAGGTACGAAAATGTTTAAGAACATGAAAGAGCTATTGCAGGAGGCGTGTGAAGAGAACGGAAACACGACTATACAGGAGTTAGTCGGATGTATTAGCTTTGCTGTACTTATTCCGACGCTGTGGTTGGCCCTCTACATGCTGGGGGCGAGATAAGGAGGAATACTTATGGAAAACAAAATAATTATATTAAGCGAAGAGGAACAGAACCCTTTTGCAGATGAAAGACACAGTCGTAACGGTGGTGGTTATTTACAGCCACATTACCGGTTCGAGTATAAGGGTATCGTTGGTGACGTGTACGACAATAATTGCGGCGAATACGGAGAAGAATATCACGTCTGCTATAACGGACAACAGGCTGGATTTAGCAACAAAGACGGATGGGAGGATGCGTACACGACATTTACAGATGGGGAATTCGTCGAGGCATTCAATGAAGAGTTTCCTTGTTACCAGATTGGTTTAGCTGATTAAGGAAGAGATAGCAGATTTTTGACGAAAATAAAACAGATTAGCCATCCAGAGATAAAACAACGTATATAGAGAGGAGTACAACATGGAAGGATTATGTAAGAACTGCGGACAGATGCATCTAGTATCTGCAGAAACTCAGGAAGATGCAGACAGAATCGCTAGTGAATCGTGCGATTGTGAGAATGAAGCAAAATGGCATCGCATGATGGAAGAGAATGTTGAGATGCTATGCGGAGAGCAGTCGAGGAATCTAAACTTCATACCATTAGATGATACAAGTCTTAGGTATGTGAAAACAACATGCGAACTGATCCATGCAGGATTTATCAGTAATGCAAAATTCAGTGCTGCCAATAGCGAAATCAAAATCAATGGAGTATTAGGTAAGGTCGATATCAAGCGCACAAAGAAGCAGACAAACCAGATGACAATCTAGGAGGGCAATGTGGATATCGATAGAAGAAAGCGCTATTTCGGAGATGTGCTCTCTGAAGAGCAGCTCACAAGGACGGAACTTCCAGAGATTGAAGACGCAATAGTAGAAGAACTGGCACTCCCTATAGTTAGCTGTAAAGAGTCAGCGACTCAGGATGATACATGGGGAAGGTTAAAGTTCGAGTAGGAGGAAAAATGTTAAAAGCTTCGTGGTGGCTAATTATGGCAATGCTGCTAGTGGGATTAGCGGGGATATATGAATACATCGAGGGCAGATACAAGAATGCAAATATGTTATTTCTGATATTTGACATCGGAATGATTGTAGCACTCGCAATTCCGGTCGTGTGGCTGATGATATGAGCAAATTGGACAATTACTATCAAAATTGCGCATATCCAAAACCAAGAAAAACCGGAAGAAAGCGAAAGAAAATGAACGGATGGAAGAACAAGGTGAATAGATTTTGTGCATATTGCGGAAAACCATATGCGGAGCGACATGAAGTGTTCTGCGGATCTAATAGGCAAATCAGCATAGATAATAAATTTCAAGTTGATGCGTGCAGAGCGCATCATGAAGAACTACACAGCAACTCGACAGACTGGGCGCAAGCTGAAAATGAAAGGCTGAAAAAACACTACCAACAGCAGTATGAATCAAAATTAATTGATGAAGGATATACAAGTGAACAGGCGCGAAGAGCATGGATGTTGCTCATCGGCCGCAACTACTTATAAGGGGGAAACGATATGAATTGGACAGCAGTTGTTATCACAGCACTAATCTGCGTAACAATCGCATTTTTGGGCACAACAGGAAATAAGAAATAATGAAGGGCAAAGCTGAATGCGATGCATGCGGTTGGGAACACGGAACACCAGGCGAAAACAGAGCCTTTAGATTTTGCAGAAAAATAAAAGGTGATGTATGCGACAAGTGCTGCAAGTCTTGTGAACATAACGATGATTGGCATTGTACCTACGATAGAGAAGGGCGGTTCAAGATGCGTGAGCTAGTTTTTACAAATCGCATGGAAGAAATAAAACTAGAGCGACACAAGGAGCAGTTGCGACAGACGAAATCGCCAATTGTTAAGAAGCAGCTGAAAAGCATTATTGCAATTATCAAATCACAGATAGACGAGCGCGAAGCTCTGTATGAAAAGATACGGAGTGGCGAAATTAATTATATGGAGAAGGAAAATGAACGAGAATGAAATTATATACGAGGCTGACGAATACGACAGAGCATCAGTTGAATTTTTAGCTAGCGAATTCATGCTTGAAAACAGAAGACAGCCAACAATTGAAGAGTTGCATGTGCTGCAAACAGGCTTCACGGCTGGAATTAAATTCATGAACAAGCTAATTGAGGAGAGCTGCAATGAATGAAATTAAAACAAAAAATGAAGAAATGGCAAAATTCATGCTCGCTCATTATGGGCTAAAAGCACAGAAGATGAAGGCAATTGAAGAATTATCAGAACTTATTCAAGCACTTGCAAAAGATGATATCAACGCAATCAAAGAAGAGCTAGCAGATGTAGAAGTCATGATAATGCAGATTAAAGATGGTATGCACATCGAAACTGCAGAAATCATGAATTACAAGCTGAATAGACAGAAAGCGAGTATAGAGAATGCCAAGAGAAAATGACAATGTAAAGACACCAGCACATTATGATTTAGGGCTAAACGGAATTGAGACCATCGATGTAGTTAGGGCGGTACTAGGCGATGAGGGTTTTCAGAAGCACTGCCGAGGCTGTGCACTGAAATATCTAATGCGAGCTGACAAGAAGAATGGGCTCGAGGATCTAAAGAAAGCGCAGCAGTATTTGAAGTGGGAGGTTGAACTGCGAGAGCGCACAGAAAAGAAAACAGCCCACGAGGAGAAGTGGGAAGAGAAAAATGCAATCAACATAGATGGAGTTACATTCCATCGTTAAAAAGATATAAGGGCGGCAGCAAGATATTTACCTCTATAAATAAGCAAATCAAACTTGTATCGGTCATGAAGAAACTCCAAGCAGCTACCGCCTTTATATATTAAGGAGAAAAAATGAATCAGATTAATTATGAAATCAAGGAACATATTGGAATTATTTCAGAGAATAAGAATGGATGGACGAAGGAGCTTAATCTCGTATCCTGGAACGATAACGATCCCAAATATGACATACGAGATTGGAACCCTACACATGACAAAATGTCACGCGGTATCACTCTTACTGAAAAGGATGCTTATGAGTTGAGCAGTCTCTTAAATGAAGAATTTAACAATAATGAAAATAGATATTTTTAACACAGACAAAAAATATGACGTGATTTACGCAGACCCACCTTGGGCATACAGGCAAGGGGGGGGTGAAATCACGAGGTGCAGCAAGCAAGCATTACAACACCATGTCAACAACAGAAATATGCGATCTTCCTATAAGGGATATATGTACAGATAAAACAGTGTGCTTTATTTGGGCGACATTTCCGAACATAAGCGAGGCAATTAAGGTATTAGAGGCGTGGGGATTTACTTATAAAACCGCTGCCTTTGTATGGGTGAAGAAGAATAAAGTATCTGATTCGCTGTTTTGGGGAATGGGAGCATATACAAGGGCGAACGCAGAAGTATGCTTGCTGGGAATCAGCAAGAAAACTAAAGCAAAAGAAATCGTGAAATCTCACGCAGTCCACCAAGTGATTGAAGGAAAAATTAAAAGACACTCGGAAAAGCCTTACGAAGCAAGGAAACGGATCGTTGAGCTTCTCGGAAATGTGTCACGTATAGAACTATTCGCAAGAGAAGAACTTGAAGGATGGGACTGCTGGGGAAATGAGGTATAAATGACTAACTATGAACTAATTCAGGAAATGGAAACGTGGCAACTTGCCGAGTTTTTACGCAAAGTGAGCGATGGCGAAACAGAGTTTACACTATGTGATAGAGAATGTGAATCCTGCGCTAATGATGTAGAAATGTGCGAAGCGCTAATAGAGCGCTGGTTAAAAGAGGATTGTGAGAATCTAGTTGCAGAAGAAGCAATAGAGCTTGAACCTTGGCGAAAAATAATAACAAGACCACTGAATGACGAGGAAAAGGAAGAATACAAGGAACTCGGGTGGGATTATATATTAGAAAATTTACCAAGTTATGAAGAGGACGTACTTGTTACAGATGGTGACAATGTATGGGTGGATTACTTCGAAAAAGATGAAAACGGATGCGTATATCTTGGTGGAACTGACGAATGTGTAGACGGCGTTGTAGCGTGGATGCCAATTAGGAAGTACGAACTGTAAATTTTGATAACTAAGGAGAAATACAAAATGAAAACGCTGCTTAAGTATCCAGGAGCAAAGAATCGTTTAGCTCCGTGGATAATCAGCCATATACCACCTCACAAGGTGTACTGTGAGCCGTTTTTAGGAAGCGGAGCGGTGTTTCTGAATAAAGAACCTGCGTACAACGAAATCTTAAACGACCTTGACGATGATATTTATAACTTTTTCAAAGTCGTGCGGGAGCAATCAGAAGAACTCTGCAGATTGATAGAAGCCACGCCATACTCGCGTACCGAATACACAACGGCGTATGTAGAGAGCGAAGAAGAGGCGTTATCTATCGAGCGTGCAAGAAGATTTGCCGTTAAGTGCTGGCAGGGGTTCGGATGTGGCAATAAGTATAAGAACGGTTACAGAAGAGGAATAGGAGCTACAAGCCCCAATCCCGCAAAAGCGTGGGCAGGGCTTCCCGAAACGATACAGCTTGCGGCCAAAAGGTTAAAGAATGCACAGATTGAACATAAGGATGCGCTGGATCTTATAAGCGACTTAAAAGGCGAAAACATTTTTATCTATATTGATCCTCCGTACCTGCAGGATACAAGGAAGAAGTACCTTTATAATCACGAAATGACAGATGAACAGCATGTGAAACTGCTGCAAATTGTCAAAGAGAGTGATTGTAAAATCATGATTTCCTCGTACGAAAATGAGCTGTATAACACAGAGTTGATAGGTTGGAGAAAAGAGCACAAGTCAACTACAGCCGAGTGTTCGAGGCAAAGAATTGAAACGCTATATATGAATTATTAATGAAGAGGTTAGACATGAAAGCATACGACAAAATCCCGAAGTGGAACGAACTAATAATCAGAGAACCAACAGAAGAAGAAAGAATGCGCTACGAAAAAAATCCAGAGTGGAACGAGCTCATTGTAAAAGAGCTAACACCAGATGATGAAGAATACACCGAACATAAGTGGATGTACATAGTCGAGAATTTGCCAGAATATAACGAAGATGTACTCGTAACAGATGGAAGTGATATATGGGTGGACGCGTTCGATGAAGACATAAATGGCGAAATTTATCTATCCGCAACATGCTGCAATGTGGATGAAGTGACCGCATGGATGCCGCTGCCGAATCCGTATAAAGGAGAATAACAAATGAGAGAGATAAAATTCAAAGCGTGGGATAAAGACCTTAAGAGATGGACGAATTATTCGATAGACGATGACCTACTTATGTTCTACGACAAGCACGCGGAATGTTGGGAAACTGACCAAGAAGGTGAGCGATTTATTTTATGCCAATATACAGGGTTGAAAAATTTTAACGGAAAAGAAATATACGAGGGTGACATCGTAAGAGCGGTAGGCTTTTCAGACTGGATAGGAGTTGCAAAATATTTCGACAAGAATCCTGCTTTTGTATTTGAAGCCATAGATAAGAACTATAGAGGGAGCAGATATTCTATGACTCAATTTGAGCAATACGTCAAAATACTTGGCAACATCTACGAGAATCCAGAACTGCTAAAGGAGCTCGCAAATGATAATTAAGCTAAACGATATATAGAAGAATGATAGATGAGAAGGAAAGAAAGAAAAGAGGTTAAACATGTTGATAACACCAATAATAACACTGCTAATTATAGT
>ERZ773196.1052-NODE-1052-length-16176-cov-44.274487_pt1 | contig 16176 bp, 15 predicted proteins | sample MGYA00581009_ERZ773196 | MGnify/ENA primary metagenome ERZ773196 (study PRJEB29015, sample SAMEA2738162) | human oral metagenome | biome: human oral; feature: human-associated habitat; material: saliva | place: China | collected 2243 ... | reverse complement strand
CAACATCATTGTCAACGACCATGATACGTGAAACATTAAGTTTAGCAGACCAAAGATTGGCTACTTGTCCGTGGATCAAACGTCCATCGATACGGCATCCTACAATTGTCATAAATTTTCCCCCTTTATATGTTTTAGTGTAGGTTTACGAGTTAAATGTATGTGATCTTTATACTCCCCTTCAGTTTCAAAGATAATGATGCGGTTAGCACCTTCCTTGAGATAGCTGTGCGGAATATAAAGCGATAAGGTTGGACCAACATTCCAGAAACGTCCTAGATTACGGCCATTGACATAGGCAATCCCTTTGCCAAACTCAGATAGTTCTAAGTAGGTATCCTTCGGAGCCTCAACTTCAAAGTCATAGGCGTAAAAGGCAGGTTGCCCTTCTGTCCATCCTTTTGAGAAATCAATCTTTTCAGGATTATCTAGTGGAAGCGGATATTGTTTCCAATTGAGCAAGAAATGCAGATCTTTACAAACACCTGTACGAATCCCTTTTCGCTGGGTATCTGCTAAGAATTTGTGACCATAATTGACACGCCCCATATTTTCTACCAGGATATCAAAACGAGAGAGCGCTTTCTTTTTTCCTTGACAAAAGATATCTTCGCCGATTTCTGTCTGGTATTGAGTGGCAATCCGCTTCCCATCTACAAAGAGCTGAGCTCTATCTCGTCCGTCAATGATTCGAATGCGTTCTTCTTCTGCATCCCAACTAACTTCTGTACGATATAGTAGATATCCGTAACCTTGTCCCAGCTCTTCCATTTTCTTAGGATAGAGACTTTCAATCGGACTCGTTAAGGAATCTAAGGTTTCAAACAAGGAAACTTTCTCAACTAGCGGAATCGCTTCAACTTCCATACTTTCCTTGTGAAGTGGTTCAGATTGTGGATACTCAGGATAGTAAGTCGCCATCATTTCTTTCACTGCGAAATATTTAGCAGTTGGGTTTCCAGCTTCATCAAGAAGAGCGTCATAATCATAAGATGTTACTTGTGGTAAATCAATGGTCCCTCGAGCTGAACAACCATTCATAAAACCAAAGTTTGTTCCACCGTGGAACATATAAAGGTTGATAGAGCCTCGCTCTAAAACCTCGTGGACAGCTTCTGCTAATTCCTCAGGTTCACGCTTAATGATTGGTTCTTTCCATCGGTTGAACCAGCCATCCCAGAATTCCATACACATGAGTGGCCATTTCTTGCCGTGCTCATCCAGAAACTCTTGCATCTGTGAGAAATTATAAGCAGCTTTGGAACCAAAGTTCCCCGTCACAAAGAGATCATCCTCAATCAAGGTTCCAGCCTTAAGAGTTGCTCGCCATGGTCCATCTGATGTGAAAAGCGGACAAGTAACTGCTCGTTCTTCCATCAAACGTCGAATTTCCCTCAAGTAGGTCTTGTCCTCGCCATAGGATCCGTACTCATTTTCGACTTGCATCATGAGAATATTCCCACCGTTTTCCAATAATCTCGGAACTAGATGTGGAAGTAACTGATCATAGTAGCGACCAACCATGTCAATGAAAGTCGGGTCAGATGACCGAATTCTCATGTCCTTGGTCAAGAGCCATGCTGGTAAACCACCGAATTCCCACTCTGCACAGATAAAGGGAGATGGTCGAACAATAGCATACAAGCCTAAGTCCTGAGCTGTCTGAAGAAATTTGTCAATATTAAGATTGCCTTCAAAATTGAAGTTTCCTTCAGTTGGCTCATGCAAATTCCAAGCGACATATGTTTCAACAGTGTTGAAACCTAAAACTTTGAGATTGTATAATGAATGATACCAGTCTTCTTCAGGAATTCTAAAATAATGAATGGCACCAGATAAAATTTTGAATGGTTTCCCATCTAGGTAAAAATCATCCTCAATTTTAAACCTTGCCATTTTACCACCCCATACTTTTTCGTTTGCGCTTTCATTTGTTGTTATATTAAATAATAAACTAATGAATCCATCTTGTCAATAGATTTTTCGAAAATTATTTAAATTTTTTCTTTTTTTACTGAATTGTTTTCTAAAATTCTTGTAAAAATTTTTTTTCTTAAAGATTCTCGATCTAGATCTCATAAATGTATAAGTTTATAACCATAAATAATATGTAAGTCAATCACTTAGCCTATTATTTTATTTTTTTACATTATTTACTATCATTTTCAAACTATTTATGGTAAAATCGAAGATGGAGAAGGAAAAAATGAGGTGAAAATATGGCAATTCCAAAGTATCAATATATCAAAGATGAATTGAAAAACAAAATCATTTCAGGTCAATTTGCAAGTGGCGACAAGTTCTACACTGAAGCAGAATTGATCGCAATGTATGACGTAAGTTCAATCACTGTTGTTCGCGCCTTAAACGACCTTGCTAAAGACGGTTATATTGTCCGCCAACAAGGAAAAGGAACCTTTGTGGCTCGCGCTCGCAAGCACAAACTCGTAGAATTTTCTGATGTAGAAATTTTTGAAACCAAGGACGATAAAGTCACTGTTCTTTCTATTGAACGCGGTAACGATCTTAACTACTTAGAAAAATTGGGATTGCGTGGCGATCAATTTTATTACAAAATCGAACGTGTCCGTGAATCTAACGGTGTTACTTATATCTACCACACATCTTATATCCCTGAACAATACATCAATGCAAACTATCCAAATCTTGAATACTATAGTTCTATCTATAATCGTTTCAAATTGGACTACCACATTCACATGAATGACGAGCATTTTGAAGAAATCAATGAAATTGTATTTCCAACTCCAGAACATGCTGCTTCTATCCTAGGAATCGACTCTCAGTTCCCAACTGTTCTTCAAACCAAGACAACTAAACTTGAGTCAACTGGCCAAGTGTTGGAATACATTGAAACTTACAAACGTTCTGATTTCTATAAGATTAAATTTATCTCATGTGATCGCGATCACTAAACATTAAAAAGTCTGAGACAATCGTTTCAGGCTTTTCTGTTTTTCATTATAGCACGCCAGCTTTTAGTGGGAAATATCAAATGACTTTAAACTATAATTTGGAGAAATTTTACTAAAAACAGAGCAAAGATTGAAAATTAGTTCAAATTAAATAACTTCTTATATTTTTTATAGGTATTTTATTAAAATACTTGACTTTACTAGTTTCAGATAATACAATGGAATCAGTTTTTGAAAACGCTACCAAAACAATAAATTAGGAGGTTATTTAATGAAACCAGAAAATAAACAGCGTTTCTCTATTCGTAAATACGCAATCGGAGCGGCTTCTGTCTTGATCGGCTTTGCCTTTCATGCGCAAGCTGTTGCCGCTGATGGAGTCGTACCTACTACAACAGAGAATCAGCCTGCTGTCCAAACCACTGGAGAAGTCACTCCGCCAACGAGTGAAGAAAAAGTCGAGACTGCTCCTTCAACAGAAAATACTACTCCAACTACTCCTTCAACAGAAAAAGCTACCCCAGCTGCTCCTGCAACAAACTCTGAAGCACCAAAAGTTGAAGTTACTCCTGCACCTGTCGTAGAAAAACCTGTTGCAACCGAAGAAACTACAGCTAAACCAGAAGTAACTGAAGAAGCCAAGCAGCCAGATCCAGAAAAGGTAGAAAACAAAGAAGTTGCTAAAGTTGAAGCTCCTGCAGTCACCACAGAGAGAGCAGCTCAAGTCAATGAAAAACTGGCTAAAAAGAAAATCGTTTCAATCGATACAGGGCGTAAATACTTCTCTCCTGACCAACTAAAAGAAATCATCGACAAAGCCAAACACTATGGCTATACTGATCTTCATCTCCTAGTCGGAAATGATGGCTTGCGTTTTATGCTTGATGACATGTCTCTAACTGTAGGGGACAAAACTTATGCAAGCGATGATGTCAAACGCGCTGTTGAAAATGGAACCAATGCTTACTACAACGATCCAAACGGCAATCATCTAACTGAAAGCCAAATGACCGACTTGATTAACTATGCCAAGGATAAAGGTATTGGACTTATCCCATCTGTTAACAGTCCTGGCCACATGGACGCTATCCTTAATGCTATGAAAGAATTGGGTATTGAAAAGCCTAACTTTAACTATTTTGGTAAAGAATCAGCACGTACTGTTGACCTTGACAATGAAAAAGCTGTTGCCTTCACAAAAGCTTTGATTGATAAGTATGCAGGCTACTTTGCTGGTAAGTCTGAAATCTTCAACATCGGTTTGGATGAGTACGCTAATGATGCTACTGATGCCAAAGGATGGAGCGTGCTTCAAGCCTATAAATGGTATCCAGAAGATGGATTCCCAGACAAGGGCTATGACAAATTCATCGCCTATGCAAATGACCTAGCTCGTATCGTCAAATCTCACGGTCTAAAACCTATGGCCTTCAACGACGGTATCTACTATAATAGCGATACAAGTTTTGGTACCTTTGACAAGGACATCATCGTCTCTATGTGGACTGGTGGCTGGGGTGGTTACGATGTCGCTTCTTCTAAGTTACTAGCTGAAAAAGGACACGAAATCCTCAATACTAACGATGCTTGGTACTATGTTCTCGGCCGTAATGCTGACGGACAAGGTTGGTACAACCTTGATCAAGGATTGAACGGCATTAAGAGCACACCGATCACTTCTGTACCAAAAACAGAAGGAGCTGATATCCCTATCATCGGTGGTATGGTAGCTGCTTGGGCTGATACTCCATCTGCTCGCTACTCTCCATCTCGTCTATTCAAGCTTATGCGTCAATTCGCAAATTCAAATGCTGAATATTTCGCTGCTGATTACGAGTCTGCTGAACAAGCTCTTAAAGAAGTGCCAACTGACCTTAGTCGCTATACTGCAGAAAGTATTGCTGCCGTTAAAGAGGCTGAAAAAGCCATTCGCTCTCTTGATAGCAACCTTAGCCGTGCTGAACAAGATAGCATTGACCAAGCGATCGCAAAACTCCAAGAAGCTGTTGCTAACTTGACCTTCACTCCAGAAGCTCAAAAAGAAGAGGACGCTAAACGCGAAGTTGAAAAACTAGCTAAAAATAAGGTTATCTCTATTGATGCTGGACGTAAATACTTCACGCTAGACCAACTTAAACGTATCGTTGATAAGGCTAGCGAACTTGGTTACTCTGACCTTCATCTCCTCCTTGGAAATGATGGACTTCGCTTCCTCTTGGATGACATGACGATCACTGCAAACGGCAAGACCTATGCAAGTGACGATGTGAAAAATGCCATCATTGAGGGAACAAAATCTTACTACGATGATCCTAATGGAACTACTTTGAACCAAGCCGAAATCACTGAGCTTATCCAGTATGCTAAAAACAAAGGTATTGGACTAATCCCAGCTATCAATAGCCCAGGTCACATGGATGCTATGCTTGTTGCTATGGAAAAATTAGGCATCGCAAACCCTCAAGCCAACTTTGACAAGGTTTCAAAAACAACCATGGACCTTGAAAACGAAGAAGCAATGAACTTTACAAAAGCTCTTATTGGCAAGTACATGGACTTCTTTGCAGGCAAGACTAAGATCTTTAACTATGGTACAGATGAGTATGCCAATGACGCTACCAACGCTCAAGGTTGGTATTACCTCAAGTGGTATGGACTCTACGGTAAATTTGCTGAATACGCTAATAGTCTAGCTGCCATGGCTAAAGAAAAAGGTCTTCAACCAATGGCCTTTAACGACGGCTTCTACTATGAAGACAAGGATGATGTTGAGTTTGATAAAGACGTTATCATCTCTTACTGGTCTAAAGGATGGTGGGGTTACAACCTTGCATCTCCTCAATACCTAGCAAGTAAGGGGTACAAATTCCTTAACACGAATGGAGATTGGTACTACATTCTCGGTCAAAAACCAGAAGATGGTGGTGGCTTCCTCAAGAAAGCTATTGAAAATACTGAAAAAACTCCATTTAACCAACTAGCATCAACTAAATATCCTGAAGTTGACCTACCTACTGTTGGTAGTATGTTAGCTATCTGGGCTGATCGACCAAGCGCAGAATACAAGGAAGAAGAAATCTTTGAGCTCATGACTGCATTTGCAGATCACAACAAAGACTACTTCCGTGCTGACTACAAAGCGCTACGCGAGGAACTTGCTCAAATCCCTGAAAACCTAGAAGGATATAGCACAGAAAGTCTCGATGCTCTCAAGGCTGCTAAAGACGCTCTTAACTACAACCTCAATCGTAATAAACAAGCTGAGTTGGACACACTTGTAGCTAATCTCAAAGCTGCTAGACTTGGTCTTAAACCAGCTGCCACTCACTCAGGAAGCCTCGATGAGAGTGAAACTGCTGCTACAGTTGAAAATCGACCAGAGCTTCTTGCTAAGACAGAAGAAATTCCGTTTGAGATCGTTAAGAAAGAAAATCCTAACCTTCCAGCAGGACAAGAGAAAGTCATCACTGTTGGTGTCAAAGGAGAACGTACTAAGTATCTTTCAGTTGTGACTGAAAATGGCAAGCAGACAGAAACAGTTCTTGAAAATCAAGTAACGAAAGAAGCTGTCAATCAAGTTGTCGAAGTTGGAACATTAACAACACATGTAGGAGACGAAAAAGGTCAAGCTCCTGTTGCAGATGCAAAACCACGTGTTGTGATCGAGGACGAAGAAATTCCATTTACAACGATCACTCGCGAGACTCCTTCGCTACCTAAGGGACAAACTCGTCTAGTAACTGTAGGTGTCAACGGTCGTCGTAGCCATTTCTACTCTGTGACTACTGCTGCTGACGGAACTGAAGTTAAAACATTGGTTACTAGTGTTGTCGCTCAAGAACCAGCTACTCAAATCATCGAAGTCGGAACTCCTGTAACGCATGTTGGCGATGAACATGGTCAACCTGCTATCGCTGAAGAAAAACCAAAACTAGATATTCCAAATGAACCAGCTCCAGCAACTGTTCCTGTTGAGGAAAACAAAGCCCTTCCTCAAGGCCCAGCTCCTGTGGCAAAAGAAAATAAACTTCCTGAGACAGGAAGCCAAGGTTCAGAATGGTTAATTGCTACTGGTCTTATGACTGCTCTCACAGCATATGGACTTAGCAAGAAAAAAGATTAATACTCTTCGAAAATCGAATTCAAACCACGTCAGCTTCACCTTGCCGTATATGTGTTACTGACTTCGTCAGTTCTATCCACAACCTCAAAACTGTGTTTTGAGCAACCTGCGGCTAGCTTCCTAGTTTGCTCTTTGATTTTCATTGAGTATAAGCACAAATAAAAAGCGAGATGCAATCTCGCTTTTTATTATCATTAGTCACCCAAACCGATGCGTTCGAAGATCTCATCCACACGTTTGGTATAGTAAGTTGGGTTAAAGATTTCGTCGATTTCTTCTTGAGTGAGACGTGAAGTCACTTCTGGATCTGCTTCAAGAAGGGGTTTGAAGTCGACTTGGTTATCCCATGATTGGGCTGTCTTCGGTTGAACAAGGTCGTAAGCTTGCTCACGCGTCATACCTTTTTCAATCAAAGTCAACATGGCACGTTGGCTAAAGATAAGACCAAATGTAGAGTTCATGTTACGAATCATGTTTTCAGGGAAGACAGTCAAGTTTTTAACGATGTTCCCAAAACGGTTAAGCATGTAGTCGATCAAAATGGTCGTATCTGGTGTGATAATCCGCTCAGCTGATGAGTGGGAAATGTCGCGTTCGTGCCAGAGAGAAACGTTTTCATAGGCCGTCACCATGTGACCACGGATGACACGCGCAAGACCTGTCATGTTTTCAGAACCGATAGGGTTGCGTTTGTGAGGCATTGCTGAAGACCCTTTTTGCCCCTTGGCAAAGAATTCTTCCACTTCACGTTGTTCTGATTTTTGAAGACCACGGATCTCAGTCGCCATACGCTCGATGGAAGTGGCAATGCTAGCAAGAACTGCAAAGTACTCAGCGTGAAGGTCACGAGGAAGGACCTGTGTAGAGATTTCTTGAGCACGGATACCGAGTTTGTCGCAGACGTATTTTTCAACGAATGGTGGAATGTTGGCAAAGTTCCCAACCGCACCAGAAATCTTACCAGCTTCCACACCAGCAGCCGCATGCTCGAAACGCTCGATATTGCGCTTCATTTCGCTGTACCAAGTCGCCAATTTAAGACCAAAAGTTGTCGGCTCAGCGTGCACACCGTGGGTACGACCCATCATGATAGTGAACTTGTGCTCCTTAGCCTTGTCAGCGATGATGTTGGTGAAGTTTTCAAGGTCACGACGAATGATGTCGTTGGCTTGTTTGTAAAGGTAACCGTAGGCAGTATCGACTACGTCAGTAGAAGTCAAGCCATAGTGAACCCACTTGCGCTCTTCACCAAGCGTCTCAGAAACCGCACGTGTAAAGGCAACCACATCGTGACGAGTCTCTTGCTCAATCTCTAAAATACGGTCGATGTCAAAGTCCGCTTTCTCGCGAATCAAAGCCACATCTTCCTTAGGGATTTCCCCCAACTCAGCCCATGCCTCGTCAGCCAAGATTTCCACCTCAAGCCAAGCACGGTATTTATTTTCTTCACTCCAAATGTTCGCCATTTCAGGGCGAGAGTAACGGTTGATCATGTTTTTCTCCTATATAATATTGCAAAGTTACAGAGCTAAGCCTTTGTTAATTATTCTTTTCTGTACTTCTGTTAGCAAGGAATTGTTTAAATTTATCCCTGATCCTCTATAAAATTCACTAGCTTTTTTTCTGATTTCGGACTTTTTTGTAATTTCAATATTTTGAAAAGATGACTTAACAAATTTACCATCTTCAAATTTTGCTTCAAAAAATCTTGTAGATATATTTCCTTTACTTAGTAAGGTATCAAATAGAATATAGCCATCTCCAATACCTAACTCCCTTATCTGTTTCTCAATATCAAGGAGGTAAGAAAGCGGAGAATCATAAGAACATGAATAAACAATTGCCATATACTTATCCAATTCAAGTTTTACTATGCGAAACATTTTCTACCTCCTTTAAATTTTTAATACTAATAGAATAGTCTATAATATTCTTCGATTTTAGTCAAACATTTTACAATGATATCTCGAGCAACTGCCTCATCTTCAATCAACGCAGTCTCATCTAAAGAAAGTCCAGGTTCAAACTTTTTCCAATGAAAATAACTATTTCTTTCGTCGCTTAAAATTTGATACAATTTGCCAATATATGTTAAAAACTCGGTATTCTTATCAGGATACTTATTAATAACATTTTGATGAAACGCAGATTTTAAAACATAAATATCAGTATGCCCATTTGACACCTTATCAAACATATAGAATGATGTTGACATCGGTTTCCCGTTAGAATTAACTTTATTCGCCCAATCTATATTAAGCTCTTGCAAAAGCCATCTCAGATGCCCTTCTAAAGCACGATAAGCTGGAAAAGTATATACTGTATAATCTTCAAAATTAGATTTGAAATTTTTAAAGATTATCGCCTGTTTTACAGTTTTCTTCAACTGATCACTAGGTAATTTATCAAAAGCATTGGGCATTATGCTTGAGATATCATTTTGAACAATTGACTCGTCAATTTGACTTTCAAAAAAACCACTATCACTGAATTTTGTTTCAATCTCATCCGTATCAAATAATTGAGTTATAATCTCCATTGATTGTAAAAATAATAACTCTGGTTTACCTTGTAGCAATAGTTTCCCAACGCCGTTCGTATTTTTATTAAAATAGGTAATTGTCAAAGTCTCTTTCTGGACACCTTTAAATTTCCAAGTTGGAAAACCATTCCCCTCAGAATGAGGTAACTCACTTTCATAAAAAGAAGACTCTTTAATTAAAGATATTACACTTCTAACATCATCACAACTAATATTGTTTGCAGTAAACCACGGATCCTTCTTATCTTTTTGGGTGACTTCTTTTTTACAATTTTTATCTATATATCGGCATAATTCAATCTTCAATTCTGAAAACTGGGCATTCCCATTATTACTTTGTAATGTCGTTTTACCATCGGTACGATAAAACATATCTAAGAAAAATGTACCACTATTTGTTGAAATATTACATCGATAAAGCCCTTGTGCTGCATTTTTTAATTCTAATTCATCAGCAACTTGAGCATCTAAATGCGGCTTAGTTGCCAAAAATTCTTTAATAGTCTCTAAGATCTGTTCCCTATTTAAATCAAGATTTTTAAAAATATCATTCATTACATTTCTCCTAAAATTTTATTTCGTAATTTTTAGATTCCTTAGCCTCTATTTTTGCACTCAATATATTACTATTGAAATTCAATTTATATGAGATGTTTTTGATCTCTCCAATCTTTTTTCCTTCTTGTTTCCAGATATTCTTGATAAATTTAAGAATCTTTTTATCACTAATCATAAACTCGTTATAATAAATGATATTATCTTTTTTATCGTTCTCATCACTTGAAGTTAAATAGTTATAAAATTCTATGCCTAATTGATTATTAGATAAGTTATCATTAGTATTAGAATCACCTTCTTTTATTGCTTTTTTCGCTAAATGATCTGCTAATTCGTTAAACTTTACACCACTATGCGCTTTAACCTTGTTAAAATAAACTTTTACTTGTGATGATAAACTATCATATTTAACTTTATAATCTCTTGAAACTGACTTATTTGTCTTCCATTCTCCTAAAGCCCATGATCTTATTCCCTCATAGTCGTAATAGATAGCAATTGAAGAAATATTGTGGTTAACAGCCCATTCCATCGCCCGAAGGGCTGCTTCTATCTCTCCTGCAATCTGATGGCTTTCGATATATTTTTCATCAGAACCCGAAAATGAAATTTTTTCTACTACTTCATTATTCTTAATTATAGCTACACCCGAACCATATATATTTTTATTTTTATCAAAAGAGCCATCTACATAAGCTTCATACTCAACTAGGTTACTAGATTGACTCTGATTAAAATCTTCAAGATAAGATTCAGCCTCCTCAAACGAAGAGAACGATTTAAACTTTGCATTAGGAAATCCTTTTACCTGTGCTTCCGCTTCTCCCCATGTCTCAAAAATTCCAGTCTGTCTGCCCAACTTTACAGCGTAGTATTTCATATTTTCTTTCACCTATCTTTCATTTTCCTTAAGGACACAAGTTAGAAGATTCCTCAAATTCCTCTTTCCCAATCCATACAGATGTATAGTGATTTAGTGTATTCAAATCCGTATCCAACGGTAGATCATAGATAACTAAATAGTTTTCTGGGTACTGAGCCACTAGCTCTTCATATTTGGATTTCACTTGTTCGTGATCACTACTAGCATACAAGACTTCAACAACAGCTCCTGTCTTATCTTTTTCAACAAAAGCGTTAACGATAATTTGTATCATAGGAGTTAATCAAGTCCATAGCCCGTATTCAGTTAAATGAATACAAGAGAATTTGTTTCTTTCTATATTTTTAGTTTATTTTGAGTTTTTAAACAACTGCTGACAATTTTAATTTATTTCCTTAAAACCAAGTACCTTTGCCAAAATTGAATCAATATCCCAAGAGATATTTAAATCCACAATAATTTCATCATCAATGGCTTCAGATTTTTGAATAATATCATCATTGAAATCTAACAACAAAACACTATTTGATTTCAATTTATTTGATGCAAAATCTTTAAAATTATTAAATTTATGCTCATCTGCAAATATAAATCTTATAGTTTTATCATCAAGATAATCATATGATACAGCCCACCTGTTTTTAAGCTCTTGACAAATCGATTCAATCTTCTCAGATTCATTGATATCAAATTCAGTATCTTTTTTAAACAACGGACTACTGTTTAGATTTTCTAAATAGGATTGTGTCCTATCCCAACAAATATCAACATTGCCAATTAACTCAGTTTGTGCAATTTTTTGCTCTAGTATAAATATAGTCACCCATAGAATTGGTGCATTTTCAATATTATTAAGAACCTGTTCAAAAATATACCTTTCATTCTCAATAAATCCTAACACTTCTTCTGCATGATATGATAAACTGCTTACAAAGTACTTCTTAATGTTTCCAGATAGTCTTTCACCACAAGCATTGTATTTTTCTAATACAGCTTCCAACCTACTATATAACTGTAAATCGTTAGTACTTTGTAAATTCAGAGACTCTAATGATGGACCATTTTCATAATTCATCTCATATTTAAATTTGTTTTGACAAAGTTTCAAAATATAAGCACGGATTGTTAAATCTCTCAAATATGGTGTCACAGAGTACCCAATTTCCCAATGATAATTCAGATTATATTTTTTCTTATTTTCAATCAATTTTTTATCATTCATTACAAAATATACATCTTGACTAGCTTTGTCTAATATCTCGTTAATAATTGAATCAGTGAATTCTTCAGATAAATTTCCTGGAACTGTAAAAGTACCTTTTATTTTCTCCAGTTCAGATTTCAAAATTTGATAAATATTTTTAATTTCACTCAGTGCACTATTTATGGAAATACGACTCTTAGGATCACTATTTAAACATTTTTCAACAAGGCCATCTAGCGCAAAAAGAAATGGATAGTGATGACTAATTAATGGGTAATCCCTCCCATGAGGGTTATTTTTTGTAAAACACTCATTGATAATCAATCCAAAAGCAAAAACATCAACTGCATTAGTGATAGTAGTTGCATTACCTTTATTTTTTTGCTCAGGTGCTAAATAATTCCTGTTGTTTAGTAAATCGTCTGGCTGTGTCAAGTTAGAATCTTTGAAATGTGCAATACCAAAATCTGTTAAAATTAAATGTCCATCATCAGCAATCAGTATGTTTTCCGGCTTTAAATCCCTGTGTATAATTCCTTGACTATGAATGTATTTTAAAGCTTCTCCAAGTTCTATAATAATGTCAATTATCTGTTCATAATCTGACAATTGGGGAATGATTTTTTTTAAATCATTTTCATAGAATGGCATGATACTGTACTGAACTTCTTTACCATCAATCAATAATTCTCCATAAATAGGTTTTATAACATTGAGATGATCTAATTTTTTAACACTATCGATTTCCTGTTTATATCTTTCAACCCTATCTTTTCTTAAATCTTTAATAACTTTGATAGCATAAAGATTTTGTTCTTTTTCAGCTTTGTATACAGTACCTTCGCCACCTTCTTTTGGATTTTCACCACTAAGAGTATAGCCAAGTTTTAAAAATTCTTTTTGTAATTTTTTTAATTTCACCATTTATTCAAACTCCTCTTTCCTAATCCATACAGATGGATAGTGATCTAGTGTATTCAAATCTGTATCCAACGGCAAATCATAAATTGCCAAATAGTTTTCAGGATATTGAGCAACCAGCTCTTCATGCTTAGCCTTCACTTTTTCGTGATTGCTACTAGCATACAAGACTTCGACGACTGCTCCTGTCTTCCCTTTTTCAACAAATGCGTTGACAATGAGTTGAATCATAGATTTTCTCCATTAAATTCTAATCATTTTCTTCTTCCTCAGGATCTTCGTATGCAAAAAATTCAATCGAAAGTTTTATAGGACGGCTCGTTAATCCAAAACTCTTTATATAATCATAGACTTCATCATCATCGCGCGTATGCTCTATAACTAGCTGATTATTTATTATCTCTACAATATGAATACCTTCTGCATCCGGAATTTCTGGAATGACTACATCATCCGCATAAGTAAATGTTAGAGTAGTAATATCATCTTCAAATACATCATCAAATTCTTCTATCATCCTAAAAATCAATCCCTTCCCCTAATTCAACCACACTATTTAGCGCATCACTAAACAAAGTTATATGCCCTACCCTACGGTTGTACTTGTCTTCTATAATCATTTATTTACCGCCCACTCTGTTGCTTTCTCTGCATGAATCACCGTTGTGTCGTAGAGAGGCAGGTCGGTGTCGGATTGCTTGACGAGGAGACCAATCTCGGTACAACCCAAGATAACAGCTTCTGCGCCTGCTTTTTTCAAATCATCTATAACGGCAAGATAAGTCTGCTTTGAGCTTTCTTTGATATCTCCCAGACAGAGTTCGTCATAAATAATTCGATTGACCTCTGTAATACCAGCTTGGTCTGGAATCAGCACTTCTAACCCAGACTCTATTAATTTTTCCTTGTAAAAATCTTGAGTCATGGTGTATTTGGTCCCTAGGAGGCCGACTCTTTGAATACCGTCAGCCAACAAGGCCTGCGCGGTTGCCTGTGCAATATGCAAGATTGGAATCGTAATCTTTTCTTGTATCTGCGGAGCAACCTTGTGCATGGTGTTGGTACAAATAACGATGAAATCCGCACCAGCTTGCTCCAAGCGCTGAGCAACATCTGCCAACAGTTGACCGCTTTTCTCCCAGTCTCCGACTGCCTGATAATGCTCAATCTCTGCAAAATCAACACTGTAAAGCAGAATTTTAGCAGAATGCAGACCACCCAGCTCTTTTTTGATGGTTTCGTTAATGATTTGGTAGTAAGATGTGGTGCTTTCCCAACTCATACCACCAATCAGACCGATAGTTTTCATAGGCTAATCAAACTCCTCCTTGCTTATCGCCACCGACGGATAGTGTGACAAGCTACTCAGATCCGTATCCAATGGCAAGTCATAGATAGCCAGATAATTGTTTGGATATTGAATCTTTAATTCCTGATATTTGGCTTTTACTTTTTCATAGTCGGCACTGGCAAAGAGCACTTCCACAACGGCAGTTTCTTTGCCTTCTTCCACAAAAGCATTAACGATGATTTGAATCATAGAAACCTCCTATATCACAATTCAACATCTAATTTTAAAATGTCTCCCTTTTCTCCATAATGGAGAAGCCGCAGATATTCTCCCCAAACTCTGGACTTGCCAATGTCTGTATTCATCCAGCTATCCCGACCAATCTCAACATCCTTGTAAAAAGCATTGAAGGTATATGGGATGTAGCGAAGATGCTTTGGCAAGTGCTGAGCCAAGGTCCGCCATTGCCTACCAGTCGCGTGACTTTTGCAAATGAACATAACGGTCTCAACAGTGTTAAAATCAAAAATTTCTTTGGCAAACAGTACGTTTTCTAAAGTATTGCTAGAGGAGCTTTCAGATTTAATCGCTTCTTCAGGAATGCCCGCAGCCAGCAGATGCTGAATAATAACCTCTGCCTCTGTATGTCCATTCCAATCTGGATGAGGCGTACCTGTCAAACTTCGGCCGCCAGTCACAATAATTCGTCTTACATAGCCTTTTTGATAAGCTTCAATAGCTTTTTCCCAGTGACCTGGGTGAGTCCCACTGAAAACAAACAAAACATCACACGACTGAGGTTCGATTATTTTCCCGAAAACACTCTTAGTTAAAAAGGAAATTTCTTTATCAGAGAACTCTTTCGGAACTTCTGGACTTTTCGGGATAATTGGTCTCATCTATAACATTTCCTCCACAGAGTTTTCTTAAAAATCAATCCCTTCTAGCAGTAGTTGACTGACTTCTCTTGCTGACTTTATCAGCTACGACAAGCCTAGTCAACCTTGCAGGGGTAAGACGACGGACCTTCTAACTGGGGTCCTGTCTTACTCCCCAAACTCAACCACGCTATCCGGCATATCACTAAACAAAGTCACATGCCCCATTTTACGGTTGTGCTTCGCTTCTATTTTACCATACAGGTGGAGGTGGGCGCTTGGATTTTCTGTGACATAGTTTTCAGCGGCCTCGACATGCTGGCCGAGAACGTTGAGCATGACAGCTGACGCATGTAGTTTGATGGCTGGCAATGGTGCTCCGAGAACACCTAAGATATGGGTGTCAAACTGGGAGAAGTCACAGGCTTCGATGGAGTAATGCCCTGAGTTGTGTGGGCGTGGGGCAATCTCGTTAACAATGATATCATCAGCTGTCGCAAACATTTCCACGCAGAGGGTTCCAGATAGCTTGAGCTGTTCTGCAATTCGCACCGCCACAGATTTGGCTTTATCTGCTAGACTATCAGAAATTCGAGCTGGAACGATGGTCTTAGACAGGATGTTGTTGCGGTGGATATTTTCCTGAACTGGGAAAACTGTCACGTCCTTGCCATTTCCCGACACGATGACGGAGATTTCGAGGTTAAAGTTGACAAATTCTTCCAAAACGCAGTCTGCAGAATCAGCTAATGCATAGGCTTCTTCCAAATCTTCTGCTGAACGAATGACCTTTTGTCCATGGCCATCGTAGCCACCAGTTGCAGTCTTGAGGACATAGTT
>ERZ773196.1041-NODE-1041-length-16227-cov-3.912812_pt1 | contig 16227 bp, 10 predicted proteins | sample MGYA00581009_ERZ773196 | MGnify/ENA primary metagenome ERZ773196 (study PRJEB29015, sample SAMEA2738162) | human oral metagenome | biome: human oral; feature: human-associated habitat; material: saliva | place: China | collected 2243 ... | reverse complement strand
CTTGCTTGAGGAGGGCTTCCTTGAGGCGGCGCACTTGGTAGCCGGCACGCTCACGCACAGGGCTTTGTGCTCCGCGAGAAGGCCAGTGATTGACGATGAAATAGAACTTTTCGCCACCCAAATAGCCTTCGACGGTGAGGAAACCGCGGGTGATGTAGGTGGTGTCGCCGCGCAGGAGACCGTTTTGGTAGGGATAACCTTTGACACGGCCTTTCTCGTCAATGTAGAAACCGAGATCCACGTCGGGTTGGCTTTCGGTGGGGTAGATATAGGGGATGAGTTGGGCTTCTACGAGGTGGAAGGCTTTGGGATTGTAGAGCAACGCCACGTCGATGCCGCGGCGGTCGGGACCGTCGAAATGGACGTAGCGATAACCGCGAGCGGCCAAGGCGGGCTCGCGCAGGAGATCATTGAGCACGTGGCTGTTTTCGACCTCGCTCAGACCGATGACGGCGGCGCCGGCAGGATTCTTTTTCGTACCCACTTCGGTACAAAGTTCACTCAGCACTTGGGCTATGTTGTGGAGCTTGGCGGCGTATTTTTGTTCTGTCCACTGGTAGGAGCCGGAGGGCAGGAACTCGTAGTCGTTCTTGCCGGCGTCGTGTTGCGTGTCGAAAAGGTTTTCGACGTTGTAAAATCCCACGCCGTAGAGCACCTTCTTTTGTGCTGAGGCGGGAAGTACTCCGAGCGCAAGGACAAGGAGCAGGGCGGAAAGTAAATTCTTCATACTGAATAGGTGATTACGGAGCAAATTTAACAACAAAATCGCATTCGCTCCGCTTCGATGGGGCATTTTCGGCGGGAAGAGCGCAAAATGCGGGGGAGGGAACGGGGCATTGACAAAAAAAAGGGGGAAAAAACGGCAGAGTCGACGTCTTTTTGCTATCTTCGCATTGAAAACTACCCTCAAGTGGGCGCTTGTTTCGGTGCTCCGCGCACAGCAGAACAAGGCAGGCGAGTCTGCCGAGCGAACCACATAACCTCTTTACGACTCCTCAGATACATGAAGAAAGGAACGTTCCTATTGGCCGCACTTTGGTGCGTGGCGGGTGCCGCGGCACGTGCACAGCATCCTGTGGCCGATACCGTCAGATTTCAAGACGACAATGCCGATTTCACCTTCTCCGAATCGCAACTCGATGAGGACGGCGACTTCGCGCAGACCATTTCATCGGTCACGGCCAAAAGCGATCCGTTTCTCTACAACGTCGGATTCCGCTTCAGCCCGATGCGTTTCCGGGTGCGTGCCTACGACAATATGTATGCCAACACCTATATGAACGGGCTGCGACTCAACGACTTGGAGTTGGGGCGCTTCAATTATGCCTCGATCGGTGGTCTCAATGACGCCACACGCAACCGCGAGGGGTTGAATGCCTATGACTTTTCCACCTTCGGCACTCCGGGCATCGGCGGCGCAACGAGCTACAATACCCGTGCTTCGCAATTTGCCCAAGGCAAGAAATTGAGCCTCTCGGCCACCAACCGCAATTATGTGGGACGCGCACTCTTCACCTACGCCACGGGTCTCATGTCCAACGGTTGGGCGCTCGCTGCCTCGGTGGGTTATCGGGGAGCGAAAGAAGGGCAGATCGAGGGTACGTTCTACAATTCGGCAGCTTATTTCCTCGCTGCGGAAAAGCGCTTCGGCACGAACCATGCGCTTTCGCTCGTGACCTACGGCGCGCCGACCGAACGCGCGCAACAAGCGGCTTCGACAGAAGAGGCCTATTGGTTGGCCAATTCGCACTACTACAACCCGAACTGGGGTTACCAGAACGGCGAAAAACGCAATTCGCGCGTGGTGCGCGCCTTCGCTCCCACAAGTATCCTCACGTGGGACTGGACCAGCGACAACAACGACACGCGACTGACCACAAACTTGGGCTACACCTATTCGTTCTACAGCGGGACGTCGCTGGGATGGAATGGCAATGCTTACGATCCGCGACCGGACTATTATAAGAACTTCCCCTCGGGCGTGGGCAACGTGTGGGGAAGCGACGGCACGCGCAGCAATACGAACGAACACAACGTGGCGGACGAGGATTTCCTGTTCAAACAGTGGGAAACACTTCGCCAACACTGGACGGCCAACAAGGCGAACCGACAGATCGACTGGGATCAGCTCTACTTTGTCAACCGCCGCAACGAACAAGAGGGTGGGGAAGCGCTCTACTATCAAGAACGCCGACACAACGACCAAAGTGTGTGGGCGCTGAGCTCGACGCTCAACCACACTTTCAATGTGCACCACCGCATTGCGCTCGGCGTACAATTCAATCGTACGCACGGCATGCACTATAAAACCATGGCCGACTTGCTCGGCGCCACACGCTACACCGACCTCGACAAGTTTGCGGTGAACGACTACGGCATCACTTCCGACGAAGCCCAAAACGACGTGCGGCACCCCAATCGACAAATTGCCAAAGGCGATCGCTTCGGCTACGACTATAATATAGATGTGACCCAAGCTGAGGCCTGGAGCAACTATCGTTTCACGGCTCCCCATTGGACCATCACGCTCGCGGGACATATCGACGGCACAAGCATGGAACGCGACGGCCGAATGGAGAACGGACGCTACAAGAACAACAGCTTCGGCAAGAGTGGATTGGCCAAATTCCTCGGCGGCGGCGGTAAACTCGGCGTGGCCTACTCGCCGACGTTCAACCATACGATCGCACTCAGTGCCGGCGCCGGTACGCAGGCTCCGTTGGCGCGCAATGCTTTCGTGGCACCCCGCGCACAAAATAATTTTGTGGATCACCTCACCAATGAAGACATCTACGACGCGGACCTCAGTTACACCTTCCGCCTCGGTCCCGTGGTGGGAAAACTCAGCGGATACTACGCGCGCTTCGGACGCCAAGTGGAACAAAGTGCTTTCTACAACGACCAGCAGTCGACCTTCACTTACCTCACCATGACGGGAGTGCGCAAAGAACATTACGGCGTGGAGGCGGCCTTCGACGTGCAAGCCACCAACAATCTCTCGTTCCTTCTCCTGGCCTCCGTCGGCGATGCGAAATACACCAACAATCCCTACGCGCAAATTAGCTACGAGGGAATGAACGCCAACGAATTGGCGCGACTGAACAAAGTGGTGAATCCCGTGACGAAGGAAAACATGCCCTTGCGCGTCATTGCCGACGGCATGCGCGTGAGCAGCACACCGCTCACGGCGGTTTCGCTCGGCGCGAACTACAGCATCAACGGCTGGTTCTTCGAAGCATCGGCCAATTATTATGATCGCGTTTACGTCGGCTTCTCACCCTACCGCCGACTCAACAGCACCTACAACGGCGACGGCCACTTCTACTTGCCTTCCGGCACCGACGCCGCAGGACGTCCGTCCTATGACGTGACCGAAAACGAAGTGAAACGCGAAGGTGGCGTGCTCTTCGACGCCAACGGCCGGGAAGTCACGGCTTATGCTGCCGAACAAGAAAAGTTCAAGGGGGGCGTGATGTTCGATTTCAGCATCGGACGCTATTTCCGCCTGGCGCACGGCCGCAGCTTGAACGTGAATCTCTCGTTCCAAAACATCGCCAACAACACGAAACTCCGCACGGGAGGATACGAACAAAACCGCTCGGACTACTATTATAAGGAAGACGGCGGAACGTACACCAAAGGCGAAGGCAAAGCTTACAAGTTCTCGCGCAACTCGAAGTACTACTATGCCAACCCCTTCAACGTCTTCCTCAACGTTGGATTCAAGTTCTAAAAAGCCACTCACATGAATCGCATACTCTCTCTCGCACTCGCCGGTGCACTCTCGCTCTCGCTGGGTTCGTGCATGGACCACAACGAAGTGCCCGACAATGCTCGCGCACTCATCACGGCTCAACAGCTGCCGGCGGCAAACACCGACATTCTCCAAGTCAAAGAGAAATACAGTGCGCCCATTTCGGGAAACAACACCTTCGAAGAAGTCAAAGAAGACGTGATTTTTGAAGGCGTTGTCGTGGCCAACGACATCTCAGGCAACCTCTATCAGACGCTTGTGCTCCGAGACATCAAGTCCACGCCGGGAGCACCCGACGACCAGTGCATCACCGTCGGAGTGAAAACCTCCACGCTCTTCCCACATTTTGCACTCGGACAGCGCGTGCGCATCAACCTCAACGGACTCTACATCGGCAATTACAGCCGCACGCCCAAAATCGGCCGTCCCTATTACACCTCGGCCGGTAATCTGCGACTCGGCCCCATGCTGCTCGAAGACGTCAGCACCCACATTGCTCTCGTCGGCACGCCCAATCCGAAAGCGCCCGAACTCACCCCCCGCGATCTCACCACGGCAGCGGCAGCAAGCTGGCTCGAAAACAAGAGCAACCGCAACTATCTCAACTGCCCGCTCCTCGCCACGGTGAGCGGCAAGATCAAAGAGGTACAAGGCGCTGAGGCCAATACCCCTGCCAAGGGAACCCTCTCCGGAAAACTCGAACCGCTCCCCAAAATCTTTGCGCCCAAAGCGCTCTACGACGCCGGTTTCGGAGTGGACCGCACCCTGATGCTCGACAACAGCACAGCCGGATTCACCATTCGCACCTCCGTGCGCAACAACATCTCCTTCACCCGCATCCCCACCGCGAGCTGCGTCTACACCGGCGTACTCTCCTACTATTCCGACTGGCAATTGCAACTGCGTAGCCTCGACGATATCCAACCCACCACCGCCCACACAAAATAAGACCAAATGAATAAGCTTCTCACCCTCGCTGCCGCCTGCACCCTCGCCCTCGGTTTCACCGCCTGCGAAGACGTGCCCTCACCTTACGGTCTGCCCACCGAAAAGCAACAGCAACAACCCGCTTCCAAGGAAGTGTTGCTCGAAGAAAGCTTCGCCAGCTCACTCGGTTCGTTCAAGAATTACACCACTTCCGGAGAAGGCGCGTGGAAAATTGACTTCAAAACCGCCAAAGCCTCGGGCTACGACAACGCCGCCAAGAAGACCACAGCCGGCACCTACTACCTGGTCAGCTCCGAAATCGACCTTACCGGCGTAGATAACGCTTATGTGGCGCTCGACTACATCATGCGCTACAACAAAGGCGACGAAAACCAGCAACTTCTCATCACCGATGCCTTCAATGCAGAGAAACCTGCCGAAGGATGGACGGTAGTCAACCAGAAATGGACAGAAGCCGCCGACTGGAAGAACTTCGTCAACGACAAAGTGGCCATTCCTGCCGCCTTCCTCGGCAAGAAAGTGCACATCGCCTTCCGCTACAACACCGACGATAAGAGCGGTTCTACTTGGGAAATTAAGAACCTCAAGGTACAACGCGGCACCGTGACGCCCTCCACGCCCGAACAACCCGTCCAACCGAACACGAACGGCCCGCTCATCGATGAGAGCTTCGCCGCCTCCCTCGGTGCCTTCACTTCGCAAACCACCTCGGGCGAAGGCGCATGGAAGATCGATTTCAAATCGGCCAAAGCTTCCGGCTACGACAACGCCTCCAAGAAAACCACAGCCGGTACCTACTACCTCGTCAGCCCCGAAGTGGATCTCACCGCTGCCAAGACCGAAGGAGCGCACGTGGCACTCGAATACATCCTGCGCTACAACAAAGCCGACGCCAACCAACAGCTGCTCATCACCGACGCCTACAACCCCGCCCAACCCGAAGCCGGATGGACGGTGCTCAACCAAAAATGGACGGAAGGCAAAGATTGGAAGACCTACACCGCGGCCAACTATGACATCCCCGAAGCTTTCGTCGGCAAGAAAGTGCGCATTGCCTTCCGCTACAACAGCGACGACAAGAGCGGATCGACCTGGCAGATCAAAAACGTGAAGCTCGCTCTCGGCCACCTCGACCAGCCCGTGCAACCCACGCCCACCCCAAAGCCCGATCCCACACCGGCACCCGCACCCACGGGAGACAATCTCCTGAGCAACGCCGGTTTCGAAAACTGGGACGGAGCCGCACCCGCGGTTTGGAAATCGAACATTGGCAACGCCGCACTTTCGCAGAGCAGCACGGCCCACAGTGGACAATACGCCGTGAAGGTCACCGGCGACGCCCAGGTCAACAAACGCCTGTCCTACGCTGAGCTCAGCCTCAAAGCCGGCACCTACACCTTCACCTACTATGTCTACGGTGCTGAAGCCAATGCCCACCTCAAGACCGGCTACGCCATCATGACCGACCACAAAGTGGCCGATTTCAGGAAAGACTACATCTACAGTGACGCCACCACTGTGACCCAAGGCGCTTGGTCCCTCGTCACCTATACCTTCAAGCTCGACCGGCCCAAGACCATTTGCCTGCTCGTCATGAACCAAAAGGGTAGCGGCGCCTTCCTCGTCGACGACGCCCAGCTCACCACCACCAACGGCGGCCTGCAGTAACCCTCCCCGCGGCACCGAATCCGCCTCCCCGGCGCCGGCCGGCCGCATCCCCACTTCCCCCACACCGCTCGCGCATCCCGTGCGGGCGGTGTGTTTTCTTTCCACAACACGCCCATGAACAGACTTTTCCTCGCCCTCTGCTGTCTCACTTTGGCCTTCGCCGCCTGCGACCGAGACAACAAACCCGACATCCATTGGGGCACCTCCGAACCGAACCAACCGTCCCAACCCGTTCCCACGCCCGATCCTGCTCCACAGCCCACACCGGGCCAAATGAGCGCGGCCGATCGCCGTGCCGCAGCACGCATCGAGATGCCCCAACTCACCGGTGCCGCCGACGAACGCTTCCTCGTCCATCGCGTGGCGCCCGCCCACACCGGCGCTGACTCCATCCTCAACTACGCCGTCGACTACGACGTCACGCTCTTCCACTCCCGTTGGGTAGCCTTTCGCTTCGATGTCGAAACGCGGCCCAAAAAGGTGGGGCGCAAACCCTACTCCCAGAAACCGCAATACCCCGCCGACCCGCTGCTGGCCCGTGCTGAGGCGCTCCCCTCCGATCTCTCGTTCAACGGCTACGACCACGGTCACCTCGTGGCCTCGGCCGACCGACTCTTCTCACGCGAAGCCAACGACCAGACCTTCTACATGAGCAACATGAGTCCGCAAGTCGGCCACTTCAACCAGAAATACTGGACCGCGCTCGAGGGACTGGTGCAAGACCTCGGTCGCAACAGCGCCTTCGCCGACACCCTCTACGTTGTGAAGGGCGGCACCACCGACCGCAACGTCGGCGTGCTCAAATATGTGGCTGATGGGCGCGTTCCCGTGCCGGCACACTACTTTATGGCGCTCCTCAAGGTGAAAAACGGGGTGTACAGCGGCATCGCCTTCTGGCTTGAAAACAAGAACTACGGCAAGACCGGCACTACGGCCGACATGCGCAAACACGCCATCAGCATCGCTCAACTCGAGCACAACACCGGCATCAACTTCTTCCACAACCTCCCCGATGCCGTCGAGCAACGCGTCGAAAAAGACTTCACCCTTTCCGCCTGGAAACTCTGAATCTGTCCGATTCAAGTCCACGAAACCAAAAAAGCCGCGGGAGAATTTGGAAACCCTCAACTTTTTTGCTAACTTCGCAACACGAAAGTATCGACTTTCGCCGGACTTGTAGCTCAGTTGGTTAGAGCAACAGACTCATAATCTGGAGGTCCTAGGTTCAAGCCCTAGCTGGTCCACCGTACTCAAAAGGAGTTGCGCAATGCGCAACTCCTTTTTCCTTTTCTCCCGCCCGCTTCGCGGGAGTTACCGCGGTCTGAACGCAACGAGCGTAAGTAAGGAACGCCAAGTCACTAAAAGAAAGTCACCCGCGCGCACTTTCCGTCGATCAGTTTTGGAAGTTCGGACGGTTGGCGTAACTTTGTAAGCTACCAATAAAGCACAGAACCATGTATATTGAAAAATTGAAGTCACCGGCCGACCTGAAAGCGCTGAATCTCGAAGCCCTTCAGGTGGTGGCCGCCGAAACCCGAGATGCCGTCTTGAATCGTGTGAGCCAGCACGGCGGCCACATCGGACCGAACCTCGGTTTCGTGGAAGCCACCGTGGCCCTCCACTACGTTTTCGACGCGCCTAAGGACAAATTCGTGTTCGATGTCAGCCACCAAACCTACCCCCACAAGGTGCTCACCGGTCGCGCCTTCGGTTTTCTCGGCACCCTCGAAGACATGGACGCCATTTCCGGCTATTCCTCTCCCACAGAGTGTCCCGAATACGACAATTTTGAGATCGGCCACACCTCCACCTCCATCAGTCTGGCCACCGGACTGCAAAAAGCCCGCGACCTCAAAGGCACCGACGAGAACATCATCGCCGTCATCGGCGACGGCTCGCTCTCCGGCGGCGAAGCCTTCGAAGGGCTCAACGAGGCATCCGAACTCGGCACCGGCATCCTCATCGTCGTCAACGACAACGAAATGTCCATCGCCGAAAACCACGGCGGCATCTACAAGAACCTGCGCGCACTGCGCGAAAGCCACGGCACGTGCGAGCACAACTGGTTCAAGGCTTGGGGATTCGAGTACATCTACCTCGAAGAGGGCAACGACCTGGAACAACTCATCAAAGTTTTCCACAGCGTGAAAGGCACCACACGCCCAACCGTCGTACACATCCACACCGAAAAGGGGCACGGGTTCGCACCCGCCGTGCAGAACAAAGAAGCTTGGCACTGGGGGCTGCCCTTCGACCGCACTGACGGCAGCCGACCCGAGATGCCGGCACAAGAGAACTATGCCCAACTCTTCTCCAACTGGATGCTGCGCGAGATGAAGCACGACAAGACCCTCGTTGCCGTCACGGCCGGCACACCCGCTGTGGCGGGTTTCAACCGCGCGAAACGCGAAGAGGCCGGTGCACAGCATGTCGACGTGGGCATCGCCGAAGAACAGGCCACGGCCATGATTTCAGGCATGGCCAAAGGCGGACTCCGCCCCGTGTGGACGGTCACCAGCACCTTCATCCAACGTGCCTACGACCAGATTGCACAAGATCTGTGCATCAATGCCAACCCGGCGGTCATCAATGTGATGTATGGCGGCGCCGGCGTGATGAACGACATCACGCACATCTGTCTCTTCGACATTCCTATGCTATGCAGCATACCCGGCCTCGTTTATCTCGCTCCCACTACCTGCGAAGAGTATTTCGCCATGTTGCGCTGGGCGGTGCGCCAAGACAAGTGCCCCATCGCCCTCCGCGTGCCGAGCAACGGCGTGCACCACACAGCCGAGGCGGTCGATGAGCAGTATGCCTACGTCCCGCAATACCAAGTGGTGCACCGCGGACAGCAAGTGGCGATCATCGCAGCCGGTTCCTTCTTCCAAAAGGGCGAAAACGTTGTGCGGCTGCTCGCCCAAAAGGGCATCGATGCCACCCTCATCAATCCGCGCTACCTCCATGTGGTGGACGCCGATACGCTCAACGCCTTGAAGGCCGACCACTCCTTGGTGGTGACGCTCGAAGACGGCTGCACAGACGGTGGTTTCGGCCAACGCATTGCGGCCTTCTACGGACCGACCGACATGAAAGTGTGGGTAGGGGGCATTAAAAAGGACCTTTACGACCGGTTCGACCTGCAAAAACTGCTGGCCGATAACCATTTGCTCGACGAGCAGATCGTGGAGCAGGTGCTCAAACTGGTCGACTGACCCACGATGCTTTCGCCCTTCGGCGCGCGCTGAATGGGTGTGCCGAAGGCATCGCTCCACCCGCCGTTGCGCAGTGGTCGAAACAGGGACGGGAAATGTTTCCCGTGGAACATTCGCTCTCCTTTCAGCCTGAGGGCTTTTCTCTGCTTCGATCGCTACGCAACGGCGGGCATATTTTTGCCGCTTAGTCGGCGCGCACACGAGCAGTCACCGTCGATGCAGAACGGGGGGTGAGGGGAAAATATGATGGACGTCACAAGACGAGAAAGTGGAACAAGGATCCGCAAACGGGATGTGGTTTTTCTGACGGCAAAATTAGGATCTTCTCGGGAAACCACCAAATCAGAAAATCACAGTTCATCAAATATTCCCGCCATTTACGAGCGATTAAAAACGGAAATCTACGGGAAATCTCACAAATTCTCATAACCCGAAGAAGAACATGGGGACTTTCTCTCCGGAGTCGAGAGAAAGCATAAAAACGAACGAACTGCAACGAGACAGCGCGCAACGCTTCACAACAGCGTTGCGCGCTGTGTTTTCTCCTCACCACGCCGTTCTCGCTGCGCCCGCGCCCCATGGAGCAAAGCGCAAACCCATTCCCATCTCGCACGCCGATTTCCTCCCAACGCCCCACACCACGAGATCACCGATCGATTGAAGCCCGAAAGACGCCGAGGGAAAACAAAACAACGGCCCACTTTCGCGCGTTTCTCCCCCGCTAAATCGAGAAACGCCCCCGCTTTCGCTCTCCGCGCGTGAACACTGCGGTGAAGCTTTCGCTCCGCTCACGCGCGCGTACGCACTCACCGGATTTTCGCTTTTTGCCTTCACCCTTCACCGCCCAACCACAACGCACACGATTTCAACGATTTTCGGGTGAAGACTTAGGGCTTGTCGAACCTTCACCGTGCCTCCCGAATGGGTGAACAGCGTGTGAAGGCTAAAGGACAAAAACCTTCACCCTTTACGCTCTCGTGCTCAACAACTTAGGGCATACGGGTGAAGGAGTGAAGGCAAAAAACAAAAACTGCCTGACGCGCGCGCATATACGCGCGCGCGATGCCTCCTCGCAGCACTCTGCAGACTGATGCCCCTTCGATCTCGTTGCTGGGCAGAACGCGAGAAGCCGCCATCGACTTACTCGAAGCGATGGAAACGCCAACTCCATCGTCCGGTGTTGCCCAATGCTCGGTAACGAGACGAGCAGGCTGCTTGCTTCAACCGAGACGAGCGCCGCAGGGCAAAAAAGATACATTCCACGGACAAACAGTTGTCGGTACTGAAGCGGGATTTCCATTAGGGAATCCCGCTTTTACTTTTTTTGGCGCTTGTAACTGCGCTTCTCCTCTTCTCGTGGAATCCTCGTTGAGAAGTCTGTTGTGCGGAAGGTGCGCTTGTCGACCTTGTTTTGTAATCTGCATCTTTTATGGGTTCACTGTTTTCTTTGTTTTCTGAAGCTATTATACAGCCTTAATGCGAAATTTCCAAGGAAAAGTATGCGGAAACAAAATATAATAGCTAACTTTGCGGGGAATTTAAATGAAGTGCCTATGTAGCATCGCAAGATAAAGATATATAGATAAAAAGCGTTAGTTCATTTTCTTGTAATTGTCAAATTTAAAGAAACAACCAAGAGTGATAGTTGCTGCTCACGCATAGCTTGGCTTAATTACTTGTACATGATTGTAGGGTGTTTGGCGATGTCTAAGAGAGCGTAGATGAAGTTTTGATCCACGCTTTTTGTTTCTATACTCAAAACATTGGACTATACAATAAATTAAACAACGAATGTAGATAATATAAAGTAAAAAATAGAAAGCAACATTGTAGGTAAGTCGCTGTTAATTGGATGCGTTGTTTTATCATCTTGCAACTTCCAACGTAACACCAAAAAAGAAGAGGATGCTGCGAGAATTGAGGCTTTAGCCCAAGAAAAAGCAGATTCTATTGTTCGTGCAAAAGAAGAACAGAACAAACAAGACCTGTCCGAACGAATTGATAGAGAATTAGATAGAGTCAGACAAGAGCGAGAGCGTATAAGAAAGGAAAAAGAATCTTCTGAAGTAACGCTACAGAAGGTAGTTGGTACATATAAATTCGATTATGAAGGAAAGAGTCGATTTGAGTGCTCGCCTATCGTTGTACTTGATGATGGAAGGTGTGTACTATTATATCAAACATTAGGAGGTGATGTGTCTCCTAAATTGATAGGCAAAGTGCGCATGATAGCAGATAACGTATTCACATTAAATGAGAGGGAGGATTTTATTTTAGATCTTAAAAGATATGTAGTCAGGAATGGGGGGTATCGTTGTGTAGGAAACTCATATAAGTGGAAATGGAACTTTTACGACTATTTGGTTTTTGATTTAAATGAGGGCCGCTTATATCTTAGTTACAAAAAAATATGTAAACCGAGATGTCGAAGAAGCAGACTTTGCAATAATAACAAGTCACACGAGTTCAACAAGTCTCAATCAATAAACAAATAAAAGCCGAATTACCATGAAAAAATTCTGTTTATCATTAGCACCGTGCTGCTGCTCGTGGTCTGTGGTAATAACGCTGCAGACGAAATGCTTGATAGTTACGAACGCCTCGTCGACAAATACGTTTTATATACGAAGAATACTAAAAACGGAAAATCTAACGAGTAGGCTTTAAAAGAGATTCTTAAAGAATTGCAGGAAATGCAGTTGAAAGCAGCAGAATCAGAAGGTGGATTCACAAAGGCGCAAAGAAAGCGATATGTGGAAATTACACAAAAATTTTCTACTGCAACTATAGAAATGTATTAATCCATTGCAAGTACATTAATGTACTACGCCTGCTAAAAGCAAAACTCCTTCTTCAACCGCTGAACTGTGCTGACAGATACATCACACAGTTTGGCGGTTTTTCTTACGCTCGTTCCGCTCTTCAACTCTTTAAGCACTTTCTTGTATTCCTCCTTCTTTGCCTCAACGCTCTTAGTGCTTCCTACCTTGCGACCGAGTTTGCCACCATTGGCAATGTAACGTTCACGACCACTGTTAAGGCGGAACTTGATATATCTTCGCTAATCCTCCAAGAATTGGTTCGAGAATATCCTGTCCAAGGGTGGAATGCTTTTGCGATAAGTGAAGAAACGGGGCGGAAAATCGGCGCAGGCGCACCGAGGCGAATCACCCATTGCCCGCTTCGTCTGCCTCGCCGTCGGTTTCGCAATGGCGACGGTCGGGTGGGGTCGTTGCCCACGAGGCGGCATTGTGCTTCGGGCCGAAACTCAAATCGAAACCGGCTTCGAGGAGCTGCTGCGCCAGTGCGGGTTTGCCGCGAAAACCGTGGATGGTCCACCGCGTGGTGGGGCGCAGTTGCTTGTGCAACCGCAAAATGACGTCGAAAGCACGCACCACATGCAACGTGAGCGGGAGGCGGTGCTGCTCGGCCAGGGCGACCTGTGCGGCAAAGACCGCACACTGCGTGTCGAGATCCGCACCGCGCAAACGGTCGAGGCCGCATTCGCCTACTTGCACCACTTCGGGCAGGGCGAGGAGGTGGGAGAGGGAGGAGAGGTAGCGGTCGAGCTGAAAATCGGCATCGGCCGTCCACCACGGGTGGATGCCGGCCGCATACAGGCCGCCGACCTGAGGGTGCCACGCTTCGGGGTGGAGCACGATGCGGCGGGGAAGACTCACAATGCCGGCGCCGGGGGGCGTGTCGAGGCGGTGGGTGTGGAAATCGAAGGGGGGAGCTGCATGAGTGGATTCAGGGCACAGGGTCGTAGCCGTGGCCGCCCCAGGGGTGGCAACGCAAAATGCGCCGCACGGCGAGCCACGAGCCTTTGAAGGGGCCGTGTTTGCGCAGCGCCTCGATGGCGTATTGCGAACAGGTGGGGGTGTAGCGACACGAAGGAGGGGTGTAGGGCGAGATGAAGCGGCGATAGAAGCGGATGGGCGCGATGAGCAGCAGCGTCAACCAGTGGAGCAGGGTGTGCATGGAGCAGAGGAAAGAGAGAAAAAGCGAAGGAAACGCGGATCACTGCGGAGCGGATGCCGACTCGGGCAACTGCAAACGATCGGCTACGCGGTTGAGCAGGCTCAACAGGCGTTTGTGCACCGTTTCGCTCTTCATGGGGTCGTCGGCGAGCCAGATGAAGGCGAGATGCACTTCGCGATCGGCAGGGATATGTTGCAAGAGGTTGTGTTTCTGCAGACGATAGGCTTCGCGCAACTGCCGTTTGGCGCGATTGCGATCGACGGCATGCTTGAAGTGGCGTTTCGAGACGGAGAGCAGCACTTTGGCGTGCGGACCGCTCCCGCTGTAGGGCAATACGCACATGAGCATGCGCACGGGGTAGGCGATCATGGATTTCTGTCGGGAGGAGAACAGGCGCTTGATGTCGCGCTCCAAACAGAGGTGTTCGGGCTTGGCAAAGGTGTAACGATGGGGGGAGGCGGGAGAAGACATGGCAAGAGAATGCAGAGGGGACGACAAACAAAAACGAACCACCGACGTGCGCCCCGTGCCGCCGCAGGGCAGGCTTTGAGCGAACGTCGGTGGCTCGGGTGGAGCCGCGAAGCGCCCGAATCAGGCGTTGGCTTCGCGAATGTAGTTTTCGAGGCTTTCGGCGATCGAACCACTCACTTTGAGGTCGACACGCAAACCGGCTTCTTCAATGGCTTTGGCGGTGGCATCGCCGAAACAGCCGAGGCGGATGTCGCCTTGCTCGAAGTTGGGGAAATTGTTCATCAAACTGTGCACACCCGTGGGGGTGAAGATCAAGATCATGTCATAGCCTTTGTAGGCATCGGCCTCGAACTTCGTTTCGACGGTGCGGAACATGGCGCACTCGGTGTGTTTGAGCTTCTTGGCGTCGAGCTGGGCAGCCGCTTCCAAGGGCACGCCTTCGGAAAGGGGGATGAGGTAGTTCTCCGTCTTGTGCTTGGCCATGGTGGTGACCAACTCGGGCCAGCGGCCGCTGCTGCCGAAGAACACCTTGCGCTTGCGATACTGAACAAACTTCTGGATGTAGAGAATCACTTTCTCGGAAATGCCGAAATACTTCATGTCTTCGGGCAAGGCCACACGCAATTCCTTACAAAGACGGAAGAAGTGTTCGATGGCGTTGCGCGAATTGAAAACGATGGCCGAATAGTCGAGAATATTGACCTTCTGCGCGCGAAATTCTTTGGCTTCGAGTCCTTCGACCTTGACAAAGGGACGGAACGTGAACTCTACGCCGAGGTTCTGTGCAATATCGTGATAAGGAGATTTCTCTGACGCCGGTTCGGGTTGAGAAACGAGGATTTTTTTGATCATCTTCGCGAATATGACGGTTACAGCAGGAGCATCCCGTGGTGGGTGATCGTTTCCAGCAGGCCCCAAGCAAAGAGCAGTGGGACAATTTCAAGAGCGCAAAAGTACAAAATAACGTGCAAACCGCCCGAGAATGAGCTGAAAAAGATGCGATATGCTTTATATAAGAGGAGTATTTTGACAAATGCCATGAGCAAAACATAGGCCGTGAGGGCTTGCACGAAAGGCAAATCGAAGAACACGACCAGCAAGGCGAGGGGGAGCAGCACCACCCCGACGGAGAGGATGGAGACGAAATAGGTGTCGTTCCACAAACGCCGGCGAGGTGCATCGAAGAAGAGGCTGTTGACGAAATGGTAGAGACAAAGTTTCGCCAGGTAGTAACCCCCCACCACGGTGGTGCCGGCAAGGAGCAAAATGTAGGGCGAGGTCTGCTCGAAGGTTTCGGGAAGCACATCTTGCACGTAGTCTACAAACAAAATGCCTTGCAAGAAACAGGTTTGCGCCACGAGAAAGAAGCGGCCGCGCAACTCGGTGTCGACGCGATCGGCAAAGAGATTGGGACGCACGCGGTGGTAAAAGAAATCCTTGACCATGACGCGCAGGAATTTCCACGACGAGGCGATGACCCACATCATGAGGATGAAACTCACCAACAGGGTGGAGGTCACAATGTCGTCGTGGCGCAAACGATAGGGCACGGGATCGCCGGCTACGCCTTGCGAGGTCACGGTGTGATGCACGGGGGCGTCACGCAGCGTTTTGGCAAAGGGGGCCCAGAGGTGGGCATCGACCGGGGCATCGAACTCGTCCGTCAATTGCCAACGGGGCAGGCTCGGTGCGCCGTCGACGTGACGAGGCACGAACTTGCGCAAAACGGCCGGTTCGCCACCGAAAAAAGCTTGTGCCGCCGAGTCTGCGGGAGCCATGACAAGGGTGTCGCGGCGAACGGGAGGGGCCGACGGCACAGGGACGGGCGCGGTGCGACGAGGGGGAAGTGAATCGTGGACTACCATGCGGTGAAGTTTTGAGAGAGGGGGAGAGAACGGGAGCGACCGAACGATCACAAAGCGGCAAAGCGCCGAACGTTGGCGTCCCACAGCGGCGTCTCTTCACAAAGGCGAACGGCTTCTTCGGGCGTGGCGGCCACCTGCCAAATGTCGGTGTGGATGCGGCGCATGAATTGCTGCTCGGCGCAACGTTCGAGCTGGGCGAGCAGCGGACCGAAGAAGTCGTCGGTGTTGAGCACAACAATGGGACGGAGAAACAGGCCGAGCTGTTTCCAAGTGATCACCTCGAGGAGTTCTTCGAGAGTGCCCGCCCCGCCGGGACAGGCTATGC
>ERZ773196.1036-NODE-1036-length-16263-cov-2.611920_pt1 | contig 16263 bp, 13 predicted proteins | sample MGYA00581009_ERZ773196 | MGnify/ENA primary metagenome ERZ773196 (study PRJEB29015, sample SAMEA2738162) | human oral metagenome | biome: human oral; feature: human-associated habitat; material: saliva | place: China | collected 2243 ... | reverse complement strand
GTTTCACTTTCAGCAGACGATCGTTTTGAGTCAGATCCACAAAAGCGAGGTCATTATAGCCGGCGATGAGGATAGTCAGCAGCGGGTGTTGGAGCGTTGGGAGCGTTGTCAGTCGGTTGTGCTCCACGTTGAGATATCTCACATTTGGATTCTGTGACAGGTCTAGCATCGTCAGTTCGTTGTTGAAGAGATAGACGCCTTCGAGCATGCTATTGTTGCCCGTAAGCACCTGCGTGAGGCAGTTGTGATCGGCCTTCAGCGTTTTCAGTTGCGTGTTGCTTGACACATCGAGCGTGGTGAGGAAGTTCGAGTCGGCATATAGTTCGCTGAGTTTGGTTACTCCTGTGAGATTGAGTGAAGTAAGTCGGTTACCTGCACAATGCAGTTCTTCCAAACCGCCACACTCTTTCACATTTATTTCATCCAGTCGGTTGTTGGAGCAATCCACGTATTGCAGTATGCTGTGGGTGGGCAAGATTAGGCGGTCGTATTGGTTGTCGGAGATGTCAACTTTCGAGAGTCGCGTCATGAGGGAGCAATCCAGCTCTCCTGTAATCTTGTTGTTGTGTACATCAATGACGCGCATAAAACTATTATTCCTGACGTTAAGCTGCTCTATTTTGTTGTTTTCGGCATATAGTCCAGTCAGATAAGGTGCCTCGCTCAAATCGAGTTGACGGATGTTGTTCTCGCCCACCTGCACTTGTGAGAGCGAGGAAGCATGATGGAACTGGAGTGCCTCGATATTCATACTACGTGCCCGCAGAATCATAACCTTTTCGCCATAAATCTTGACTGTTTTTGATTTCAGCGTTTCAGAATAGTAGGCAGCTTTGTTGTAGGTTTGGAGTTTTCCGTCACCCCAGTCAATCTGAAATTCATCCCCCTTCTGACCACCGACAGCCAGCTCCACGGTCTTGTCAGACTCTTTGAAAGTTATCACGATGTTGGGCTCTTTCTGCTGTGCTTTGGCAGTAAAAACCATTGCCATCAGGCAAACGATAAATAAACTCTTTTTCATGTGTTGATGTTGTTTAAAAGGTTAAACATAAAGAGATGGCACAGGAGTGCATGCTTTTGTATAGCAAGGCATTGCAAATCTAAATGTTTGTAGCGATACATACAAATAATATCCAACTAATTTCGTTTGTTCGAACAGTCCAATTTTGTCATATTTTTGTACATTACTTGCACTATATCCATTGGCAAGATTTTCTATTCTAAGGAAATTTATGTAAGTTCGCAACATCAAATTTGCATAAAAGCCAAAGAACGAAAGATATACAGTAAATACAAACTTGAATAAAATATGCACACACAGCTCAAACACCTTCTCTTTGCGGCAGGAATCGCTTGCTTTACGCTGACAGCGCAGGCACAGCCGGGAAAGTTGCAAGTAAAGAAGACCGTCCAGGCGGTAAATCCACTTATGAAACCAAGTACATTACCCTACAATGCGCCCGACTTTAGTAAGATCAAAGGCGACTACTACCTACCGGCCATCCAAGCAGCCATAGCTGCGCAAAGGCAGGAGATTAAAAAGATTACTGACAATAAGCAAAAACCCACTTTTGCCAATACCGTACTCGCTTACGAAAGGAGCGGGCAGATGCTGAATCGTGTGACCGGTATCTTTTTCTGCGTGACAGAGGCCGATAAAACGCCCGACTTAGAAAAGGCCGAAGCTGCCGTCATTCCGATGATGACCAACTTTGAAAACGAAATCAAGTTTAACCAAAAGTTTTTCCAGCGCATCAAATACGTCTACGACCATGAGTTGAACCAACTCAAGGGTGAAGATAAAAAACTTCTGGAAGAAGTGTATAAGAGTTTTACCCATGCTGGCGCACTGCTCCCCAAAGATAAGATGGCGCGTATGCAGGAGATTAACAACCGCTTGGCCAAACTCCAACAAGACTTTGGGAATATGCTCCCGAAGGCCGCTAACGAGGCCACCGTTTGGGTTAACGATGTGAAAGAACTCAGCGGGTTGAGTGAAACGGACATAGCACAATGTAAGAAAGATGCCGAAGGGCGCGGCGGCAAAGCTCCTTACTGCATCGTCATTACCAACACCACGCAGCAACCCATTCTTGCCAGTCTTGAAAATAGGGCCTTGCGCGAGCGCGTCTACAATGCCTCTATTCATCGCACAGATGGTTCGGGAACATACAATACCTTTCCCTTCATCGTTGAAATAGCACGCCTGCGAGCAGAAAAAGCAGAGTTGATGGGCTTCAAAGATTATGCTTCTTATTCGCTTGAGAACACGATGGCTAAGAATACGACCAATGCGTATGCCTTCCTGCGCCAACTCATTGCGGCCTACCAACCAAAGGCTGAGGCTGAAACAAAAGCCATCGAAGATTATGCAAGGCAGACCGAGGGTGCCGACTTCCAATTGCAGCCCTACGATCGCTTTTTCTATTCCGCTAAGATGAAGAAAGCGCAATATAGTTTTAGTGACGATGACGTGAAACCTTATTTTAATTTGGATTCCGTTCTCGTCAATGGTGTCTTCTATGCTGCCCATCGTGTATACGGCTTAAACTTCCGCGAGCGCACGGATCTACCGACGTATCATAAAGATATGAAGGTCTTCGATGTGCTTGATGAGAACGGCAAGCAGTTGGCACTGTTCTATTGCGACTACTTCCGCCGACCGACGAAGCGCGGCGGTGCTTGGATGAGTGCGTTCTTAAAACAGAGCAGCGACCGCAAACAGTTGCCTCTCATCTATAATGTCTGCAATTATGCCAAGGCGCCTGAGGGGCAACCTACGCTCCTCACGTGGGACGAGACGCAGACGATGTTCCATGAGTTTGGACACGCTCTGCACGGTATGCTTTCCAATTGCACGTACAATACGCTTAGCGGCACCTCCGTACCACGCGACTTCGTCGAGATGCCCTCACAGTTCAACGAGTCGTTTGCCAGCATTCCCGAAGTGTTCAACCACTACGCACGCCATTATAAGACGGGCGAAGCGATGCCCGATGACTTACGAGAGAAAATGCTCGGTTCGCTCAATTTCCAGCCGGCCTATGCTCTCGGAGAGAACTTAGCTGCTACCTGCCTTGACATGGCTTGGCATTGCCTCTCTTCAGCTGAAATCCCAACAGCTGAGGAAGCGCAGCAGTTTGAGACGAAGGCACTGAAAGAAATCGGTTTACTCAACACACAGATTCCGCCCCGTTATTCCACGTCTTATTTCAACCACGTTTGGGGCGGCGGTTATGCTGCTGGCTATTATAGTTATTTGTGGAGCGAGGTCTTGGCGGTGAATGTAGCCGACTATTTTGAGAAACATGGTGCACTGACGCGAGCTGTTGGCGATGCCTTCCGCACTAAGGTGCTGAGTCGTGGTAATACGCGCGACTTGATGTTTATCTTCTCCGACTTTACCGGCCTTTCGGCACCCGATGCTAAGGGGTTGCTGAAAGCACGCGGCCTTTAAGCCGAAACTCCCCTTCAAGCTCTTCGCTCCACCGCCTTTTATTTAATGAGGCAGGTAGGAGCAAAGAGTTGCTCGTTTTAACGCCCCTGCCGATCGCCTCAAAGGGGGCTTTCATTCCCTTCTGCTGATGAAAACTAACTCCTTTATATTCTCTTCTTCCTGTGTAGAAATGAAAAGACTGCTGCTCATAAGCATCTTTACACTGGTTTCGTTGAGTGCCTCTGCTCAGATATGTGTCATAGATGGACAACTCGTTCCCGACTCTCTCTTACGTGTAAGCGTTGACGAGATGCGCTCCGACTCGGCAAAGCAGATTGTTTCCAAGCGCTTAGGTTGTCTTTCTCCCTTTGCCATTAATACCATACAAATACTGCCTAAAGAAAAGCAACAGGTCTTCTGCAAGCCGCCATCAGATATTATCATGATACGAACCAATACTTTAGCTCAACTACAATGGGTCGTAAACGGGAAGGTCGCAAAACCTAAGAAACTACTAACAATAATTGATTACAAACTATCGCCTACGTGCTTAGAAGCAGCCCTGCCCAAAGGTGTAAAATCCCAAAAGATTATTTCTATACAAATATTAGTGCCCAAGAATTATACCATTAGGCCGGAGGCGAGACCAACCGTAATTGTAGAAACCAAAAAGTAGGCCGAGTGGATGCTAAGGTGTGCGACTCATCGGAGGGAATAAGGAAAAGATGTGCATTTCTAACTATGTTCTCTCCCCTTTCAGCGTTTTTGTCTCTCTTCCGACACATATCCTTTTGCAAGAAAGAGGGACAAAAGAATTAAACGTTTAGCTATGTGGTTTTGAAAAACCATTTTTTGTATCTTCGCCACAAATCTTCACACTTATGAAATCTAAATTTCTTCTCCCTTCTCTCAGTTTGCTGGCGATGGCTGCTGCGGCACAGCGTGCAGATCGGCCGAATGTGTTGCTCTTAGTGGCGGACGATTTGGGCTATGGCGACTTGTCGTGCTATGGTGCAAAGCGCGTTTCAACTCCTGTTGTTGATAGTTTGGCAAGTCGTGGAGTACGCTTCACGGATATGCACGCTTGCGCCAGTACGTCCACTCCTTCGCGCTATTCCCTCTTGACGGGTAAGTACCCTTTCCGCCGCGAAGGCACTGATGTGGCGCCTGGCGATGCGGGGCTTATTATCGATCCGCTGGAATACACCTTGGCAGATCTCTTTAAAGAAGCGGGGTATCGCACGGCTGCCATCGGAAAATGGCACTTAGGGTTGGGGGTTGAAACAGGAAAGCAGGATTGGAACGGTAAGCTCGATGTGACTCCTGCCGATATAGGTTTCGATTATCACTACCTGATGGCGGCCACAGCCGACCGCGTGCCGTGTGTGTTTATAGAACAAGGGCGCGTGGCCAACTATGATACGTCAGCACCCATACAAGTGAGCTATCGGAAGAACTTCCCTGGTGAACCAACAGGGCGCACCCATCCCGAGATGCTCAAGCTCCTGCCCAGTCATGGTCACGATATGTCCATCGTCAATGGCATCAGCCGAATAGGCTATATGAAAGGTGGCGGCAAAGCCCTGTGGCGCGATGAAGATATTGCAGACTCTATCGCTACCCACGCCATCAATTTCATTTCTCAAGAGGCGGATAAACCTTTCTTCATGTACCTCTGTACCAATGATGTACATGTTCCGCGCTACCCTCACGAGCGTTTCCGCGGCAAGAGCCCGATGGGATTACGCGGTGAAGCCATCTTGCAGTTCGATGAAACCGTCCGACAGGTGGTGACGGCTTTGCGCGAGAAGGGATTGGATAAAAACACGCTCATTATCATCACGAGCGACAACGGCCCTGTGCTCGATGATGGTTATCGCGATGAGGCTTGGAAACTGGCGGGTAGTCACAATCCATCGGGCCCTTTCCGCGGCGGAAAATACAGCAGCTACGAAGGTGGCACTGCTGTTCCGTTCATTGTTTACTGGCCCAACCATGTCAAAGCGGGCTCAACGAGCAACGCACTCTCATCACATATCGACTTGGGAGCTTCGCTTGCGCAGCTGATTGGTGCGAAAGTTCCTCAAGGGGCTTTTCCCGACAGTCGACAACACCTGAGGCAGCTACTCGGCAAATCTCACCGCAATCGCAACTTCGTTGTTACGATGCCCAACAATCGCAGCGTTGACCTCCGCGTGGGCCGTTGGAAGTATATCCCTGCCAGTCGTGGCTACGCCGAAGCTTGGCAAACTCACATTGAGACGGGCTACCAACTCAAGCCGCAACTCTACGACCTGCGCCGCAGTCCCTACGAGGGGCAAGAACTCTCCTCTCGCTATCCGCGCCTGGCTCACCGCCTGCAGAAAGTACTGGATAAGATTGTGAAGCAATAAAAAAAACTCCTTTATCTTACCGGTTACATCCTCGAAGTTTTGAACGCATAAAAATATCCTTATTGCGCCAGCTGACACCCTTATTCTGTCAGCTGGCTTCTTTATTGTATTCGCAAACGCAATAAGGAAAAGTCGGTGTATTTCTCCTCTATTTGGAGAAATACACCGACTGATTAAAAGGGATTTTGCTCTTCTTCGACGGGACGCGAAGAATGTAGCATTGATTAAAGCACTATTTTCTTCACAATTTGCTTACGCCCTTGACTTACAACTACGATATAGGAGCCGTGAGCAAGAGAGAAAGAGATAGAATTGTGTGCCTTCTTTTCGGCTAATTTCTTGCCTTCTGTGCTATAAACCAAGATGCGCGCGTTATTAAGACCGGAAATATTCAGCATTTCACCTTGCGTAGAGAAATGTACGTTATCGAGTGCAGCATTCGTTACAGAAAGTACTTCGAACTCTTCGATGTTCGTGAAGGTCTTCCAACCTGGTGCTTGACTGTAAGCTTCTTTTGCACCTTGCGGGACATACAACGTAGCTGCTTCGATGTCGGCGATATCAGAGAAAGCTAAATCATCGAGTGCGGGAGGCGTTGTGCTATAAGAGTATACCTTTGCGATAGACTGACAGCCGCGGAACGCATTAGCGCCGATAGTTGCGTCTTTGGGTACATTGAGCGTAACAATAGCCGAGTCTTGCAGTGCTTGCTCTCCAATGTAAGTGACACCCTCTTGCGGCAGGTTGAAACTTGCTAATCGGAAGCAAGCTTTGAAACAGAAGTCACCGATTCGCTTCAGTGCCTGACAATGCTCAATCTTCAGATCTACCAAATTGGCTGCACCGATGAAAGCATAGTCTTCCAACACTTCAACATCAGCAGGAAGCACGAGCTTTTGCGGCAGGAAGTTGAAAGCAAAAGCATATTTCTCGATTTTCTTAATATCATTCGGGAGTTCGATAGGCTTTGGTTCTTGTCCCGGTTGTACGAATGAGGGATAGTGCATCAGAGCACGATCGGCCTTGCGGATGAGCATTCCGTCGACAGTCTCGAAGTAATCGTTGCCGCCCAGAATTTTCTTGATAGGAATAGCGAAAGTGAATGCGCCCGTACGCACCTTTTCTACCGAAGCGGGGAGCGAGAAAGTCTCTTGCTGATAAGCTGTGGCTACTTGTACCAACTCTTTGCCGTCTTTTGTATAGACTACGTTGTCTACAGAAGTGAAGTGTTGGTTTTCAGGTACGACAACCAACTTCTTCAACTGACCACAGAACATAAAGGGAAGTTCGCCGATACTTTCTACCTGCGCAGAAATCGTCAAGCCAGTCAGACTTGAGCCCTTGAAAGCAAAGTCGGCAATATGTTTCACATTGTTAGGCACAACAACATCACCTACAGCATTCCATTTCACCAGTGTATCGCCAGCAATGACGGGAGCGTGGTCATCTTCTTGGTGTCCTGATACCTCACAAACCAAGCGAACGGTGAGATCGCTCGTCACATTATTGATGCGCAACTCTTGATCTTTTTCCGTTCTCTCTTCATCATTAACAATCCAAGTACCTACTTTGTATCCGGATTTCGGAATAGCCATGAAGATAATATCTTTGCCACTGGCTATAGCTTCGCCACTGGCAACAGGCGCTCCCTCTGCTGTACGAGCTGAGATGGAACCATTGCCGCTAAGCTCTTCATAGTTAATCACAACAGAACCTTCGTTGCGCTCAAAGCGAACGAGGAAATCGAGAGTTTCAGTCGGCGTAACCGTCCACGTAGTCTTACCTTTCAGTTCGTTCTTCTCAACGTACTTACCATCACGATCTTCAAAGAGCCAATCGGTCACGTTGTAGCCTTTAACTGGCGTTGCAGTAAACGTAACGCTCTTGCCTGTCGGAACAATCTCGCTACTCTTAATTTCTTTACCATCCATTACGGCTGTAACCGTACCGCCAGCAGGGGTTGCCGACTTAAAGAATATGCGATTACCTTCGGGGAGTTTGTTGCAATATGCCACAATATTAAGGTCTTGATCTACCGACTTAATCTCAAGAACTTTCGCGTTTTGAGGGTCACCGTCAACTCTATTTCCATTCACCGTCCAGTGAGAGAATTCATAAGTCGTGAATTTATAGCGGCATTCCATTTTAAGCGTGCTACCTTCAGCCACTTCCCCACCGTTTTCAACAGTGACAGGTCCCGTTGTCCAAGCCTCGATAAAGCCTGAACCTTCCGGTTCCACCTTGAAGTTTACGCGATATTTCTTCAGTTCGCTTGCTGGCGCACCAACAATAATCTTCGCTTTCTTATAATATTGTTCCAATGCCGTTTTCACCGTTTCGTTGGCTACATAGATCGTCAGCGAAGTTTTATCAGCTGGGCCGCCATTGTTGTAGTTGCTAAAAGCTGTAAACTGTGTACTTTCGTGAATATCAACGAGCTTTATACCGCCGATTTGGCTAAATGACAAGAAGCCTACGTTTTCTAATTTGGGCAGATAGATGCTTTCCAAAGCATCAGCAGAGAGGAAGCTGGATTCGCCAATCGTTGTTACAGATTTACCAATGATTGTTTGCAGCGTCTTCACATTCTGAGCAGCACCGTCAGCAATGGTTGTTGTTTCATCGGGTAGTGTGATCTTCGCAAATTGTGGGAGAATGATTACAGCTTCCGCCTTGTCTTTTGAAAGCACAGTACCATCCGTCACCACATAAGCTGCTTGCGCATTTGTGATCTTAAATTCAGTTATGTTCGGGTCATTGTTGAAAGGATTCTTTTCAATCTTTTCCAAAACGCCGCCTAAGACAATCTTCTGGAGTGAGGAGCAACTGAAGAATGCGTTCTTGCCAATGCGCTTAATGGCTGGCATTTCGAGCGTTGTGAAGCCGTTGTTGTCGCAAGAGGCAAAGGCGTCTTCGCCGATTTCTTCAACATTCGGCATCTTTACCGACTTAATGCCTTTGCATTCTTTAAAGGCTTCTTTGCCGATTTTTTTCACTTGGTTGAAGTCGACAGAGGTGATTTCTTCGTTGGAAGAGCGACGCGATATGCCAAAAGCGGGAGCTCCTCCCCATTCATCTTCTCCGCCACCCCACTCACCACTGGTCTCATGGAAGCAATTCGGAGCAATTTCAACTACACCATCAGGAATCTTAATGTCTCCCGATGCCATTGGCCAACTTATCAGCACGCCATCTTGGATGTTCTGCGCTTTGATGCCAAAGGTCGAGGCTATCAAAGAGAACAGAAAGAAAAGAGTAAACTTTTTCATTTGTAATAATTAAGTTAATATTCTATTTTGTCTGCATTGCTCGCAAACTCTTGGTATTACTTCTTAAAAAAATCATTTACAGCCTCACCATATTGACGACAGTTTACAAGACTAAAAGTATAGCGTTTACAAAAATAAGTAGTCGTTTTGATTTTTTCAAACATTTCCTTATAAAAGTGCACTTGTCCATATTCCATCAAGGGTTGCAATAAGACAGCAAGATATGAGAAAGCATCTCTATTTGCTCAGATACTGTTTTTGTTTTGCTACGGGGATTAGACCTCTCTTTCTCCTCAAAAAGCATACGGAAATTGGAGAAGTTAGTAGGAATTTAGTAATTTCGCCTAATAAACGTAAAATGCTCTATTTATGCCCGATAATACAGGAAAGGACTTGAAAATGTTTTATTCCATCTCCGAAGTTGCGGAGATGTTTGATGTGCAGCCCACACTGTTGCGCTATTGGGAGAAACATTTTCCGCAAATTGTTCCGAAACGGCTGAATCGCAATGTCCGCCAATATACGCAAGATGAAATCAATAAGATTCGGGTGGTGTATAACCTGGTAAAGGTGCGCGGGTTGAAACTCGATGCTGCTGCTAAGCTGATCAAGAAAAACCGCGGAGGAGAGGAGAAAAAAACAGAGGTGGTTACGCTCTTGCAGGACATCCGCGAGGAGTTGCTCACCATCAAAGACAAACTGAATCAACTGTAAGAGAGTTTTGAAATCGAAAACAGTCTATGTCTGCTCCCATTGTGGGGCAGATTCTCCTAAATGGATCGGCAGGTGTCCCGCTTGTGGAGAATGGAACACCTATAAAGAAATGACCATCCGACCGATGAGTGCTTCTTCGGCCGAATCAATTGCTGATACCGCGCTGGGGCGAGGCTTGAAGCGCAACAAGCCCATCCCTCTGGTGGAAGTTTCGGGAAAGGAACTTCCACGCTTGGATATGCACGATGCTGAATTGAATCGCGTGTTGGGTGGCGGTTTGGTGCCGGGTTCGTTAGTCCTTTTGGGTGGCGAACCAGGCATCGGCAAATCCACTCTTCTCTTACAAACCATTTTACACCTCCAAGAGCGCGTGCTCTATATCAGCGGAGAGGAAAGCGAGCAGCAAATCAAATTGCGCGCCGACCGCTTGGGCATATCTCCCGCCAACATTTTGCTGCTCTGCGAAACGAATATGGAGCAGATTTTCACACACATCAAAAACGTGGAGCCACAGCTCATTGTGGTTGACTCGATACAGACGATGACCACCGAGTCGCAGGAATCAGCAGCGGGGAGCGTGACACAAATTCGCGAATGCGCCGCAGCTCTCCTCAAATATGCTAAAGAAAGCAGTGTCCCCGTGGTGCTGGTGGGTCACATCACGAAAGATGGCGCCATTGCTGGACCAAAGGTGCTCGAACATATTGTAGACACCGTTCTTCAGTTTGAAGGCGACCGCCACTACCTCTACCGAATTCTTCGCAGTATCAAAAACCGCTTTGGGAGTACTTCCGAACTCGGCATCTACGAGATGCGTACCGAGGGGTTGCGCCCCGTGGGTAATCCCTCCGAACTGCTGCTCACTCAAGCCAACGAGGGATTAAGCGGGGTGGCCATTTGTGCGGCTATCGAAGGCGTTCGCCCCTTCCTCATAGAGGTGCAAGCACTCGTCAGCACGGCTGCATACGGCACTCCACAGCGGAGCGCGACGGGTTTCGACCTCCGCCGACTCAATATGTTGTTGGCAGTTTTGGAAAAACGCGTAGGGTTCAAACTTGGACAAAAGGACGTGTTTCTCAACATTGCAGGAGGTATCCGCGTGACTGATCCCGCCATTGATTTGAGCGTCATTGCCAGTGTGCTCAGTAGCAATGTGGACACCGCCATCGAACGTAGCGTTGCTATGGCAGGAGAAGTGGGACTGAGCGGTGAGATCCGCCCAGTCACACGTATTCAGCAGCGCATTGCCGAAGCTTCTAAACTCGGATTCCAGCAGTTCTTATTACCCGAACAGAGCATGAAAGGCATTGACATAAAAGCACCTGGCATCGAACTTGTGCCTGTTCGCACTGTCACGGAAGCCCTCCGCGCACTGTTTGGATAAGGATTTGAGCACAGACATCTCGTGAGTTGAAGCAACTGAGAAAACCATTGTTCACGGTGCTTTTTCTCTTGTAAAATAGAAACTAAGTATGCAAAAACAAATACAACTACGCGTAACGCCCGATGTAGCTTTTCAGCCCAGCGTGTTGCGTGAATATGTGGCTCGCGAACTCGCTTGCGATGGGCGCACTATCAAGGCCGTCCACATTCGCAAGCGGAGCATCGATGCGCGCCAACGTTCCGTTTTCGTGAATCTTTCCCTCAATATATACATCAATGAAGAGCCGCCAGCTCTCGATTATGAGCAAGTGGCGTATAAAGATGTTTCCCACGCCAAGCGCGTCATTGTGGTGGGCGCAGGTCCTGGTGGACTCTTTGCCGCCTTGCGCCTCATCGAACTCGGATTGCGCCCCGTGGTGCTCGAGCGCGGAAAAGATGTTCGCGAACGGCGCAAAGATATTGCACTCATCTCGCGCGAGCACAAAGTGGATGCCGAGAGCAACTACTCCTTTGGCGAAGGCGGTGCGGGGGCTTATTCTGACGGGAAACTCTATACGCGCAGCAAGAAGCGTGGGAATGCGGATAAGATACTCCGCGTTTTCTGCCAGTTTGGAGCATCTACCGATATTCTTGTCGATGCACATCCACACATTGGTACGGACAAGTTGCCGCGCGTGATAGAAAACATGCGCAATCAGATTATCGAATGTGGCGGCGAAGTCCACTTCCAAACACGTGTTGACGCTTTCCTTTTCGAGGGCGACAAAGTGGTAGGTGTTCAGACGGCAACGGGCGAGCACTTCCGCGGTCCGGTTATCTTAGCCACGGGGCATAGTGCGCGCGACGTGTATCGCTATCTCTACCAAGCGGGAGTGGAAGTGGAAGCCAAGGGACTTGCCGTGGGCGTTCGTTTGGAGCATCCTTCTCAACTCATTGATAGCATTCAGTATCACAATCGCAACGGGCGCGGGCGTTTTCTCCCCGCTGCCGAATATAGTTTTGTCACTCAAGCCAATGGGCGCGGCGTTTACAGTTTCTGCATGTGCCCCGGCGGCTTTGTAGTGCCAGCAGCGAGTGGGCCAGAACAAATCGTGGTGAATGGTATGAGTCCGAGCAACCGCAATGGAGCGTGGTCCAATTCGGGAATGGTGGTAGAAACTCGCCCTGAGGACATCGACGGCGAACTCGCCCCATTCATGGCTGAAGCTATGCAGGACGAAGATTTCGCTGCGGCACACGCCGACTTCTCTGATCCAGAAAATCCGCTGCGCCTCATGTACTTCCAAGAAGCCCTGGAAAAGGCATGTTGGGTACAAGGACAGCGGCGGCAAACGGCTCCAGCTCAGCGCATGGCCGATTTTGTGAACAATCGCCTTAGCTACGATCTACCCAAGTCGAGCTACGCCCCCGGCGTGGTTTCCTCGCCACTCCATTTTTGGATGCCAAAGTTCATCAGCTCCCGCCTGCAAGAAGGCTTCCGCTATTTCGGTCAGCGCAGTCACAGCTTCCTCACCAACGAAGCTCTCGTCATTGCTGCCGAAACCCGCACCTCGAGCCCCGTTCGCATCCTGCGCAATCCCGAAAACCTGCAACACATCCGCATTGAAGGTCTCTTCCCCTGTGGCGAGGGAGCAGGCTATGCCGGAGGTATCGTATCAGCCGGTGTCGATGGCGAACGATGCGCTGAAGCTGCAGCAGCCTATTTGGGGAAATAAGCCAGATTGCAACAGAAGGAAGTAAAGAGTGAGCCTCTAAAATCCGCTGAAAGTTGTAATAAATCACATTAAAGACAAACTATTTATAACGGAAAGTACTACCTTTGCGTCACGAAAATAGAATAATTACTAATTTTATCTACTATAAAACCACATGAAACCAACATTATTCCTTTTGGCTGCTGGTATGGGCAGTCGTTATGGTGGTCTGAAACAATTAGATGGTCTTGGCCCTCACGGCGAGACGATCATGGACTATAGCATCTACGACGCTATCAAAGCTGGCTTCGGCAAGCTCGTGTTCGTTATCCGCAAGGATTTCGAAGAGGATTTCCGCAAGGTGGTGCTTTCTAAGTATGAAGGCCACATCCCCTGCGAGGTTGTATTCCAAAGCCTCGATAAGTTGCCCGAGGGTTTCACTGTTCCCGAAGGCCGCACAAAACCCTGGGGTACAAATCACGCTGTCATGATGGGTAAGTCAGTGATTAAAGAACCGTTTGCTGTTATCAATTGCGACGACTTCTATGGTGCTGATGCTTTCCGCGTGATGGGCAAATTCCTCTCCGAACTACCCGAAAATTCTGAGAAGAAGTACGCCATGGTGGGCTTCCGCGTTGGCAATACGCTTTCCGATTTAGGTACTGTATCTCGCGGCGTTTGTGAGAACGATGACCATAACCACCTCACCAGTGTTGTAGAGCGCACAAAGATTCAACGCCTCGACGGCGTGGTGAAGTATCTCGACGACAACGGCGAGTGGGTAGCTATTGAGGACAACACCCCGGTATCAATGAACTTCTGGGGCTTCACTCCCGAATACTTCCAGTACTCCGACGAGATGTTTAAGGAATTCCTTTCCGACCCGAAGAATCAGGAAAACTTGAAGAGCGAATTCTTCATTCCCTTAATGGTTGACAAACTCATCCACAAGGACGGAGCCACTTGCGAAGTTCTCGACACCACCAGCCAATGGTTCGGCGTGACTTACAAAGAAGACCGCCCCGAAGTGGTTGCTAAACTCGCCAAATTACACGAAGAAGGCGTTTATCCCGAAAAGATGTTCTAAAAAGAACTCCATAATAACAGTATCAGAGAGCATACCCCACCGCGTGGGTATGCTCTCTTTTTGTCTTAAATTGAGCTTTAGCAAACATTTTCATAAAACTTTATATTATATACATTTTGTATGGCGAAAAAGATTTTTATGTCATCTTTTTTATTAAAAAAAAGAAAAATCATATTGATATTTCACTTATACGTAAAAAAAGATGTATTTTTGCACACTTACTTCAAAGTGAGTTGAGGAAAGAAATTTTCTCATTAGTGATTTATAAGTAAGGAACATAACAAAATGAAAAAGAAGTACATCTCTCCATATTCTGAAATTTTATCAGTACAAACGGTACAATTATTTGCCACTTCAGTTAAACCAACAACCACCAACTCTTCTGAACCAGACTTTGATAATGAAAAGCCGGTAGAGTGGGGTGAAATAGAATTTTAACTGAAAAGACAATCACAAGTATGGAGCATTTAATCCATACGCAATTTCACATTACATTATGAATATTATATCAAGAAACTTATTTTCAACAATATTTCTGTTGTTAGCAGGCATCCTCGTTGGCTGTTCGAGCAACGATCTTATGGATGCAGAAAAAGAAGATACCACAACAACCAAGGGAGTTAGTTTCACCTTGACTGAACCCGACTTCGGTGAAGAGCAAACGATGGGAAGCCGTAAGGTCAGAAAGTGGGACAATCCTACGGATACTACCGATTTGGGTGATGGTGTGCTGGGTGAAATAAGTCCATCAAAAGATCCTGGCTGTATTGTGACGCGAGCTGCTGCTCGTGCAGCCGCACCTGCTGCTCCTGCCATGAGTAACGGAAGTTACAAAGTTTTGGCCTATGATGCGTCTGGTACGCTTAAAGGAACTATCAATGCTACAGTAACCTCTGGGAAGTTTTCCGAGAACGATAAGATGATACTCGAGCCAGGCACTTATACTTTTGTATGTCTTAACGACAAGGTGGACTATTCAGGAGGTGTTATCAGTGTGTCGCAAGCTAATGCAGCAACAGCGCGCATTGGACGCACAGTAAAGGCTATCAGTGGTCCTAAAGCAGAAGTTCCTTTCGTAATTAGTGGTATCTAGTATAAGTAACCTTTTTGCACAAGAAACGGCAAAGCCTTTGACTGATACCGAAATTGTACGCAAAGTAGCCTTAATGGATATAGAAGGTACATATTACGAAAATGTTGTAGTTACATTAAAATCTACTTCACCAGACTACTTCATTAGCGACAAATATAAGGTTAAGGTTAGTATAGTAGATTCAAATGGTAAGAAAATTTGGAAGAAAACCTTAAAAGGGGTTTTTCTCTATGTGTTTTCTAATGGTCAAGTACAAGTAGGCAAAAACAACTTTGACCAGATTGTAATACAAAAATCCACTCTTACAGGAAGCGTTATCGGTACATTAAGAGAAAAAGAAGGAGTTTGGTAATTATTAACCTTCATACTTACCCTTACTATTATTATATTATGGATGATAAAAAAAACATTTTAGACATTGCCTCTAGATTTGCTAGTATCCCAATAAGAAAAATTGATGATGTTTGGGAAAATCGTTCAACTTTTATTTGTCCTCATTGTGGCGGAGAGTTTTCCGTATCGGAAGCTATCGTAGTAGATGAAACAACTGATACAAAATCTGCTGGTAGTACAATTAGGGGAAGAACGGTAATACACAAATTCATAGATACACACCATAGAGTTAGATTTTGCCCAAAGTGTGCAAAAAGAAGGGAAACCGTGCGCAAGTGGGCAGCTATTCTGATATGGTATATTGCACCTATCGCCTTAGCTGTTTTCTTCTTTATTAGAGGTTGGAACGATATTGATAATATCCTATTAAGTATTTTCGCGTCATTATTAATGGCATACCTTACAACTGTGATTTTTATATTAATCCCAGTAGGTGGGATTCTTAATTTGGTATATTTTAAAATAGATGTAGAAAAAGCAGCTAAAGATAATGCGTTATTGTCTATTTGGGATAAAGAATAATATATGTGGAGAATACCAGTTGCATTTATATGCTTTATAGCAGTACTTTATATTCTGGCTAGAGCTGACAATCATATAAACATAGCCCGAAGGGGAGGGGTTCGCAAAGAATATAACAAAATATTTAGTTATCTTCTAAGTTTGCCAAATGCTGAAATTACACTAGAAACAAAGTCTTTCGTAAAGATAACGGTACAAGATGATAGATGTATAAAAAAGTTCACTTTAGACTATAATTTAAATGTATTAAGTGTAAAGTGCAAGGTTGTTTATTTAGAT